>Ga0224508_10004531_pt1 | contig 11311 bp, 9 predicted proteins | sample SF_Jan12_sed_USG_4_FD_170157 | JGI IMG/M metagenome (GOLD analysis project Ga0224508, IMG submission 170157) | Sediment microbial communities from San Francisco Bay, California, United States - SF_Jan12_sed_USGS_21 | ecosystem: Environmental > Aquatic > Marine > Sediment | place: USA: California...
ATTGCATCATGCAGTCTCCACCACCCGCCCGGGCGGCACAGCCAAAGAGATGCTCGGCTTCCCGGATCGCGAGCGGTCAAGGATCCCTCTACTTGTCAGAGCCCTTGGGGGTCAAAAGGGGCATCGGAAAGGCCGCTACGTTCTCCTTGCCCTTCTCCACCTCGCTCACCCGCGGGGTTCCCTGACGATCCACCTGGTCGATGCGAATCACCGAATGAAGTGGAACATAGAAGCGTTCGACCCCATCAAACTCGGTCTTCAGGCGCTCTTCCGATGGGTCTACGACCAGCTGCGAACGCTCGCCGAACAGGACTTCTTCGACTTCCACAAAGCCGAGCAGTCCACCCTGCGATACCTGGCGCGCATAGATCTCGTAGAGGTCTCCCTGTTGCAGAAACTTGACCCGGTAGATGCTCTTGTTCGCCATGGTGCTCGACCTGCGCTTCCTGGGCGGCGGTCAGAACGAAGAATACCAGTCCCAGCAGCCCTGGCGCCTGGCGATGTGAACCTCTCAAATGCTGAAGACTACGAAGCGATGTCGCGGGACAACCCGAGAAGCCTTGCTAGCTCGGGCGGGCGCGAGGAGTGCGGCGCACACCCCGCAGCTTGCCAAAGTGGACCAGGGCCAACAGTGCCCTCTCCTCTGGGTGGCCCCGCAACATACCCAGGCACTTCCTGCAGAGAAGGAGTTTCCCGTCGCTACTGTCCCCATCGTGCAGCGCGCGGGTGGCCGGGCCGTTGCAGATCGCACAGCTTTGTTTCTTCTTCACCTGAAGACCCCCGGACATGTAGCCAGAAGCGCATACTACTTCAGCCGCCACCGCCACTCAAAGAACAGCGAGCTCGAACGCCTCAGCAAGCTCCAAAAACTCAATCATTACCTGAGGAACGGCGGTGCGCTGCTCGTTACAGGCCTCGAGTATCTCCGCCCACGAGGATCTGCCCCCCCTACCAGCGCGGGTCGCGACAGATCAAATCGCGCGCCGCCGACGCCTCGAGCGGCTCCGAAAAGAAGAACCCCTGACCGAGCTCACAGTCAAGAGCCCGCAACCGTTCGAGCTGCTCGGCCGTCTCCAAGCCCTCGGCGGCCACTTTCATCCCCAGGTTCCGAGCAAGCGACACGATCGTTTCGACGATCTCGCCATGGTTGGACCGGTCGTTCATCCGGCTAACAAAAGAACGATCGATCTTGATCGTGTGCGTCGGCAACCGGTGAAGGTAGGAAAGCGAAGAGTACCCTGTGCCAAAGTCATCAATGTGAAGTTGGATGCCGAGCTCTTGCAACCTCCTCAGCTTGGCCACAGCTCCCTCTGCGTCGTCCATGATCAAGCTCTCCGTAATCTCGAAACGCAGCGTACTCGGGTCCAAGCCGGTCGATGTCAGGGCCTGTTCGACACGCTCCAGAAGATCGGGCTGCGAGAACTGCTTTCCCGACAGATTCACCGACAGAGCCAGAGCCTGCATCTCGGGCAGCTCACGCTTCCACTCTGCCATCTGTGCGCAAGCTTGCTCGAGCACCGTCCACCCGATAGGCACGATCAGCCCAGTCTCTTCGGCGACCGGGATGAACTCCTCCGGCTGAACCAGACCGCGCTTGGGATGCCGCCACCGTAGCAACGCTTCGAAGCCCTCGATCCGGCCGCGGTCTAAATCCACGATCGGTTGATAATAGATCTCGAACTCGTCACGGTCGACGGCGCGCCGCAGGTCCGTCTCGAGCCTGAGCAGTTCAACCGCTCGGTGATGCATCGCTTCATCGAAAATGGCGTGTTGGTTCTTACCCAGGGCCTTGGCGCGGTACATCGCGATATCAGCGTCTCGCAACACATCTTGTGCTCGGCGATAGCCGGTTGAGCTCAGGGCGATGCCGATCGAAGCGGTGGTGAACACTTCGTGGCCGTCTAGGTCGAAGGGCCGGCCGAGCTCCTCATGAACCCTCTCGGCAATACGTGTCACGTCGCTTGGCTCCTCGATGTCATTGGCAAGGATCGCGAACTCGTCACCGCCATATCGCGCCACGGTATCTCCCGGACGAAGAAAGCCGAGCAGCCGGCGCGCGATCGCGATCAACAGACGGTCCCCCACGGAATGGCCGAGACTGTCGTTTATGACCTTGAAACGGTCGAGATCGAAAAAGAGAACACCAAAGAGGAAGCCGGGTCTGCGTTCGGCCTGTGCAATCGCCATCCCCAATCGATCGATGAAGAGCGCTGAGTTCGGAAGCTGAGTTAGAGCATCGTGAAGCGCGTCATGGAGCAACTGCTCTTCGGTTTTCTTGCGGCCGTCGATGTCGCTCAACGAACCGGCGATACGTGTCGGCTCACCGTCCTCGCCGCGAACGGCGAGCCCGCGGGCAAGAACCCATTGGTAGGTCCCGTCCCGGTGCCGCAACCGGTGTTCGTTCTCGAAGTGCGCGGTCTCACTGGCGAGGTGGCTCTCGAGATCGCGTTCCAGCTGACGAAGATCGTCAGGATGAACCCGCCGGATCCACTCGTCCGAGTGGCTTGGAATCGTCTCGCCTTCCCAGCCGAGCATGCTCTTCCAGCGCTCTGAAAAATAGGTTGACTCGTCTCTGAGGTTCCAATCCCAAACGCCGTCGTTTGCCCCAGTGACGGCGAGTGCGTAACGCTCCTCGCTGTCCCTCAACGCTTCTTGAATCCGCTTGCGTTCGATCGAGTAATGGATAGACCGAGTCAGAGCAGGCGCCGTCACGTGGTCCTTGATCAGATAGTCCTGAGCGCCCAGCCTGACCGCCTCGAGGGCCAACTCATCATCATCCTGGCCGGTCATCACGACAACCGGTGCGCCATTAGCCCCGTCGAGGACTCCCATTACCGTTTCCAAGCCATCACTATCGGGAAGGGACAGATCCAGCAAGACCACGTCGGGAACCGAGGAGCTCAGCCACTCTCTGGCGGCACCGACACGATCCGCACGATGAAGCTCAAAGTCCTCTCCACCGGGCGAGTCCCGCAGATACCGCTCGACCAGATGCGCGTCCGCCGAGTTGTCCTCGACCAGGAGTATGCGGATCTTCTCTGTGCTCATTTCGAGTTGCTCCCCGAACTCCGAACCGTCTTCACGGTCGAGTCGGAACCCACCTCACGCCCGTGGACCGGGATCGAGAAACTGAAGACTGAACCCTTCCCCTGCTCACATTCTACCCAGATCCGGCCACCATGGCGCTCGACAACACGCTTACAAATCACCAGCCCGATGCCGGTTCCCGCGCGGTCCGTGTCGAGACGGCCGAACAACTTGAAAATCCGCTGCGAGTCCTTGGCCTCGATGCCGATTCCGTTGTCCGACACCGCAAAGACCCAATCCTGATCCTCGAGCTGAGCGCGGATCTCGATTCTTGGCCGGCGCCGTGGAGAGCGAAAACGAATCGCATTACCGATCAGATTCTGAAAGACCAGCTGCAGCTCGGTCTGGTCGGCCAACACGGTCGGCAACCCCTCTCTGCTGATTCGAGCGCCGCTCTCCTCGATGGCCGACTGCAGGTTGCGGATGGCTTCGTCGACGACCGTATTGCAGTCGCAGGCCTCGAAGGCCCTGCCACCGGCTCCCAGCTTCGAGAAGCGCAGCAAGCCATCGACCATCGCCTGCATCTTCTCGCTGCCGGCGAGTATGTAATCAAGAGCCAACCTCTGCTCGTCGCCCAGATCGCTGCCGATCTCAGCGCCCAGGATCTCGCTATAGCGCCGCACCGCGCGAAGCGGCTCCTTGAGCTCGTGAGAAGCGATCGAGGCAAACTCGGAAAGGTCCACGTTCGAGCGTTCGAGCTCTTCAGAACGTTGGCGAAGAATCTGCTCCTTGCGCATCACATGGCTGACATCATTGAGAATCACATCCACGACGATGTCACCGTCGACGTCCAGCAACAAGATCTCTGTCAGGTTGAGCCAGACCTTGGACCCGTCCGGGCGCTCGACTTCCACCACCCGTGCCTGCAACTCACCCTTCTCGGTCAACTGGTGCTCGAGTTCCCCTCGCTTTTCCGAGTGAAAGAAGTGCGTCGGAAGATCTACTCGAAGAGCCTCCTCAAGGGTCTTCACACCGAGCAGCCGAAGCACTGCTGGGTTGGCCTCGATGAGCCGCTCGTCGAGCGTGGAACGGAAGACTCCTATGTTGGCCCTCTCGAGAAGCGTCTGAAGCCAGGGTTCGCTGCGCGCTACCTGCTGGTCCTGCTCGGCCCGGTCCAGCGCTTCCCGAATCACGGCGGAAAGCCGCAGATAGCCCTTAGAGGACTTGACGACGTAGTCTGCCAGACCCGCCTTCATAGCCTTCACCGCCACCTCGTGATCGCGACCGTGAGTGAACATCACCACCGGCACATCCTGATGGCTCTCCTTGACGGTGGAGAGAATGGACAGACCGTCGGACCAGGGAAGATCCTGCTCTGTGATCACCAGATCGATGGGCGACCGGCCAAGGGCTAGCGCAAAACCGGCCGCATCCTCGACCTCCCGCAGTCTCGCATCCGGGAAATCGCGCGACAGGACAACCGATGCCAGACCCCGGTCTTGCGGGTCTGGATCGATCAGAACAATCGTCGGGCCGTTTCTGCGAGTCAACGCCGGCTACCTCCCAAGGCATCTCGGCATGGTGCCGCAGCTTGCGACCATGCCGTGTCGTCCCCCCGCCTACAGCATGCGTCACGGAAAGCGTTGAGACGGCTTATTGTAGCCAAAAAAAAGATCGGGCGAACCCTTCTTGAGCCTTTTGAACATTGACATTTCACGATACGTCGCAACCCTACACATCCACAACGCTTACAGGATTGTGAGACCGACCGCGACCCGTCCGATCCGGTCAACGATGTGTCGTTCCAGAGAATCAAATCAGCTGAAGCCGCCCGTCCGCGGTCTCCGCAGGGAGTCACCTCAGGAGCCTCCCGACCAAGAGTCACTTGGCCACCACCCGCGCTTGCATCGACTGCTGGAATCCGCTTAACCTCCCCTATGCTTCTGAGCCGCGAATTCGCAACCCATGGACTCGGTTTGGTGGAGATAACCGCCGAGGTGGCGTCGGCCGTGGCGGAGGCCAAGGTTCAGGAGGGGCTGTGCACTCTCTTCATCCAACACACGTCGGCCAGTCTGACGATCCAGGAGAACGCGGATCCGTCGGCCCGCCGCGATCTGGGGCGGTGGCTCGAGCGGTTGGTGCCTCCAAACGACCCCGACTTCACCCACACCGAGGAAGGCCCGGACGACATGCCTTCACACATAAAGGCAGCCCTCACCTCCACGACGCTGGGGATACCGATCCAGCAGGGGCGGCTGGCACTGGGCACCTGGCAGGGAATCTTCTTGTGGGAGCATCGCTCGAGCCCGAAGCGTCGTCGGCTCCTGATCCACATTGGTAGCTAGCCGGACGTGCCGAAAGTCCCCGCCAGTCATCTAGAGGCCCGCCGGCGAGGCATTCTGGCGGCCGCTCAACGCTGTGTCAGCCGCGGCGGCGTACGCGGAACGACGATGCGCGACATCTGCCGCGCCGCGAATCTGAGCCCCGGTGCGGTCTACCGCTACTTCGAGGGCAAGGATGCCATCCTCTCAGCCTTGGCGGAGGCGCGGCAGAGACAGATCGCCGCCTTCTTTCGACGCCTGACGGGGCAGATCGAAGATCAAGCAGGCAGGGCGGAAATCGCCGCCGCCCTTGCGGCCCTCATCACGAGCCTGGGCGGCAACGCGGCCAAGGAGGGCTTGCGCCTCGACCTACGTCTGTGGAGCGAAGCGCTCGACTCACCGGAGGTTTCGCGGGCACTGGGCAGCGGGCTCGACACGGTGATACATGATCTTTCCGATGGAGTACCCCACCCCCTCGGGACGGAGGGAAGCTCTCTTCCCCGCCTTTTGATCGCTCTCCTCCAGGGTCTGGCCCTGCAAAAGGCTCTCGACCCGAAGGTCGACCTCGACCAGATAGCCTCCGGACTGGTCGCCCTGGTCGGTCGCGGACCCTAGCGCCCGATAAGCGGGCGACCCATCGGCCGGTCTCTTGTGCTCAAACCGCTGGCCGAGTGCCATAGTGGGGCTAGTCCGACTCCTTTTCCAGCTCTGCGACCCGCGCCTCCAGCTTCCGTAAGCGTCGCACCATTGCGGGCAGGTCAGCTACGGCAGTGACGGACCGCAACCACCGCCGATGGTCGATAGCCGGATAGCCGCTCAACCGCGCTCCCGCCGGCTGGTTTTGCACAACCCGACTGCCGGTCGCTATCTGAGCACCATCTCCAATCTCCAAATGATTGGCGACGCCGGATTTGGCGGCCATAACGACGCCCTTGCCAAGCTTCGAACTGCCGGCCACCCCGGCGTAGGCCACCAACAAACATCCCTCTCCGATCTCCGCGCCGTGACCGACCTGCACCAGGTTGTCCAGCTTGGCGCCGCGACGTACCAGGGTCTCCCCCATAGTCGCCCGATCGACCGAACTGTTCGCGCCCACCTCGACGTCGTCCTCCAAAACCGTAATGCCGGCCTGCGGAATCTTTGTGTGCCCTCCAGGCGACGGCGCAAAGCCAAAGCCCTCCCCGCCGATCACCGCGCCGGGATTCAGCCACACATGATCACCCAACCGGCAACCGGCAGTGACAACGGCGTGGGGCATCAGCCGGCATCGCTCGCCTACCGTCGCCCCGGCGCCGACATAGGCTCCGGATTCGATCCAGGTCCCGGCCCCGACCCGGGCGCCCCGACCGACCCAGGCGAAGGCCTCGATGGTGGCGCCGCCGACCTTGGCATCGTCCGCCACGGCCGCCCGGGAATCGATTCCCGGCTCGGGCCACGGTTGCGGATGGAAGAGCGCCAGAGCGCGTGCAAAGGAGATGTACGGATCTTCACACCGGATCGCCGTGTGCCCGTGTGAGTCGGTTTCACGATCGAGCAATACCGCTCCGGCTCTAGCGGTTTCGAGCTGTGGGTAGTATCGCCGGTTGGAAAGAAACGAAAGGTGTTCGGGCCCCGCTTCGGCGAGCGGCAGCACATTCACTAGTTCGCGCGCGCCGTCCCCCTCAACCTCGCCCCCCAACCTTCGAGCCAGTTCCGCGACGGTGAAAGGACCGCCGGAAGCGCTACCATAACCACTCATCGACTCGCCTCCAGTTGGTTCCTGCTCATGAGCACCCATTAAAACACGGCCGCCGATTCCCTCTGGGGTGGATTCGGCCGAGACCGACCCATCGCTGATGGAGCTCAAGGACAATACCCATTCCTCTTGACCCGCAGTGGTGGATCGGTCACAATTTGAACGATGGTTCAAATCGTGACCGATCCGATCCTCAAGGTCCCAGAGACCGCACACGCGATCGAGCAGAAGCGTCGCATCCTGGAAGCCGCCTCCAGGGTGTTTCGCCGCCAGGGGCTCCACGCCACCGGTATGCGCGACATTGCAGCCGAGCTCGACATGCACGCCGGCAATCTCTACTACTACTTTCGAAACAAGCACGACTTGTTGGCCTTTTGCCAGGAGGAGGCTCTCACCGGGTTGCTGGAGGCGGCCGAGGAAATCCTCGCGAGTGACGCTCCAACCGGTGAAAGGCTCGGCCGCCTCATTGTCGTCCACGTGGAGCGGGTCAATGAGCAGACCCCCGGCTCGCTCGCCCACTTGGAAGTGGAAGCTCTGGAAGAACCCTGGCGCCGGGCTATCCAGGAGCGTCGCGACGCCTACGAACGAGTCTACCGCCTGCTGATAGAACGTGGTGTGGAAGAGGGCTGTTTCCAAACCAACGACCCGCGGGTTGCGGCGATGGCGATCCTCGGCGCGCTTAACTGGACGGTCAAGTGGTACCGACCGGGAGGCCGCAAGGACGCCTCAGAAATTGGACGCGAGTTCGCCGAGCTGCTCGTCGCGGGATTGACAGCCCGCGCCAAGAGTCGCGATGGTAGCCACTGATGGCCGGCGGGATCACAACTCTCGACTTGAGAATCAACGGCGAACAACGCGTCGTCGCTTTCCCCACCCATCACACCCTTCTCGAGGTACTCCGCGAAGAGTGTGGTCTGACCGGCACCAAGCACGGCTGCGAACTGGGTGAATGCGGAGCTTGCGCGGTGCTCGTGGATGGGAGGCCGGTGCTTTCCTGCCTGGCCCTTGCGGCCGAGATGAAAGGCCGTGACATCGAGACGATCGAAGGCCTGCAGGAAAGCAACGAACTCGTGCCACTCCAGGCGGCGTTCGCCGATTTGGGCGCCGCCCAATGTGGCTACTGCACACCGGGGATACTGATGACCGCCAAGGCTCTACTCGACCAAAAACCCGATCCGAGCCGAAAGGAGATCTCCGAGGGGCTCGCCGGCAACCTCTGCCGCTGCACCGGCTATCACAAGATTGTCGAGGCAGTCGAATGGGCGGCTGCGGTCGAGCGCGGGGAAAACCGAGAATACGACGCCGAAACACTCTGGGGAGCGACAGAGCCCGGACTGGAAACCAGCCTCGAAACGGGACCCGAAACACCGACCGACGGGAGCACCGACTGATGGCCGAACCGGTGAGAAAACAACCGCGCTCTCCGGTGCCCGTCCGAGAAACGTCGATCATCGGCAAGCCGTTTCGCCGCGTGGACGGTCGCCCCAAGGTTACCGGCACCACTCGCTTCGCCGATGATCTCGATATTCCACGCCTTTGCTTTATGAAGCTCTCGCGATCGACCGTGCCGCATGCTCGTATCCGATCGATAGATCTGACGCGAGCGCGAGAGATCCCGGGAGTGCTTGGCTTTCTCACGGGTGACCAAATGCCCGAGACCTTCGGCATCCTGCCGGTGTCGCAGGACGAGCACGCGTTGTGCCTCGACAAAGTCCGCATGGTGGGCGACCCCGTAGTCGCGGTTGCGGCGCTCTCCGAGGACGCGGCCCACGAGGCGGCCCTCCTTGTCGAGATCGATTACGAGCCGCTCGCCACCATCTCCTCGCTCGAAGATGCCCTTGCAACCCCCGAGCCCCGTGTTCACGAGGATGCGCGGGGCGAAGGCAACGTCCACAAAGCCGTGTCGATGGAGTTCGGCGACCTGGATCAAGCCCACGCCGAGGCGGACCTGGTCCTCAAGGACACGTTCTTCTACCAAGGCAACACCCATCTGCCGATGGAGCAGCACTCGGCGGTCGCGGTCCCCGAGGACGAGGACCGGATCACTCTCTACTCCTCCACCCAAACGCCCCACTATGTCCACCGGGCTCTGACCCGGGTGCTTGGGCTCCCTGCATCGCGCATCCGCGTTGTCGCAACTCCCAACGGCGGCGGTTTTGGCGGTAAAAGCGACCCCTTCAACCATGAGATCGTCGCCGCCAAGATGGCGCTGCAACTCGGGAGGCCGGTCAAGATCACCTTGACCCGTGAAGAGGTCTTCTACTGCCACCGCGGTAGACACCCTGTGTTGATGACCCTCGAAACGGGGTTCAAGAAAGACGGGACCCTGACGGGTCAGCATCTCAAAAGTGCTCTCGACGGCGGCGCTTACGGTTCGTATGGGATCGCGTCCACCTACTATACGGGTGCCCTCCAGACGGTGACCTACAAGCTACCCGCCTATCGCTTTGACGGCGTGCGGGTTTTTACCAACAAGCCGCCGTGCGGCCCTAAACGCGGCCACGGCACGCCACAGCCACGTTTCGGTTGGGAGATCCAGCTCGACAAGGCGGCACACCGGCTGGGGATCGACCCAGCGGAGCTACGTCTCCGGAACCTCGAGACCGAAGGAGCCGTGACCGCCAACTGGCTCAAGCTCGGCACGATCGAGCTACAACGATGCATCGAGGCCGTGGTCGAGGGCTCGGGATGGCGCGAGCGCTATGGCAAGATGCCCGAAGGACGCGGCTTGGGGATTGCGTGCGGCTCGTATCTCTGCGGCGCCGGGTTGCCGATCTACTGGAATCACATGCCCCAATCGGGTGTCCAGCTGTTGCTGGATCGGTCCGGAGGCGTCGCCGTTTTCTGTGGCGAGACCGAGATCGGCCAGGGTTCGGACTCGGTCCTGGCGGCAATCGTCGCCGAGGTTCTGGGCATCGAACTGGCCGACATCAGGTTGTGTGTCGCCGACACCGATCTGACTCCGGTGGATCTGGGCAGCTATTCGTCACGTGTCACTCTGATGGTCGGAAATGCCGCGGTCGAAGCCGCAGAGCGGGCCAAGGACCTGCTAGCCAAGGCAGCCGCCGACGAGCTGGAAGTGCCTACGGAGCGTCTGGTCTTCGCCTCGGGCCGGGTCTTCGACGCGGCCGATCCGGATCGCGGTTTGAGTTTCCAGGAAACCTGCATCGCCGCCGAAGCGCGTTTTGGAACACTGGGAACAGTGGGCTCGTACACACCGCCTCGCTCGCCGGGCCGCTACCGCGGCGCGGGTGTGGGGCCCTCCCCCACCTATTCCTACACCGCTTCGGTCGTCGAGGTCGAGGTCGACTCCGATACAGGGATCTACCGACCGCTTCACGTTTGGATCGCCCACGACATTGGTCGCTCGCTCAACCCTGTCCTGGTCCTGGGTCAGGTCGAGGGGTCGGTCTACATGGCCCTTGGGGAAGCCATGATGGAGGAGCAGGAATTCCGCCGGCTGCCGCCGCGGAGATCGCGGGCTCTGGTTCACAAAATGCCCTCGATGCTCGAGTACAAGAGCCCGACATTCTGCGACATGCCTCCTGTGACGACCTACCTGATCGAGCAAGAGGATCCCCGCGGCCCATTTGGTGCCAAAGAAGTGGGGCAAGGGCCGCTTCTGCCGGTCTTGCCGGCTCTCGCCAACGGGATATTTGATGCCGTCGGTGTGCGCGTCGACCAGGTACCGATCCAGCCTTTCATGATCCTCTCGGCGCTCGCCGCCAAGCATCGCCGCTTTGGCCCCGATAGCTTTCCCGACGTGAACTTCGGCGAAACTCTCGCTGTCCCAACCCCGATGCAGGGCGGCGACGGCAAAGCCATCGATGATCTGCAGGCTCGGCGGCGCTCCGGGATGGCCTCGACAACCGGAACCATGACGACTCGCGACGAGGCGCTGAGCCAACACAAGAAGCTCACCACGGATTAGAAGAACTACGTACCACTCATGCTTCGCCTCCCCTCTTTTCGCTTCGAAACCCCCAACCGCCTCGAGGAGGTGGTCGAGATCCTCGCCGGCGAGGGTCCGGCTGCGCGGGCCGTCGCCGGCGGCACGGATCTCTGGCCCAATATGAAACGCCGGCACCAGACGGCCGAGACAGTGGTGTCATTGATGAGGGTTCCGGAGTTGGCGGGAGTCAGCAACGACCTCGCTCGACACGGCGAGCTCTCGATTGGAGCCACGACGCTGCTTGCGGACATCGAGACCAACCAAGGGGTGCGGACT
>Ga0224508_10004533_pt1 | contig 11307 bp, 5 predicted proteins | sample SF_Jan12_sed_USG_4_FD_170157 | JGI IMG/M metagenome (GOLD analysis project Ga0224508, IMG submission 170157) | Sediment microbial communities from San Francisco Bay, California, United States - SF_Jan12_sed_USGS_21 | ecosystem: Environmental > Aquatic > Marine > Sediment | place: USA: California...
GCGTGCGAGTTCGACTACTCGGGCACCCAGGCCTGCAAGGCGCTTCGGGAAGAGGGCTACGAGGTCATCCTCCTCAACTCGAACCCGGCCACGATCATGACCGACCCGGAGACGGCGAATCGCACGTACATCGAGCCGATGACCGTCGAGACCGTCACACGGATCTTCGAGGCGGAGAAGCCCGACGCGCTCCTGCCGACGATCGGGGGGCAGACTGCGCTGAACCTGGCGGTCGACGTTGCGGAGCACGGTCTGCTCGACCGGTACGGCGTCCAGCTGATCGGGGCGAACCTCGAGGCGATCTTCAAGGCCGAGGATCGCGAGCAGTTCGCCGCGGCCATGCGCAAGCTCGGGCTCGCGACCCCGAACGCCGGCTACGTGCGCTCTCTCGAGGAAGCGCGTGAGATCGTCAAGGAGACCGGAATCCCGGCGATCATCCGCCCGAGCTTCACGCTCGGCGGGGCCGGCGGAAGCATCTGCTACCGGGAGGAGGACTTCGACTCTCTCGTCAGCTGGGCGCTCGAGCAGTCGCCCCGGCACGAGTGCATGATCGAACAGAGCGTACTCGGCTGGAAGGAGTACGAGCTCGAAGTGATGCGCGACGTTGCGGACAACGTCGTCATCATCTGTTCGATCGAGAACTTCGATGCGATGGGGGTTCACACGGGCGACTCGATCACCGTCGCCCCGGCCCAGACGCTGACGGACAAGGAATATCAGGTGATGCGCGACGCGTCGCTCGCGATCATCCGCGAGATCGGCGTCGATACCGGAGGGTCGAACATCCAGTTCGCGATCGACCCTGCGACGGGTGCGATGATCGTGATCGAGATGAACCCGCGGGTGTCGCGGTCGTCCGCGCTCGCGTCGAAGGCGACCGGGTTCCCGATCGCCAAGATGGCCGCCAAGCTCGCGGTCGGCCTGACTCTCGACGAGATCCGGAACGACATCACGAAAGAGACGCCCGCGAGCTTCGAGCCCACCATCGACTACGTCGTCACGAAGATCCCGCGGTTCACTTTCGAGAAGTTCTCGAGCGCGGATAGCGTGCTCACCACCCAGATGAAATCCGTCGGTGAGGCAATGTCGATCGGGCGAACGTTCAAGGAGAGCTTCCAGAAGGCGCTTCGCTCGCTCGAGATCGGGCACGCGGGGTTCGAGCGCCCGCCCGTGGCCGAGGGCCCGGAGGGCCTCGCGAAGCTGTGGGAAGACATCGACGTTCCCCGTCCGGGTCGACCGTGGGCGATCGCCGAGGCGTTCCGGCGCGGAGCGACTGTGGAAGAGGTTCACGAGCGCTCGTGGATCGACCCCTGGTTCCTCCGGAACCTGAAGGAGATCGTCGACGCCGAGCAGACCCTGCAGAGCGCGCCCGCCGATTCGCGCGCCGACTGGCTGCGTCCGGCGAAGCAGATGGGGTTCTCGGATCGCCGTCTCGCCGATCTCTGGCACGTGTCTGAGAGCGAGGTGCGGGCGCTTCGCCTCGAGCACGGCGTCACGCCGGTCTACAAGCGGGTCGACACCTGCGCAGCGGAGTTCGAGGCGCACACGCCGTATCTCTACTCGACCTACGAGGAAGAGTGCGAGGCGGCGCCGACGGATCGGCGCAAGATCATGATTCTCGGCGGCGGCCCGAACCGGATCGGGCAGGGGATCGAGTTCGACTACTGCTGCGTGCATGCCGCTTTCGCGCTGCGCGATGCCGGCATCGAGACCATCATGGTCAACTGCAACCCGGAGACCGTGTCGACCGACTACGACACCAGCGATCGGCTCTACTTCGAACCGCTGACGCTCGAAGACGTGCTGTCGATCGTCGATCGCGAGAAGCCCGACGGGGTGATCGTCCAGTACGGCGGGCAGACGCCGCTGCGGCTGGCCATGCAACTCGAAGCGGCGGGCGTGCCGATCATCGGGACACCCCCCGACGCGATCGACCGGGCCGAGGACCGCGAGCGGTTCGATGACCTGCTCGAGACCCTGGGCCTCCGGCGGCCGCCGGGTGGGATGGCGCGCAGCTTCGAGGAAGCCAGCGCCGCGGCGCGCCGAATCGGGTACCCGGTTCTCGTGCGGCCGTCCTACGTGCTCGGCGGCCGGGCGATGGAGATCTGCCACGACGAGGACGCGCTCGCGAACTACATGCGTTTCGCCGTTCGTGCCTCCCCCGAACATCCGGTGCTCGTCGATCGGTTCCTTGCGGATGCCGTCGAGGTGGACGTCGATGCGATCTGCGACGGTGAGCGGGTCGTCGTCGGCGGAGTGATGGAACACATCGAGGAAGCCGGTGTGCATTCGGGCGACAGCGCGTGTTCGCTGCCCCCCTACTCGCTTCCGAAGAACGTGGTGGACGAGATCGTCGAGTCGACGCGCCGGATGGCACTCGAACTCGGGGTTCGCGGCCTGATGAACATGCAGTACGCGGTGAAGGGCAACGACGTCTACGTCATCGAGGTCAACCCGCGAGCTTCACGGACGGTTCCGTTCGTCTCGAAAGCGATCGGTCGACCGCTGGCGAAGCTCGGGGCACTCGTGATGGCCGGGACGTCGCTCGCGGAACTCGACTTCACGGAAGAGATCTGGCCGCTTCATTTCTCCGTCAAGGAAGCGGTCTTCCCCTTCGTCAAGTTCCCGGGCGTGGACACGATCCTCGGGCCCGAGATGAAGAGCACCGGAGAGGTGATGGGGATCGATTCCGATTTCGGACGGGCGTACGCCAAGGCTCAGGTCGAAGCCGGCAACCCGATCCCGAAGGGGGGGAGGGCGCTGGTGTCGATCCGGCGCGAGGATCGCGCTCGGATCGGGGAGGCGCTCCAGGACCTCGCCGCCGGTGGCTTCGAATTCGTTGCGACCCCGGGCACCGCACTGCTGGTGGAAGCGCTCGGAATTCCGGTGACGGTGGCGCCCAAGGTCGGGAATGGGCATCCCGACGTGGTGGAGCGGATCGACGCGGGAGAGATCGACGTCGTGTTCAACACGGTCTCGTCCGACGCCCAGGCCGTGCGCGACTCGGCGAGCATCCGGCGTGCGGCGCTCAACCGTGGGTTGCCGTACTTCACGACGCTCGCGGCGCTGCGCGCCGCAGGCGGAGCGGTGAAGGCGATGCAACTCGGCTCGATCGGGATCCGCGCGATCCAGGAGATCCACCCCGATTCCTCCTCCTGACGCGGCGCTGCCGGAGACTGCGGCCAGCCCGTTCGTGGCGGGTCTCGAGGCGGCGCTTCGTCCGCTGCGATTCGCCGCGCGCTCCGGCGCGGCTGCGGGGCGCGTCCACGACCTCGAGGCCACGGTGCAGAGCGCGCTGGCGCAGGTAACCGAGCTCTCGATCCCCCCGGATCTGAAGGAGAGCCTCGGGCGCCTGAGTGCGAGTCTCGAGGTCGAGCCAGGGGTCGACGGTGCGGGCCGGGCAGCGCGCCTCGCCGCCGCGGAGCAGACACTGGCCGCGTGGGCGGAGCCCGCGTGGGGGAGGCAACTGCTCGAGCGCACCCCCGAAGTGCTCCCGGGGGTGGGGCCGCGTCGGGCCGCCGCTCTCGCTCGGCGAGGACTCCGCACGATCGGGGATCTGCTCTTTCATCTGCCGACCCGCTACGACGACCGGAGTCGGTTGTCGAAGATCGGCGAGCTGCAGGTGGGACTCCGCGCGACGTTCGTCGGTGAGGTGCAGCTCGCAGATTTCGTCCGGCGCGGCCGCGGCGGGCGGATGTTCCAGGCCGTGCTGGGAGACGGGACGGGCACGGTCAATCTCAAGTGGTTCCGTGCAGCCGATGGAATCAAGAACCAGGTGAAGCGCGGGGAGCAGCTGCTCGTGACCGGCGACGTGAAGCGCTTCCGCTTTTCCAAGGAGATCGTGCACCCGGAAGTCTCCTCTCTTCAAGAGGGCGCTGATCCGACGGCCGGGCTCGGGATCGTGGCGGACTACGGAGCGCTCGAGGGTGTGGCGCCGCGCACGCTCCGCAATACCGTCGAGAGCGCCGTCGAGCACTACGTGGATCTCGCCGAGGGGTGGCTGCCAGACCGGATCGTCGCGGAGCATCGGCTTCCGGACGTGGCGACCGCGCTCGCGACGATTCATCGGCCTGCACGACAGGACGCGGTGGCCGAGCTGATCGAGCGCCGCGACCCGGCGTTTCGCCGGCTGATTCTCGAGGAGCTGTACCTGCTCGAAGTGGGACTGGTGATGCGCCAGGCGCATCGACGCGCAGAACCGGGAATCGCTCTCGCGCTCGCGGACGCCGACGCTCGCGCGCTCGAGTCCCGGCTGCCGTTCGAACTCACTCGGGCGCAGCGGCGCGCATGGGGAGAGATCCGTGCGGACCTCGCGCGCCCGCATCCGATGAACCGGTTGCTCCAGGGCGATGTCGGCAGCGGCAAGACGGCCGTGGCGTGGCTGGCGGCGAGTGCGGCGGCCGCGGCAGGCCATCAATCTGCGCTGATGGCCCCGACCGAGCTGCTCGCGGAACAGCACGCGCGCACGCTCCGCGCCCTGGGTGCGACGCCCGTGGGCGAGTCCGCCGCGGGGTCGGCGCTGCGCTTTGGATTGCTCACCGCGTCTCAGCCGCGCCCGGTCACTTCAGCGCTTCTCGAGGCCGCGGCGAAAGGAGACGTCGATTGCCTCGTCGGAACCCACGCACTGGTCCAGCAAGGCGTCCGGTTCGCGCGGCTCGGGCTGACGATCGTCGACGAGCAGCATCGCTTCGGAGTGCTGCAACGCGCGGCGCTCACGGCAAAAGGGGCGGGCGGGCTGACTCCGCACGGCCTCGTGATGACCGCGACGCCGATTCCGAGGACCCTCGCTCTCACGTTGTACGGAGACCTCGACCTCAGTGTGATCGACGAGCTGCCCCCGGGCCGCTCGCCGATCGTGACCGACGTCCTCCGGGATGGAGAAGGGCAGAGGGTCCTCGATCTGCTGCGAGAGACGATCGATCGCGGAGGACAGGCGTACGTCGTCTACCCGCTCGTCGAGGAGACCGAGCGCTCCGATCTGCGAGCGGCCACCGAGCAGGCGGCTCGGATTCAGGCGGCGCTTCCGGACGCGACGGTCGCTCTCGTCCACGGCCGGCTCGATGCAACCGAACGTGCGGAGGTGATGCGCCGCTTCGATCAGGGCGAGACCCAGGTGCTCGTTTCGACGACGGTCGTCGAGGTCGGGGTCGATGTGCCGACCGCCACTCTGATGATCGTCGAGCACGCGGAGCGCTTCGGTCTTGCGCAGCTTCACCAGCTTCGGGGACGCGTGGGCCGGGGGGCCGGACAGGGCACCTGTCTCCTGCTCGCACGCGGCTCGACCGCCGACAGCGAGGCGCGGCTTCGGGCGATGCTCGAGACGCAGGACGGCTTTCGGATCGCGGACGCCGATCTGCGCATCCGGGGCCCGGGCGAGTTCCTCGGGACTCGGCAGCACGGCAAGCTGCCCGATCTTCGGATCGCGGACCTGTTGCGCGATGCGCGCTGGGTCGCGGAGGCGCGGGAAGCGGCGCTCGCGACCGTGCGCGCCGATCCGGCTCTCGAGAGAGAGCCGGAGTTGTTCGACGCAGTGAGGCGTCGCTGGGGGGAGCGGCTCGACCTGGCGGGCGTCGGGTGACGCTTGGTTGGTTCCACTGACGGGGCCGGGGGGTGGGGGTCGGCCGATGGCTCGGCCGCTTCGGGATCCAGCTTGCGCGGAGAGGGTTCGCGGCCTCCGCTTGATTCGGCCGACCCCCACCCCCCGGCCCCGTCTCGCGCTGGGAAGACGGCGTTGTCCCTCGACGTCCAAGGACTCTCGCGGTTTCGATGGGGTGGAGTTCGCGGCCTCCGCTTGATTCGGCCGCCCCGCACCCCCGGCCCCCGTCTCGCGCAGGGAAGACGGCGTCGTCCCCCGACGTCCGAGGACTCTCGCGAATCAGAAGGGGGCGGAGAGGAAGGTTTGGACGGCTTCGTTCCAGGCGGTGGGGTCTTCGAAGTAGGGGGAGTGGCCGGTGTCCGGAAGTTCGACGACGCGGGCGTCCGGGAGGAGCGCGGCGCCGGCGTGGATCTCCGGGGGCGGGAAGAGCGGATCCTCGTCGCCAACGACGAAGAGCGTCGGAGCGGTGACGGAGCGCGCCTCTTCCTCGGTGTGCGTGCAGGCGAGCAGCCGTCCGGCGATCGCCGGAACGTCGGGGTTCCCCATCGCGCCGAGCATCTGGTACAGGTGCGCGCGCTCGGGCTCCCGTGCCGAGAAGTCCGGATGAAGCGCGGGGTGCAGGCCGAGCTCGGCCGGCGGAGGGGTGATCCCGCCGGGCTGGAGCGCCGCGATCGCCGGGGACGTGATCCCGCCGAGCGAGTCGGCGAGGACGAGGCGCCGGGCGCGCTCCGGCGCTTCGAGCGCGACGCCGAGCACCGTCCAGCCGCCCATCGACTGGCCGACGAGGTCGGCCCGCCGGATCTCCAGGTGGTCGAGCAGCGCCAGCAGGTCCCGGGTCGCGACGTCCGGGCCGGAGCGGGTGGCCCGGTCGGTCGAGCGACCGAAGCCTCGGTGGTCCCACGAGACGACGACGCGGCTCGGCGCGAGCGCGGCGACCTGCTGGTACCAGACCGCGTGGTTTCCGCCGAGGCCGTGACACAGCACGACCGGCTCTCCCTCGCCGCACACCTCGTAGTAGAGCCGCTCGCCGTCGGTCTCGAGGAATCCCGTGCGGCGGGGGATCCCGCTCACGCCTGTGGCTGCCGCGCGACGCACTCGATCTCGACGCGCGCGTCGAGCGCGAGCTTGGCGCCGCCCACGGTGATTCGCGCGGGCGGCTCCTCCGGAAAGAACGCCGCATACGCCGCGTTCATGGCCGGAAAGTCGGCCATGTCGGCGACGTAGACCGAGACCTTCACGACGTCGCGAAAGCCGGCACCGGACGCTTCCAGGATCCGTTCGATGTTCCGGAGGGTCTGCGTCGTCTCGGGGCCCACACCGCCGGGGGCCAGCTCGAATCCGCCCGCGACCGTGCCGAGGGTGCCGGAGACGAAGATCCAGCCATCCGCGACGGAGGCGTGAGAGAAGACCGGCAGCCGGCCGAGTCCATCGACGACGATCCGTTCGGGGGGCGTGCTCATGTCCGGAGGCTACTCGATGTTCGCCGGCATGAGATCGGCTCTCTTGACTCGTGCCCGGGGGTCCGATATTTCAAGAACGATGCAGAGTTTCGCGCCGAACGGTCTCCTTCTCGACCTGCTCCTTACGGGGGCGGGAGGGGAGGGCTGCGGCCGCTAGGCGCGAATTCAAAGTCAGTCCACAACCCTCTCCCGCCGAGCCGGCCGGAGGGGGTTTCGTGTCTTGGGCTCCAGAGAGGATCTGGATTTGCGGCGCGAGTGCCGACCTCCGGCGTGCCGGCTCGGCACCCGGAGCCTCGTCATGAGCGATCGGATCCAGATTTTCGACACCACCCTGCGAGACGGTGAGCAGACCGCCGGCGTCGCGTTCTCGGCCTCGCAGAAGCGAGAGATCGCGGGCGCGCTGTCGGCGCTCGGCGTCGACGTGATCGAGGCGGGCTTTCCCGTCAACTCTGCGGAGGAGTTCGCCGCCGTTCGCGGAGTCGCCGAGGCGGTGCAGGACACGCGGATCTGCGCGCTCGCTCGCGCGGTCCCGCGCGACGTCGAGGCGGCGGGCGAGGCGCTGCGGGACGCGGTGGCGCCTCGCATCCATGTTTTCGTGAACGCGAGCGACATGCAGCTGGCGCGGCAGCTCGGCAAGACCCGCGAGAACGTGATCGGGATGGCCGGGGCCATGGTCGAGCGCGCGCGAGACTTCACCGACGACGTGGAGTTCAGTCCGATGGACGCGACCCGCGCCGATCCCGCCTTCCTGATGAACCTGCTGCGAGCGGCGACGGCGGCGGGTGCGCGGACGCTCAACTTGCCGGACACCGTCGGGGTGGCTCGGCCGGGTCAGATCACCGAGCTCGTTCGCCGCGTCGTTCGGGAAGTGTGCGGTGAGGTTGCCGAGGAGACCGTCGTCTCTTTCCACGGCCAGGACGACCTCGGGCTGGCGACGGCGAATGCGCTGGCCGCGGTCGAAGCGGGTGCACGTCAGCTGGAGGTGGCGGTCAACGGGCTGGGAGAACGATCGGGCAACACGTCGTTCGAAGAGGTCGCGGTGGCACTCCGCATCCACGGTGCCGCCTGGGACGTCCACACCGGCATCGACACCACCGGAATCTGCGAGCTCTCGCAAAGGGTGGCCGAGGCGAGCGGCGTCTCCGTGGCGGTGAACAAGGCCGTCGTGGGCGCGAATGCGTTTCGGCACGCGTCCGGGATCCACCAGGACGGCGTGCTGAAGGAGCGTGCGACATACGAAGCCTACGACCCGGCGTGGATCGGCCACGCGACCGGCACGGAGATCGTACTGGGCAAGCTGTCGGGTCGCGCCGGGTTTGCGGCGCGGGCTGCGGCACTCGGGCACACGCTGGAGGGTCGGGGGCTGCAGCAGGCCTTCGAGCGATTCCAGACGGTCGCGGCGGCGTCCTCCGGGTTCGTTTCGGACGCGCAAGTCGCCGGAATCTGTACGGACGCCTCGCCCTGGGCGCGCTCTGTCAACCTGCTTCGCGCCAAGGAGGGCGCATGACCGAAGGCAGTCGGCGCGCGATCCTGGCCGCATTCGCAGCCAATGCGGGGATTGCGATCGCGAAGTTCGTCGGGTTTCTCGCGACCGGAGCGGCATCGCATCTCGCGGATCTTTCGGCCCGACCGCGAGCGTGCGGGGCCGAGTGTGGACCCGTCGTGGCAGGGGCGGGGCGTCGCGGTCGCTTCAGCACCCGCTGCGGGGCGCCGATAGCGGGCCATGGTGCGAAGTCGACTCGTGGCGGGCGGGGTGCTGACTGCCTGCCTCCTGACCGCCTCTCTTCTGACGGGCTGCGTGATGCCCACCGGAACGGACGTGATCGTCGATCGGCGCGGGGCCGAGTTCTTCACCGGGAATGCGGTCCTGCTCGAGATCTCGGCAGACCGGCAGAGCTGTCTGGTCGCCGCTCGGAACAACGCGCTCTTCGTCGAAAAGCGTTGGGTTCCGTGCATCTACGTCCACGCGACGCGCGTCTTCGGCGGGGGCTGAGGCGCGCGCGTCGGGGCCGCGCGGCGGCCTCTGACCGCGGGACCGCACGGAAGGCGACCGCCAAGGGCCGGCGGGTGGAAGGATGTCTCCGGGCCCCCTAAAGTGCGCCCAAGACCCTTCGTTCCCCGCGGGGACGCGTCTTTCTGGCGCGCCTTGCGCGGGACGGTGGCCACCGAGTCTACCTACGCCGAAGTCGGCGCGATTCCGGCCGTCGTCCCTCTGCCCCGGAGACCCGCCCCATGTCCGTGACCTTGATCGCTCTCGTCGCGAGCCTCGCCGCCATCGGCGCCGCCATCGCGCTCTACATGCGCGTGCTCGCGGCGCCCACGTCGACGGACCGCGCCAACCAGATCGCCGAAGACATCAAAACCGGCGCTTCGGCGTTCCTGAATCGGCAGTACCGGACCGTCGCGATCGTCGGCGTCCCGATCTTCGTGCTGATCGGTTTCCTCGGGCACCTCGGTTGGTGGTACGCCGGCGGTTTCGCGCTCGGCGCGCTCGCCAGTGCGGCGGCCGGCTTCATCGGCATGAACGTGTCGGTCCGCGGAAATCTGCGCGTCGCGCAGGCCGCGCACGACGGCTTCGGCAAGGCGTTCGGCCTCGCCTTCCAGGGCGGGGCAGTCACCGGCCTCCTCGTCGTCGGCGCCGGTCTGCTCTCGCTCGCCCTCATCGTGATCGCGATGGATGTGGCCGGCAAGCACGAGCCCGATGCGCTGATCGGCCTGGCCTTCGGGGGTTCGCTGATCTCGGTGTTCGCGCGGCTCGGTGGCGGCATCTTCACGAAGGGCGCCGACGTCGGTGCCGACCTCGTCGGGAAGGTCGAAGCGAACATCCCCGAGGACGATCCGCGGAACCCGGCGGTGATCGCGGACAACGTGGGCGACAACGTCGGCGACTGTGCCGGCATGGCCGCCGACCTCTTCGAGACCTACGGCGTGACGGCCGCTGCGGCGATGCTGATCGCGCACATCCTCTTTCCGGACAACACGAGCATGTTCCTGTACCCGCTCGGAATCGGTGCGGCGGGCATCGTCGGCTCGCTCGTCGCGATCCCGTTCGTGCGGATCTCTGAGCCGGCCGCCGGGCAACAGCCTGCGGTGATGCGCGCGATGTACGCTGGCCTCGGCATCTCGGTCTTCGTGATGATGGGCCTCGTGCTCGTTCTGAACGAGGTCTCCGTGTTCCCGGAGGGAATCACCGGGATGAATCTCTGGATCTGTGCCGGCGCCGGCGCGATCGTGACAGGCGTCATGATGGTCGTGACCGACATCTACACCGGTGACGGCTCGCGCTTCGTGGCGAAGATCGCCGACGCGAGCGAGGGCGGGCACGCGACGAACATCATCAGCGGCCTCGCGGTCGGGATGCAGTCGACCGTCGTGCCGGTGATCGTCATCGTGGTCGCGATCGTCGCCTGCTTCGAGTTCGCGGGGCTCTTCGGCGTCGGCATCGCCGCGATGTCGATGCTCTCGCTCGCCGGTATCGTCGTCGCGATCGATGCGTACGGTCCGATCACCGACAACGCCGGTGGCATCGCCGAGATGGCGGAGCTGGGTGACGACGTCCGCAACGTGACCGACCCGCTCGACGCGTTCGGCAATACGACGAAGGCGGTCACCAAGGGCTACGCGATCGCGTCGGCCGGACTCGCGGCGGTCGTGCTCTTCGCGACCTACATCGAGGACCTCGAGCGCTTGAGCGGCATCTCGACGAACTTCGACCTTTCGAACACCTCGGTGCTCGCTGGGCTGTTCATCGGCGCGATGATCCCGTTCGTGTTCGCCTCGCTCGCGATGGACGCCGTCGGTGTCGCCGGCGGGAAGGTCGTCGACGAGGTGCGGCGGCAGTTCAAGGAGATCCCCGGCATCATGGAAGGGACCGGGAAGCCCGACTACGCGACGTGCGTCGACATCGTGACGGCCGAGGCGCTCCGCCAGATGATCGCACCGGCCCTGATTCCGGCCGTGATCCCGATCATCGTCGGTTTCGCGCTCGGGCCGGAGGCGCTCGGCGGTCTGCTGATCGGCTCGATCGTCGCCGGCGTCTGCGTCGCGATCTCGATGACGACCGGCGGTGCGGCCTGGGACAACGCGAAGAAGTTCATCGAGTCCGGCGCGCACGGCGGCAAGGGCTCCGAGGCGCACAAGGCGTCCGTCACGGGCGATACGGTTGGCGACCCCTACAAGGACACGGCCGGCCCGGCGATCAACCCGATGCTCAAGCTCATCAACATCGTCGCGCTGCTGATCATCCCGTTC
>Ga0224508_10004534_pt1 | contig 11306 bp, 8 predicted proteins | sample SF_Jan12_sed_USG_4_FD_170157 | JGI IMG/M metagenome (GOLD analysis project Ga0224508, IMG submission 170157) | Sediment microbial communities from San Francisco Bay, California, United States - SF_Jan12_sed_USGS_21 | ecosystem: Environmental > Aquatic > Marine > Sediment | place: USA: California...
CATTACGACCATTGCCTGGACTACATCCGGCTTGTGTTGAACCGTTGGGATCAGGGCGGTGGCTTGATTCCCGAACTCAAGGTCTATGGCCCGGCCCCGATCGAGCGGATGACCCGATTGCTGTTCGACAAGGACGGCGTCTTCGGGCCGGACCTGACCGCGCGCACGAGCCACGAAGGCAGCCTGGGGTACTATCAGCGGCGCGGCGGCACGTTGCCGCGGCCCTGGCCGAACCCGCTGATTACCGAGCTGGATAATGGCGACGTGGTGGAGGATAACGGCTGGACGGTGACGACCGCCAGCGTCATCCATCATCAGCCCTATTTGACCTGCTACGGCTTTCGGCTCGACAGCAAGGATGGCTCCTTGGCGTATTCCGGTGACACCGGCCCGTGCCAGGCCGTGGTGAAACTGGCCAAGAATTGTGATGTCCTGATCCATATGTGCCAGCATATTTCCGGGACCGAAATTCACCCGATTTCGGCCAAGACCTCCACAGGTCATCGGGATCTCGCAAGGATTGCCGCCGAAGCGAATGTGAAGAATTTGGTGATCTCGCATGTCACCGAGCAGATGGACACGCCGGGCGTGCGCGAACGCGTGATCCGCGAGATGGGCGAGGACTACGCCGGGAACATCTTCTGGGGCGACGACTTGATGGAAATTCCGCTCAACGATCCGATGCCGCGACGACTGGAATAGGCGGATCCCTAGACCATTTCTTGTTTAAATTGACTCACGTGAAATGGTCTATCTCCTTGTTTTTTACGCAAATACGTCGTCGTAAACCGATTCGGTTCGCTCGGAATTTGCCCTATTCGTCCAGCGTAGAGCCGACGCCGGAAACCCGGGTCTGGCGCATGAACCGGCGATAGCGGTCGGCGTCGTAGCCGCTGCCCCGATGCAACAGGCAGCGGTTGTCCCAGATCACCAGGTCGCCCGGCCGCCACGTATGCGAATACGCATGCTCGTCGCCCACGGCGCGGTCGAGTAAATCGTCCAGCAATTCCCGGCTGTCGCCGTCGCTCCATCCGTCGATCGCCTTGGCGTGGGACCCGACGAAGTAGTTCTTGGCGCCGGTCCGCGGGTTCGACCGGACGAGCTTCTGTTTGACCGGGGGCAGGGAGGCCGCATGCGACGGCGTCACCGCGTCGGGGCTGACCTTGCTTCGCGAAAACGTGTAGTCGTGGATCGCGATCAGCGGATCGATCTTGGCCTTTAGTTCTTCGGGCAGCCGCGCGTAGGCGGCGCGGGTGCTGATGTATTCGGTCGCGCCGCCTTCCTCCGGCACTTCATAGGCGCACATGATCGAGACGAAGGTGGGCACGTCGCGGAACGAGGAATCCGAGTGCCACATATTGTTGCCGGTCTGGAAAATCGTTCGCTTGTGGCTGTTGCCGAGCACGCTGCCGTCCGGCTGCACATTGCCGATGGTGCCGAAATATTCGATCACGCCGTCCTGGCCGAGCTTGACGTGATTGGGCTCGGGCTCCCCCAGGCTCCGGGTGAAGGCGAGCTGGAGATCGTCGTTGAGCGGCTGGTCCGGGAAGCACAGGAAGGAATACTCATCGATCGCGGCGCGAATTTCCTCGACCGCCGCCGCCGGCAGGGGTTTCCGAAGGTCGATACCGGTAATCCGGGCCCCGAATTCCGAATGCAGCGGCTCTATCGTCAGCATGGTCATGGGCGTGTCTCCGGATAGTTCTGATACCGCGATTCAAACACCAAATCGGATTGAAACCAAGGGGCGGCCCTACAGCCGCCGGGACTGAAGAACGCCGAGGTCCATCGCAAGCAGGTTTAGCCTGATACGGCTTCCCCGGCCGCGCTCATTCCGGCGATGTAGCCCCAGACGAGGCAAGGACCGAGGGTGGTGCCCGCCCCGACGCCCTGCGAGCCGAAGGCGTTGGCCGTCGCGTTGCCCGCGGCATACAGGCCGGGGATCGGCGCGCCGTCCGGGTCCAGCACCTCGGCCTTTTCGTTGGTGCGCGCGCCGCCCTTGGTGCCGAGGAAGCTGGCCTTGAACGGCATGGCGTAGAAGGGCGGTCGTTCGATCGCGCCCAGGGTCGGGTTGGGCGCGTGGCGCGGGTCGCCGCCCCGGTTGCGGTCCCAGATGGTTGCGCCGCGGCTGAAATCCTCGTCCACCCCGGCGCGGGCGAACGCGCTGAACCGCCGCGCCGTTTCAACCAGCCCGTCCGGGTCGACATTTATTTGCCGGGCCAGGCTCTCGAGCGTCCCGGCGCTGAAACGGTTGCCGGGCACGCTTTTCTTCGGCATCGCGTGCGGGTATTTGGCGGCGAATTGGCTGTCGTAGATGCGCCAGGCCGGGAGATGGGCCGGCGTGCCGGTTTCCGGGTCCTTCTCGGCGAAGGCGAGGCCGATGTTCATCTGCTTCTCGTTCACGAAACGGCGGCCGTGGCGGTTGACGATCATCGAATGCGGCAGGAAGTAATCGGCCGCCGGCAGGCCCTGTAACCGGCCCTCGTACATCGCCGGCGTCGTGCCCATTACGAGCGCCTGGTCCATACGATCGAGCGCCGCCCCAGCCTCCGCCGCCATGCGCTGGCCGTCGCCGGTGTTGGTCGACGGGCTCGCAGTCCATTCGACCGGGCCGGGGAAGTGCTCGGCCATCATCTCCGGATTCCACTCGAAGCCGCCGCTGGCGAGGATCACGCCTTTTGTCGCCGATATCGAAACGGTTTTTCCGTCGCGCATGAGTTCAAGCCCGGTGACGCGCCCGTTTTCCTTGATGAGCCGTTGCGCCGCCGCTTCGGACCAGATCTCGATGCCCCGGTCGAGGCAACCCTTGAGGAGACCAATGGTCAGCGCGTTGCCCCGGGTTTGCATGCCGCGCAACTTGCGCCAGAGCAGGCGCGGCATGTAGCGCGGCATCCATTTCTTCGGGTTGGCATAGAAATGCGTATCGACGATCTCCTCGTAGTTCAACTGGATCGCCACCGACGGTTTGCGGACCTTGTCGCGCCAGGGGCCGAGGATCGCCAGCCGCATCGGTTTGGCGGAGACGTTGCGCCCAAACGCCATGCCGCCCGGCGCCTCCGCGTAGGGGTCGGGGTCGCGGTTGGGGGTGAAGCGGGTCGGGCTGTGCGCCTCGAGGAATTTCAGCATCGCCGGCGCGTGGTCGACGAAGGCGGCCCAGAGCGGCTCCTCCGTGTTGTGCCATCCGTCGGGCGAGACCGCGCGAATGTATTCCAGCGCCGCCTCGCGGGAATCGCTCAGGCCCATCGACGCCATGTAGTGATGTCCGGGCACCCAGATGCAACCGCCGGACATCGCCGTGGTGCCGCCAAGCACCGCCGCCTTTTCCAGCACCAACACGCGCGCGCCGGCGACGCTCGCGGCCAACGCCGCGCTCAACCCGGCGGCGCCGGTGCCGACCACGACTATGTCGGTTTGTGTTGGCCGCAAGATCTCACGCCGCCGCATTTCCGCTAAACCGCTCCAACACGAACGGCATCACCCCACCGGCTTCGAACCAGGCGATTTCGCGGGCCGTATCGAGGCGGCACAGGGCGCTGGCTTCGGCAATCGCGCCGTCGCCTTTGGTAAATCGCAGCGTCGCGATTTGATTGACATCGATGCGCCCCTCGAAGCCCAGGATATCAACGGTCTCCGTGCCGTCCAATCCCAGGGATTCGCGTGTATGGCCGTTCTGAAATTGCAGCGGCAGCACCCCCATGCCGACGAGATTGCACCGGTGAATGCGCTCGAAACCCTCGGCAATGATGGCCCGGACCCCCAAAAGATGGGGGCCTCTGGCAGCCCAATCGCGCGACGAGCCGATGCCGTATTCCCGCCCGGCGACGACCACCAGGGAGCGGCTTTCATCGGCGTAGCGTGTGTGGGCGTCAAAGATGGACATGATCTCACCGGACGGTTGATGCACGGTCCAGCCGCCCTGACGGTCGGGGGTCATTTCGTTTTGAATATGATCGTTGTTGAAGCTGCCGCGCATCATCACTTCATGGTTGGAACGGCGTTGCAGAAAGCCGCTGAAGTCGGCGGTGTCCACCCCTTTGGCGGACAGATAGTCGCCCGCCAGACTGCCCTCCAAAATCCGGCTGCCTGGCGAGATATGATCGGTCGTCAGGTTGTCGCCGAACATGGCGAGAATGGCCGCGCCTTCGATATTCCGCATGGGTTTTTGCTTGTTCGCCGTCTCCAGGAACGGCGGCTTCAGGATATAGGTACTGCCGTCATCCCAGGCATAGGCGCCGCCATCGCCGGCGTCGATTTCATCCCAAAGCGGATCGCCCTTGGAGGTATCCGCATAGCGCGCGGTGTACAGGTCCTGGGTGACGTGCCCGTTGACGGCGTCTTCGATTTCCTGGGAACTGGGCCAGATATCTTTCAGATAAACCGGTGCGCCGGTCCGGTCCTCCCCAAGTGGCTCGCTGGTAATGTCCCGCAGGATAGTGCCGAACAGGGCATAGGCGACAACGAGGGGCGGGGAACCCAAATAGGCCAGATTGACCTGGGGATGGATCCGCCCTTCGAAGTTGCGGTTCCCGGACAGCACGGCGGCCACGCTTCGCGCGTTGGCGGTAATGTCCTCGGCGATCTCGTCGGGTAACGCCCCGGAGCCGCCGCAGCATGTCATGCAGCCATACCCCGTAACGTGAAAGCCCAGTTCCTCCAACGGCGCCATCAGTCCGGCGCTGGTCAGGTAATCCCCGACGGCGCGGGAGCCGGGTGACAAAGATGTCTTGATCCAGGGCTTCGGGGTCAGCCCTTTTTCCCGCGCTTTTTTCGCCAGCAAACCCGCCGCCAGCATGACCCTGGGGTTGGACGTGTTGGTGCACGAGGTAATCGCCGCGATGACGACATCACCGTCCTGCACTTTCCCGGGCTCCGCACGACCGTTGGCGCCGCCATCTTTGGCGCCGCGATCGCCAAGCGCGTCCAACGCCGACAGGTGCGCCTGGCTCAAGGGTACCTGGCTTTGCGGCAATTTGGGCCCGGCAAGGCTGGCCTCGACGCTGCTCACGTCAAATTCAATGGAATCGGAATAGACCCGATCCACCGTATCGTCACGCCACATGCCTTGCGCCTTGCAATAGGCCTCGACCAGGGGCACCTGATCGCCGCGTCCGGTCAGGCGCAGGAAATTCAGGGTTTCCACATCGGTTGGGAAGAAGCCGACGCTGGCGCCGTATTCGGGCGCCATGTTGGCCAGTGTCGCGCGCTCGGGCAGGCTGAGGAAATCCAGCCCCGGACCGAAATACTCGACGAATTTCTGCACCACGCCGTGCTCGCGGAGTCGCCGCGTCATCGCCAAAACGAGATCGGTCGTCGTGGCGCCTTCGCGCAGGCGACCCACCAGGCGCACGCCGACGACGTCCGGCATGATCATGCTGACGGGCTCGCCGAGCGTCGCCGACAGGGCTTCGATGGCGCCGATTCCCCAGCCCAAGACCGACAATGCGTTGATCATGGGCGTGTGGCTGTCGCACGCCAGAAGACTGTCGGGGAAGGCGATAAGGCCATGTTCATCGTGCTCTTCGGACCAGACGACGCGGGCCAGCGATTCCAGATTGATCTGATGGCAGATGCCCTGACCCGGCGGCAACACCCGCATATTCCGAAAGGCCTTTTGAGCCCATTTCGCGACCCGGTAGCGTTCCGCATTTCGCGTGAACTCGCCTCTCATGTTTTGCGCCAGCGCGTCGGCCTGTCCGGCAACATCGACGATGACCGAATGGTCCAGGATGAAATCGACGGGCCGGACCGGATTGACCGTATCGGGGTTCCCGCCGGCCGCGATCATGGCCTCGCGCATGGCCGCGAGATCGGCCACCAGCGGAATGCCCGAGACATCGTGGATCATGATCCGACCGGGGAAGAAGTTGATTTCGGCGGGGTTCGTGGCGTTTTCGGCCCAGGTCGAGAAGCCCGCAATGCTGTCCCGCCCAACCGTCTCGCCGTCTTCGTGACGGAGCGCGTTTTCCAGCAGAACCTGCAGACAATAGGGCAATTTTCCGGCGCCGGTCAGCCCGGCGGCCTCCGCCTTTGGCAGGCTGAAAAAGGCATACCGCCTGCCGCCCACATTTAGCTCATCTTTTGCCTTGAAGCTGTTGCCGCCCGTCATCGCCGCCTCGCCGTACTGATATCCATCGTCGCGCGTTTGCCGGTTAAGCAGCCGGTCGGTCGGCGCCGCCGGACTTTCACCCCTCCCGGAGCTGCTTCAGCCGCGGCGCGTTCGCTTCGATCACGTGCTTTTGGTAGGCCGGGCGTGCGGCGAGGCGTTCGTAGTAGGCCTCGACATTGGGGTGGGCGGGGCGGTTCGGGGTCCAGTTGATCCAGCGGTCGGTCAGCGAGCCGGCCGGGAAGTCCGCCATCGTCAGCCGGTCGCCGCCGAGATAGTCGTTGTCCGCCAGATGCGCGTCGAGGATATCGTACAGGGCGCTCGCCTTTTTCGTGGCCTCGGCGACCTTGGCATCGTCGCGGTCCTTCTTTTCCGCCCGGAAGAACTGGTCGAGGAAAACCGAGTTGAACGCGGCGAGGTTTATCGAGCTCCAGTCCATCCATTTGTCGGCCGCCGCGCGAGCGCGCAGGTCTTCCGGATAGAGGTCGCCTATACTGTATTTGGCGCAGAGGTAGCGGATGACCGCACCGGATTCCCACAGCGTGAAGCCGTCCTCTTCTTCCAGGGTCGGCAGGCGGCCGTTCGGGTTCTTCGCCCGGTATTCCGGATCGTCGTTGCCGCCGAACGGGCCGCCCCAGTCGATCCGCTCGTAGTCCACGCCGATCTCGCCGAGGCACCAGGTCGCCTTGATGACGTTCGATCCGTCTTTCCGTCCCCAAATCTTAAACATCGCTCACCCTCCGGTTTTCCGTTTGGTCGTTAAATAGGTCCGCCTGCACGCGCCGTAAGCGCAGGATCGGCGCGCCGATAATGACAAGATTCAACCGGTTGGCAAGCGCGCCCGGCGGGAATTTGCCGGTTCCTGGCAAAGAGTGGACCGGAACCGGCTTGCCGTTTCAAGCCATCGTGATTGAGGCAGGTTTGATGACCATGCTAGCGTTAATTTCCCTGGCGCGTCGAAGCGCGTCGCGCAGCGAGCGCCAGAGGATAAGGAGTGGACCAAATGGACAAGCAACCGAAATCGAACGGCCCGGCACCGGGATTCGCCGCGTCTCCCGGCTATCGGGTTGAAATGGAGCCGTCCCCGAAACGTATTCGCATGAAACTTGGCGACGAATTTATCGCGGATTCCACGAATGCGTTGGTCATGTTCGAAACCAATCATAAGGACTTCTATTACTTTCCGCGCACCGACCTCCGTATGGATTTGATGGTGCGCACCGACCACTCGACCTTTTGACCGTATAAGGGCCATGCGTCCTACTACTCCGTGCGGGTAGGCGATCGAATTGAAGAGAATATGGCGTGGTCCTACGAGACCCCGTTCGATGAAGGCGAATCCTATGCGGGCTATATCGCCTTCTACTGGGACAAGGCGGACCAATGGTTTGAGGACGACGAAGAAATCGTCGAACAGCCATACAACCCTCGCGAAGAGGGTTGATGCCGGAAACGGCGGAGACGAATTTCTTGTTCGAACCCGGTAAACCGGCGCGTTAGCGCGCATCCGCTCCTGCTCATTCGGTGGCACTGGCACGGCGATCAATCGGTGTTCCAACCAACCCGCGTTTGACAAGGTTCCGCCGGACTTGGCACAGTCTTAATCCAACGTGCAGCGATCCTGCCGATGCCGCACCGGTGTGTTATAGCCGTGCCAAGCCGAACCGAATGCCTCGTGGCCTCCCATCCGCGCCGCCGCATCCCAGACACCGAAAGGACCCGCCGATGTCCGCCAATCCGAGCTCCGACAACCCGTTGTTCGACAAGGCTAGAACCGTCCTGCCGGGCGGCACCTTCGGCAATACCGCGGGCGACATCATCATCCGAGAGGGGCGCGGCAGCCGCGTCTGGGACGAGGACGGCAATGAATATGTCGATTACCTCATCGGCTCGGGCCCGATGCTGCTCGGGCACGCGCACCCCGAGGTCAACGCCGCCGTGCAGGCGCAGCTCGCGCGCGGCACTACATTTTTCGCCAACAACCGGCATGGTATCGATCTCGCCGAAGCCATCGTCGACGCGGTGCCCTGCGCCGATAAGGTGCGGTTTGCCTGCACCGGATCGGAAGCGGACGCGTTCGCCATGCGGCTCGCCCGGGCCTATACGGGGCGCGACAAGATCCTCAAATTCGAGGGCGGGTATCACGGCTACAGCGACTATGGGTTGATGAGCATGAAGCCGCAAAAGCCCGTGAACTATGACCATCCCATTCCGGATTCGGCGGGCATTCCCGAAAACGTGGGCGAGAACATGGTGATCGCGCCCTACAACGACGCCGCTGCGGTCGAAAGCCTGATCCGCGAACACAAGGGATCGATCGCCGCGGTGATGATGGAGCCATTGCAGCGGTTTGTTCCGCCGCAGCCGGGCTTCCTGGAGGCGATGCGCGAATTGACGCTGGCCAACGACATGCTGCTAGTGTTCGACGAGGTGGTAACCGGCTTCCGCCTTTCCTATGGCGGGGCCCAGGAATTTTACGGCGTGACGCCGGACATCTGCACGCTCGGCAAGGCGGTCGGCGGCGGCTTTCCCCTATCGGCGGTTGCCGGGACCAACGAGGTCATGGCGTGTTTCGACCAAAACATCGCCGAGCCGGAGAAATACGTCCCGATGACGGGCACGCTGTCCGGCAACCCGATCGCCGCCGCGGCCGGGCTGGCGACCCTGGAAATTCTCAAACGGCCCGGGACCTATGAGAAGCTGTTCGAGAATGGTCGCAGGCTGATGGCCGGTCTTGCGGGAAGCGTGGAAAGGGCGGGTATCGATGCGGAAGTCGTCGGCATGCCGCTGCTGTTCGATCTGGTCTTCACCACGGGCGAGGTCCGCAACTACCGCGACACGCTGCGCGGCGACGCTGCAAAGATGCCGCAGCTCAACGGGTTGTTGCGCGAGCGCGGAATTCTCAAGGGCCCAATCAAATACTACCTGTCGACCTCGTTGGAAGAGGCGGATATCCAGCAGACGCTCGATGCCTGGGACGACGCCCTGCCGATCCTCGCGGCGGGGTAGTCGTTGCGTTTTCACTGCTGAGAACGTGCCTGGCCTGACCCTCGCACGTCGATTTCGCTCAGTGTGAGGTGCGGCTCCTCGACGCGCGACAGTCGGTTGAGGTGTTCCAACAGGATGTCGATGACATCGCTCTCGTACTTCGTCGGCTCACCCCGTTGCCTCGCCATTGGCTAAATGGGGCGTTATCGGCTAAAATGAACACTTCTTTCCGTACTAATACGTCCCAACGCGTCAAATAGGTTGGGTGCGCCGCGCTGCTTGGCAGTGGTCACGGCGCCGGTCTTTTATCATCTTAAACGGTCGCTGCTATGGGGCATGGCGTATGAAGGTAGTTATGTTGGCGGCCGGGATTGGTGCCCGGCTCGGATTTACGGCCGCGAAATATCCGCCGAAGATTTTGCTGCGCTTCGGCGGCAAATCTTTGCTGCAATTCCATATCGAAATCCTCAGGCGACAAGGCATAGACGAGTTGGTGCTCGGCGTTGGTTATGAGCATCAAGACATCGAGCGGGAGATAGATGCCCTGGGAGCACGGGATTACGTGCGAACCGTGTTCAACGAGGATTATGAAGAGGGCAACATCGTCACCTTGTGGACCTTGCGCGAAGAATTGTGCTGCGAGGAGCCGGTCCTCTTAATGGACGCCGACGTCCTCTACGACGAAGAGCTGATAGAGCGTCTCGTCAACTCACGCCACCAGAACTGCCTGCTTCTCGATCGTGCCTTTGATCCGGGGGATGAGCCGGTCAAAGCATGCGTCCGGAATGGCGAGATCGTCGAGTTCCGCAAATGGCTGAGCGCCGAGTTCGATTTCTGCGGTGAATCGGTCGGTTTTTTCAAGCTGTCAGCCGAAGTGGCCAAGAAGATCATTATTCAGACCGAGCTCTATTTACGCCAAGGCCGCCGCCACGAGCCTTACGAGGAGACGATCCGCGATGTTCTGCTTACCGCGCCACGCGGCGCCTTCGCATTCGAGGACGTCACCGGCATGCCGTGGATCGAGATCGATTTCGCCGCCGACATCAAGCGCGCGAATGCCGAGGTCTTGCCGCGCATTCTGGTAGCGGAAGCGCAGCGTCGCGCGGCAATGATGATCAGTCGGGACATAATCCGACCTGCGCCACAAAGGCTATGACCGGCGTAGAAACAACACCGACCACCCAGGCGATTGTCGCGCTGATCGTCTCCGCCCTTTACGTGGCGACATATCTATCCTTCGTCCGCCTTTTGAGATATCCACGGAACTGGCATCCGCCCAGCGTGCCTGCAGTCCTGGCGACGGGGGGGCTGGCGGTCCTTACTGTGGCGTTGGTGTCGCTGTCGCCCGATGGTCTCGACCGCGCCGCCCTAGCCATCTCAGTCGGCTTTGTCGCCGCCGTGTTTTACATCATCGCGGCCCCCGCAATCGCCTTCCGATCGGCCTCTCGACCGGTCGAATTCTTGGCGAAGCACGGTGACTACGCCGGACTGTGGCTGCTCGGCCCGGCTCTCCTCGCAGGCGTGGCCGTCCCAAATATTAAGCTCCAGGCGGTGCTGGCGACCGCCATGGCAATCGAACTAACGTGGTTCCTTCGCCAGCGTTGGGCCGGCCGGAGGCGTCGGTTGTTTCGCTTGAGCGATCGCGACCTGTCGGCCCTGGAGACCCAGGCGAAAGGCGATCTTGCGGCGTTTCGACGGCGCCATGGCATCCGCGAACTGGTGCTATCGAAGGGCGCCGTCAGTTGGCGAGGTTGTGGGAAAGGGACGCCACCCTGCCCGTTCAATCTCTACGTCAATCGTCTCGGCCTCAACACCGCGCCCTGCTGCCGCGAGCACATGAAGGACCTCAGCCATCGTGTTGCGGACTACCTGCGCGAAATGGGAGTCGTGCACTGGCTGGAGGGGGGCACCCTTCTTGGCGCCGTGCGGGAGAGGGGCGCACTTCTCGATTGGGAGGACGACATCGACGTGTCGGTCCAGCTCGACGGTGACATGACCTGGGAGCGGCTGGCGGCGGGGCTCGCCGAACGGTGCGCGCGGGATGGATATTTTGTCGATCTTTTCGAAAAGCATGGCTTCATCTCGATCTCGTTCGATCCGCCGAAACGATGGCCCTTCCGGTGGGAACGCAATCGCATGCGTGGCGAAATCCGGACGGATATCGCGATTTACCGACAGGCGATCAGCTATGGTGAAGCGGTGCTCGAAAGGCGGA
>Ga0224508_10004535_pt1 | contig 11300 bp, 18 predicted proteins | sample SF_Jan12_sed_USG_4_FD_170157 | JGI IMG/M metagenome (GOLD analysis project Ga0224508, IMG submission 170157) | Sediment microbial communities from San Francisco Bay, California, United States - SF_Jan12_sed_USGS_21 | ecosystem: Environmental > Aquatic > Marine > Sediment | place: USA...
TTTGAGTATGATCCTTCAAAAGATTATTTCTTTAGAATCAATGAAGACTTTGGCAGTGCTTCTATTCCATTAAACTTGGAATAGTGAACACCATTTTTCTATTTTTTTGAATAATTTCTTTAGGTGTCTTGTAAATAATTTGATAACCTCAGTAATAATTTTCAGTAATCTAATTAGAGATCAAAAGTTAGCACCAGCCTAAAAGTTGCCCCTAGGTTATATTCTACAAAGTGTAATTAACAATGAAAACAAATGCAACAAATAACAAACAAAAAAACACCACAGCTAAAGTTTCTAGCAATTGTAGCTGTCGCAGTTTCAGTGACACTAGTTTTTACAGTAACTCCTTGGAATATTATTCCAACTCTAGTGACTGAAGATGTAGCAGTAATCACAGTGGCAGATTATGGTTGTGTTGGTGAGTCAAGTGTCGGACGTTCAGTTGTTGTTCCAAACTGTGATGCAAATGTGGGAGAAATTGTTTCTGCAACATTTTACATTCCAGCAGGAGAAATAAACGGATACTTGGAAGAACTTGAAAGTCGACAAAATCCAATGGTAGATGCATGGGATAGAAACGTCAGCGGCACAGGTTTCTCACCATAATTTTTTTTATGCCCATTTTTAACACAGTTTCATACTTCATAGTAAAATTTTTTATTGGAATTATTGCTCCACTAAGGAAAAAACCAGACGTAGTTTGCAGCCACCGTAATCTACATGGCAAGTGTCAAAACAGGTGTAAGTTTATCACAACAAAAGATTTCAAAAGTTTCAGCAATATCAGGAGTAGCTATGCGCAATCGTTACAATGATTATGTGCAGTATGTTTGAATTGAATTAATTTTAATATCTTATATTTTTTCCTGAATTTTTCTAAATCTTCAATTTACACTTCCACGTGGGTCTAAATTTTAGTCCACTAACTATAACCCCAGCACGATGTGTATGGGGTTATAGTTAGGCCGTAAGAAAACATACCCACGAGTAACTAAAAATTTAGAAAATAATGTGAATTCTTAACCAGTAAGATTTTTTTAGAAAATTACTTACAGAATGAATTATCTTACTGAGGTTACTGCCTTGAGAACTCCGATAAACATCCCATTTTCATTCTCAATTTTAATCACAATGTCAGCCAAAAATATCTTTGCGTCCCTGAGGAGTCTTACCTCTTTTTAGAAGATCATCAGATGTTTTAATTCCAATAGATTGGAGTCTTTCAGTATATGCTGATCCTATCCCCTCAATGTCGATAATTTTTAAGGTCGTCATGATTACAAATAAAATATTCTTTCTTTGTTAAAACAATTTCAAAGACAAAATAGAAAATACGTATGACGAGTCAGCAAATAAGTTTGAAGCACCCTGTCATCCAAACAGACGATTCTAATTTATTTAAACAAAACAAAATAAAAAAGGATTACATGTTCTTTTTCGCACTAGCTAACGCTTTTGCTAATGCGATAATCAGAATTACCGCTACAATAGTAACAACAATAGCATAAATCAACATTGGGACAATAGTCTCTGCTTCTCCAAAAATCTCTTTAAAGATTGCAATTATTGCACCGTTCCATGCCAAAGCCGCAACAAGACCGAAAGCAGTTGTAAGTAATACTCCCATTTTATCTAGTGCTACTATTTTTAGTGGTTCTTCTTTTGTTTCATCCACCATAATTTTCAAAATGATAAAATTTCAATCATTAATAAAAGTATGGGATTAAGGAACAAGGAAGAATATATCATCTATCTATCTATCAGCAAATCGTACTTTAAAGAGCAATATGCGTCCTTATTGATCATATCTTATCGTCATCATCATTCTTTGCTTTTTTATCCAGTTTTTTCACCCCTTCTAGGTTTTTCATAGCAAAAGAGATTTGATGAGGGTGTGGTAAAACATGCAGATCCTTCCATGTCACATGTTTTTTGGAATATTTCAGGATCATCTGAATACACATGACGCTATATCACTGATTTGCTCAAAGGTACAGAATATTCATAGAAATCATTAATTGCAGTATAGTTTATCGATACTAACAATAATGGAACAAAGATACAACTAATCACAAACAATACATTTACACCATTCATAATCATTCAAACTCTAATTGTAAAGTTCATAAAGAATTATACCACTGTTCTTTATTTTTACGGAATAATATCATCACCACATTTACTGCCATACTCTACCAGTGCCCTGCCCCATCCGTCCTCAAAGGACGATGGAATGTCTGATAATTCGTCACAGTTCAATTCAGAAAAATGATTTAACACCAAGTATTCATATTCTTTTTGAGAATCATCTGTTTTTGTTTTTTCTAAAAATGAGGAATTTTGATTTTCTAATTCCTCTACTAGTCCTGTAAGTTTTGAGGTGAGCAAAGATGATGGTGTAATATCTGATCCTTGCTGTTGTTTTTCTTGTGTTGGTGATATCTCTATCCCAAGAAAGATGACTGCAACTACGGTCATTATTACAAACACTACAAATACTGCAAAGGTGGTTCTAAGTTTGGAACCAATTGCGTCTATAGTTGTTTTTCCTTTTCCTTCTTCTTCCAATATGTGATAACATGATTTATTTTTTAAACAGACAAAAGCTGAAATTTATTGCGATTCTCTCTCGATTTCCACAAAGACATATTCCTTTTTTGATTCAGGAATGATCTTCATGATTTCGTGCTCTATGGTGTCAGTGACAGTTTCTATCCTGTCAGTATCCAACCCGTCAATCAAATTGACCTCAATCCCGACTATTGCAATTTTCGGACTCAGATGCATTGTTTTCATATTCACTACGGTGTGAACCTCGGGAATGGCATTTACGGCACCTATAATTTCATCGTATTGCCGAGGTGAAAGTGATTCGCCTATGAGCAATCCCCTGTTTTCCTTTGCCAGGAAAAATGCAAAAGACATCAGAATTACACCGATGATAATTGAGCTTATCGCGTCATAGACGGTATTTCCAGTAATGTCCGTAAGAAATATTCCGACAGCTGCAACCCCGATTCCCAGCAAGGCGGCAGTATCTTCTACTACCACAGTCAGAATTGACGTGTCCTTGCTGTTTTTGAACTCTGTAAGCAGAGTTGACGGTCTGACTTTTTGTCTCCTGTCAACAATTGGTTTTTTGAACTGAGCCAGTGCAATTCTCAGTGCATTGGCCTCAAACGCAAATGCGATTGTCAGCACGACATAATTTATCATAGGATTCTCAAAGTGATGATCATCTCCCAACAAGGACGAGAATCCCTGCTCCAAGGACAGGATTCCAGATATTCCAAATATCATGGTAGCCACAACAAAGGACCAGAAAAACTGCGACTTGCCGAATCCAAACTGATGCAGATCACTTGCAGGCCTTTTGCTTAGCTTGATTCCATACAGCAAAAGAATCTGGTTTACCGTATCTGATGCGGAATGATATGATTCTGCCCACATTGATGCGCTGCCGCTGATTGCAGCTGCAATGAACTTGGTTACTGCTATTCCCAAATTTCCAAACAAGGCTGCATATACGGCTTTGGTCGAACCTCTTTCTGCTACCATGAACTCTCCTTTTCTTTTGCGTAGGATGTTATATCTGGTTGCTCTTGTCGTAATCAATACCAAACAAGGATTTTCAAGAACTGCTTGTACTGCAGAACTTGGGCAAGGCAAATAGCCCTTTTGATACATTCAAAGAGACAACAACAAAACAAACAGATGATATTTTTTTAAGATATTAAAAGAAATTCATTATCATCATTCGCCCTTTAGTTTGTCCTCTGCCATCAATTTTCTAATCCCTTCAAATTCCTTGTCGACAAACTCCATTTTCTTTGGAAGTTCCTCAGACAATCCCAATGGATGCTCTATTCGTTTAATCTCACCATCCTCAAGCTTCTGAAGAGAAAACACCCCCCTCTGTTTGCCTCGTCTTCAGTGAATTCCAGAGACATCGTGTGCGCAAACTCGTTTCGAAGCTCTCTCATCTCATCCAATATGCAGATGACCTCTTTTCTTTTATCGTACTGCGGGAATCTGTGCTTTAGGATTTTTCCCAGAAAACTGATCTTGTTTCCAAATGTTGCCCATCATTCATTGTCAAAGACAGAATCCTGAAACAATGGGTGTCTGTTTGCCTTCTCAGGTAATAGTAGGGAATCATAAAATCCAGAGAGACGTCAACTTTTGCCACGTAATCCAGTAGCAGTCTTTTGGTATTGTTGACCGTGTCAGACAAATCAGCTATAATATCACCAAGTGCCTCCACTTCATCATAATACGGATGACCCATGAAAGTCCTAAATTAAACAACTAAAAAAATGATAAGAGCATCTTGCCGAATTATCGATAAGGCTAAACATCCACCTTGATCTTCCTTAAGAAAATTGAGAACAGACATCTAGGAGAAATAGGGCTAAACATTTGATTGTTGAGGACTTTGATGGATTCTCTCAAGAATTTTTAATGATGAATAATCTTAAACTAATGTAAGAGATAATAATACCATTGAAGAAATCAATCATTTTTCTTATCGTAGGTTTTTTGTTGGGTTCTTCTATTCCATTACTAAGTTTAACGTATGCTGAATCTGAATCATTAATACCTGAATGGATAAAAAACACCGCCAGGTTTTGGGTTGAAGGTAATGTTTCTGATTCTGAATTTATCAATGCCTTACAATACATGATAAAAAATGGTATTATTGAGATTCCAGAAGATGAATCATCATTAGACTGTCAGAATGATTCAGGAGATTGTTTCTCCAGTACAATATCTAGGATAGTTGATGGTGATACTATTCATGACGGCTCAGGAAATTCTATTCGACTAGTCCTTGTGAATTCTCCAGAGATGAACACTGATGAGGGAATAGAGTCAAAGAAATATCTTGAATCAATATGTCCTGTTGGAAGTATAATACATGTAGATGAGGATGACAATCAATTGGAGGGAAGTCATGGTAGAATGATTGCCAAAGTGTATTGTGAAGGAGATATTCAATCTTTGAATGAAAAAATAATAGAAAACAACCATGGAACAATCTATCAGAGATTCTGTAATGTCTCGGAATTTGGAGAAGAGGATTGGGCCATTAAACATGGCTGTTAAACTATAATTCTTCATAGATTTTCAATGACAAATCACCACACATCGTAACATCTTAAAATATGTGAAAATATGTCAGGATATATTGTCTGAGAGAAAACCACCATCAGCATCATCTGTATCTGAAGTAATGGAAAAACATACCATGGAAATAATGAAGAAGCTAGAATCTCGTATTCCTCTTCAAATCAAATCATATTCTGATTTTTCTCGAGAATACATGAAATTATTAGAAGAGATATTCGATATTGACTATGCTATAGAAAACAAGATGTTTGGAAACTTTGGTATGGATGAAAAATCCATAAAGTTACTAGATAACTATTTGGAGATGGGCTCCAAGTTTTATACGTCTAACATAGACATGTCAAATGAATTCTTCAAGGGATATCTGAATATGAGGTTGTCAGTAATGGAGTCATACAACAGGTTTTTGAAGCAATTCTCGACAAATTTTAGAACGTACCCGGATTCGGCAAAAATGAAAACATAGCTGCTGATCACAAAATTTTCAAATCATCATCGTATTAGTAATCAGTTATTTCTTGAAAGGTCTAATTGCCTTGTAGGCTCCGTCCTTTAGCTGTATGAATAATGGAAGATATCCGTTTGGATTACCACGTATGTATCTGCGAAAATCTTTCTGAAGGTGTCCTTGTTTTTTGGCCTGCAAATTTTGATTGCCTTAATTGGGATGAACGGTTCTTTGAGTTTTTTGGAGGGGATTCTCTTTTTACTCTTTGTCGATAAACTCGTTTACACTTCCTAAAATAAAAAAAGATTTTAAGAGATTCATTATATCTAATTAGATTAAATTTAATCAAAATTTCTCAAATATTTAACTAAGAATAACTTTCATCTTTTCTACATTATGTGAACAATTTCATTTAATTTGAATCATGACAAATATTCCTGATCTACATTATCCCACTAAATACCTACTTCCTCTGGAGGAACTACCATGAAACTCTATGAACCAACTAGATTTTGATCTTTTTCACAAATGTATAGTTGTAATTTCTTTAAAAGAGAAAAATAAAGAGAGGAGAGTTTAGTTTAGAATAGAAGTCTCTATCTTTTGTACAGGATGTTTGAATATATCATGATGTGTAGAAGCTATCTGTTCTTTATTGAATATGAGATCGCATCGATAACATTTCCAGGTAGTTGTGGTTTGCAATAATCTGGTATTGCATTTGAAGATATAACATTACCGTATGAATTATCACTAATCAAAAGATAACATACAATTGCTAAATTATGGATTATGAAATTACCTGTTCAATATATTCTTGTTTTGTAACAATTGATGATCTTCTACCTTTTGGAGCTGTCACCAAGATACTAGCGCTGGTTTTTGGTCTTAAGCTCCAAAATTATTTTTAATGAAATAACTGTCTTTGAATTTCAAATATTACTCAAAGCTTTCATCGTTGCCTGTTGTCTATGCGCAAAGATTTTTTTGAGTTTATCTTGAGCATACCATTCAAACATTTTTCCAATAAAACCATACTGTAGTTCAAATTCAATCTCATCTGTTATCCTTGTCTGATTTTCGTTTATTTTATGAAAAACATGGGTGTGCCTCCAGCTTTTGAATAGTGCATTACTCATTTCATCTACATATGTGTATGGCTTGCAAGCTGTAATTTTGGTTTTCCAGGTTATGCGAGTCAGTATCTTGCTTGAAAAATAAGCAGTTTGCCCCAAAGTTATTTTATTACTGTTTGATTCTATTATCTTGAAATCCAACTCTTTTGGAGTGATTACTTGTAAATGGTGTAAATCTGTATAGAAATTCCATACCTTGTCAATAGAAGCATCTACAAGAAAAGAATGATGAAAGATTTTCAAGTATTTTGAAGTCTCAGACTTGTAATATATCTCCTAAAGCAATATCTTGGAATCTTTGTATTGATATGAAATACAAGAATACATCCTAATGAATCTCCTGTGAAGTTGAACCTTGATGATTTGTCTAACTTACATTAGATGAATTTTTGGTCAATCCTACAAAATCTATTCTATATCCAATATTCTATGTCGTAATTTTTCAAATTGTTCCGTTGTGATGAGTCCTTCTTTTTTGAGTTGTTGTATTTCTTTTAATTTTTCTTTTAATTTTATGAAATCTACAACCATAAATCCATTTTGTCCATTACAAAGAGCACCAAATGAAAATTTTTCTTGAACTTATCCTGAGTTTTTACTACCACTGAAGAACATAGTTCTAACACTACTCCTTCTTCCGAAAATAATTTTCTTAATTACAAATTCAAAAATAAAAAAATAATTTATGATTAATTAATAATCAATCAATTTTGTCTTTGGCTTTATCAATTACATTTCCAGCAGAGTCTTTTGCCTTGTCAACTGTTTTTTCTGCAGTATCAGTTGCTTTTTCGACTACTTCCTCTACTTTGTCTTTGACCATGTCTTTTGCTTTGTCTTTTATGCTATCAAAATTCATGAATAAAGTGGATTTATGATCTATATAATTGTGATCATAAGTTATAGTAAAATTTGATTAAAAAATGAGAAAAATAGAATCTATTTTGCGTTTGATTGTAAATATAAATTTATTATATTTTCATGTTTTGTAGGAGTGTTTGGATATGGTCCAGGTCTTGTTTTTAATACATGCCATACTATTCTAATTGTCACACCAACTATTGGAATTATTCCAATGTACATAGTAGGAAATTCATATTCATCTTCTACCAGATCAATGTTGACACAAAATACTTTGGTACACAATTCTTTGTCATTGGAATAGATCTTTACGTATTCCTGCATCGTATCCTGTGCGTCTGCCATTGGAAGAAGATTTCCCTCCCTGACAAGCTTGACCTTCAGATCCTTGAAGGTTGCCTTTGTGGTAATGTAGATGTCCTTCATGTACGTGCCATATTCTCTTACGAACTTTCCATTCACAAGTGCAATTTTTTCAAAGGTGTGATCCTCTGGCAATGCAATCACGACGTGTATCATCTCATCGTACCTTACGTCATTATAATCATTGAGCGAATAGGTTATCATTTCGTCCGAATAATCCCCTCTGGACTTGATCTCTTTCTCCCTACCGTTGACTTCCATCACGTATGTGATGTTTTCAGTGTCAAATACATGGTCAAGAAACGGTTTTTCCGGGGGCTTAGCCAGACATCGATGTCATATATTCCGTCCATGGTCATGTGTGCAGTCAGATCAATTATTCGAATTTCCCCTATTGACATGTCTCGTGTCTGACCGAAGAGCATGTGAGAATATCCACCAGGATTCGTCACGTTTGCATAATAGTTTGCTGTGCCTTCAGGGAATTCACCCTTGTACAATACAGTAATTGAAATATCCAATTTTTCCAAATCGGATTGATTCTGCTGTATATCTACTTCTGTAATGTCAAAATCCCACTCATTGTAGGGGGTAGGGTTCTCAGCAAATGCAAAAGAAACAGCAACACTAGATGAGATAAATAATAATAAAATCAGTGCGATACTATGAAGGATAAGCATTGTTTTCCCCCTTGTAGGAATAGTAATTTTTTGCAAACTTTTTGTGGCTTTTTACATATTGTATGTCACCTACTTGTATGCCACATACGCATACGCCTAATTTGAAAGGAACACGACTTTGTCCACAGAAAGGGCATACCTTGTGTGAATCACTTGAAAACATGTGATAGATTGGGATTTCCTTTTTTTGTCGTGCTTTTCCCTGTTTCAATTTTTATCATCATTCCTCAAATCAGATTTTTTCTTTTGCTTACACCAACAATTAGGTGAACACGCATCATCTAATGTCATCAATCAATCATCCCCTCAAAATCACAGTCATCCATTGCAAAGCTTGGATGTTTCAGATGCTCGCCGACACCGAATCTTTCAAAGAAATCTGTCGTTTCATTGGCTGTTTTTTCTTCTTGTTTTTTATTCTTCATGAATTAGTTTTTGATTTATAGCATATAGGCTCCCTGTTAACAAAGTTTACAATGTTTACATATACATATTTAATTTTTAGAGTATTCGACAGTCAGATTAGATTTTTGGCTAATCATCATATTTGTATATGCGAACCGTAGATCAATATTTTTTCAACAGTTGTGGACAATAATCAAATCTCTTGAGGATAAAGTAAATAGGATAATGACAATGAGACACAGATCTTGTATAGGAAAAGATGGAAAATTAATTTGTGATGCATATAATACTAATGAAGTATGTTTCGATATTTTTTACGCCTTAGCGATAGGAAATGTATCAAACATAGCTAAAAAATACAAACAATCAAGTTTCAACTACTGTAAATCAAATTTCTGTTATTTTATTTTAGTCGTAGCGACCACAAGCGGGTTGAATCAAGAAAAATAAAGCTGTTTCGTTAATTTGTATAGATTCAGATTTAATACGAATATTGACACGATGATAACAATGAAACAAGAAATAATACATAGAGAACAAGTCGACGATTTTAGTCGAGAAACAGCCCTGATGGGAGTGAAAGAAACATTCCTTAACTAGGGATCTCCATTTGAGTTTCCATATTTTAAATATAGACCATCTAAAGATGATTTACCAAAACCTAAGAAACTATACTAGTATAACCTGCATTATGTGAATAATTTCATTTAATTTGAGTCTAAAATATTTCTCAAAACTTTGGTTCAAATCTTTATAGGTTTGATCCCAAGATTTAGAATTTTGAAAATCTTCCCAATTCATTATCGTTATTGAGAATATTTGTTACATACATCAATAGTTGGAATAAATTAATAATCAGAAAGATTACAAATTTTCAATTGAGCTACAGATTTTTAGATCATGCAACTGACGCAATAATTGAGGTTACTGCAAAAGACATCAAAGAAGCATTCTTGGTAGCAGCTAATGCAGAAATCAATCTTACACTTGATCAAGATAAAGTAGAGGAGAAAGAAGAGAAGGAATTTTCAGCCAATGGAAAGGACCTACGATATCTTTTGTTTAGCTGGCTTGAAGAAATATCGTTTGTGCTAATTACCGAAGGATTTGCAATAAAAAGATTGGAGTTTGACATTGAAGAAAATGACGGTTATAGGATTAATGCAAAAGCATTTGGTGAAACATTGGATGTCAAAAAACACAATTTCAAAGTGGAGATCAAAGCCCCCACATTTTATGACATGGAAATAAGACAGGATAACGGTGTTTACATGAGATTTTTGCTTGATTTGTGAGGTTTGTGAATATTTCTTTGCAATTTCCTAGAAGAAATTATACGTATTTTTTAAAAGGGTGTCACCTGATGATTCAACATGTTAACTAAACTAGCAATATTGATAGTTTTCGGGATTTCGCTTGTGTTTATAACTCCAGCCCATGCAGATGTTGAATCGTTATCTCTCGGGAAACCATTTTACACAAATGAAGAAAAGATTGAATTTGTTGGAACTGAAGAAGACGGATATAAGCAAGTTTCAGTGGCTATCAAAAGAAATGGTGCTACGCTTGAATTGTTAGGAGATCCCTCTTCAGATAAAGATGGAGCTTTTATTACATTTCCTAGACTAGTAGAAAAAATTTTTGATTCCAGAGGAACTTATGAGGCAATTGCATTTACATCAACTCAAAAAATTGAAGATGGGATTATATTGAATTTAGAATATGACGGAGAACGAGTTACAGAAGTTGCAGATTTCGTTTTAGCTTTAAAATCAATTCCAGATTACTCAACTGAAATAGAAAAGACAGTTTCGTTTACAGCAAGCATTACTGACAATTCCGTTAAAGATGTGGTTTTTAGTTTAAGTGATGATAAACCATCAGGAGCTACAATAAATTCAGAATCTGGAAAATTTGTTTGGACACCATCAAAATCACAGGGAAACATACAAGATGTGTATTATACTTTTGACATTATTGCAACTAAAGGAGCTCAAGAGGACAAAGAAAAAATTACAATTACTGTAAAACAAGCATATGTTGAACCAATTAAGGAACCTGAACCAATCAAAGAACCTGAACCCACAAAAACAACTACTACGACACCAACAGAGCCAAAAGATTTAGGAATCGCATCCTTTGTGGATGAGACAAAAGATCCGCAAAGCTACGTTGACAGGTACAACAACGAGGCAACCTACAAGGAATGGTTTGATGACAACTTTACAGAGTATGATTCAATCTATCAGGCAGTGGGACTAGAAGAACCATTGCTAA
>Ga0224508_10004536_pt1 | contig 11299 bp, 6 predicted proteins | sample SF_Jan12_sed_USG_4_FD_170157 | JGI IMG/M metagenome (GOLD analysis project Ga0224508, IMG submission 170157) | Sediment microbial communities from San Francisco Bay, California, United States - SF_Jan12_sed_USGS_21 | ecosystem: Environmental > Aquatic > Marine > Sediment | place: USA: California...
TCCGTCCCCGACGTCGTCGTCGTCGGGGGCGGGCTGGCGGGCCTGGCCGCCGCCGCGACCGTGGCCGCCGCCGGGCGGACGGTCGTGGTCCACGAGCGCCGAGGTGTGCTCGGCGGCCGGGGCCGCAGCGTCAACCAGGACGGATTCACCTTCAACCAGGGACCGCACGCCCTCTACCGGGGCGGCCCCGCCGAGCGTCTGCTCAGCGCGCTCGGCGTCTCGCTCCGCGGTGGGAGACCACCGCTCCAGGGTCGCCTCGTGTTCGACGGTCGCAGCGAGATCGCGCCCGCCGGTCCGGCCACGTTGCTCCGGACCCGCGCGTTGGGCCCTCGGGGCAAGCTCGAGATCGGGCGCCTCCTCTCCCGTCTCCCGAAGCTGTCGGCCGCTCGGCTGGCCGACGTCTCCGCCGAGGACTGGATCGCTGGCTCGGTCAGCGGAGAGCGCCCGGCCGAGATGATGCGGGCGCTGGTCCGGCTGGCGACCTATGCCAACCAGCCGGCCGAGCTGAGCGCCGATGTCGCCATCACCCAGATGCAGGCGGCGCTCGGCCCGGGCGTGCTGTACCTCGACGGCGGCTGGCAGACCATCGTCGATCAGCTCCGCGAGACCCCCGGAGTGCAGATCGTCACCAGTGACGGGCTGGCCGAGCTCCCCGACCGGCGAGCGGTGATCGTGGCCGTCGGTGGATCCCAGGCGACCGGCGCGCTCCTAGAGAAGACCTTCGACGTCGGCCCGGCCGCGTCGGCCAGCTGTCTCGACCTGGGCCTCTCTCGGCGGCCCGACGCTGCGTTCGTGCTCGGTGGCGACGTGCCGTTCTATTTCTCGAACCACTCGGCCGTGGCCGATCTGGCTCCTGAAGGACAGCATCACGCGGCCGCAGTGCAATACCTCGGGCCGCACGACGAGCCCGACCCAGCGAGGATCGAAGCCTTCACTCGGCATGCGGGGGTGCGCGACGATGACATCGTGGTTACGCGCCGGCTCCACCGGATGACGACCGTCACGGCGATCCCGACCGCGGCCCGGGGCGGGCTGGCCGGTCGGCCGAGGGTGACCGACACCGGCCACGACAGCGTGTTCATCGCAGGCGACTGGGTCGGCCCCGACGGCCATCTCCTCGACGCCGTCATGGCCAGCGCCGACGCCGCGGCCAAGGCTGCGCTGCGGGTCGTCGACCGCGCTCGGGTCGGATGAGCGATCCGGTCGGGCTGTTCGAGACGGAGCGGCCACGGCTGCGGGCGATCGCCTACCGGATGCTCGGCACACCCGACGATGCCGACGACGTGGTCCAGGACACCTGGCTACGGTTCTCGACCGCCGACCGGGCGACGATCGACAACCCGGCGGCTTGGCTGACGACCGTGGCGAGCCGGCTCGCCATCGACCGGCTCCGGTCGGCCCAGCGCCGGCGGGAGACCTACGTGGGGCCGTGGCTGGCCGACCCGATCGCCGACGAACCGGCGATCGGGACGAGCCCCGACGAGGCCGTGTTGCTGGCGGAGTCGCTGTCCCTCGGCTTCCTGGCAGTCCTCGAGCGGGTCTCGCCGCTGGAACGGGCGGTGTTCATCCTCCACGATGTCTTCGGCTACCCGTTCGACGAGGTCGCGGCAATCATCGAGCGGACCCCGGCGGCGACCCGCCAGCTGGGCCGGCGGGCCCGTTTGCACATCGAGGACGGGCGGCCCCGATTCACCCCCGATCCCGAGGAGGTGGAGGAACTGACCCGCACCCTCCTGGCCGCCGCGGTCGACGGTGATGTCGAGACGCTGAAGTCGTACCTCGCCGACGATGTCGTCCACCTGTCCGATGGCGGCCCCGATCACCGCGCCGCCCGGGCCCCGGTCGTCGGCCCTCACCGGGTGGCCCAGCTGTTCCTCGGCCTGGCCAAGCGGTTCCAGGACGGCATGGAGTTCCACTTCGTGCGGGCCAACGGGCAGCTCGGGCTCTACACGACCCTTGGCGGCCAGCCGTTCATGCTGCACGTCTCCAACTGGGTCGACGGCAAACTGACCGGCTCGTTCGCCGTCCGCAACCCCGACAAGCTGGCCGCGTTCCACCGTTCGTGGAGCGCCACTCGGGACTGACGCCGCCCCCCCGTCGTGACCGGGCGTCGAGCGGCGCTCTATGGTCGACTCGATGACCGATTCGACGACCGACTCGATCCCGGGCGTGAACCGCCCGCCCGGAGCCCTCGACGGGATCCGTCTCATCGACCTGACGACGGTGCTGATGGGGCCGATGGCAACACGGATGCTGGCCGACCACGGTGCCGACGTGATCCGGATCGAGCCGTTGGCCCCACAGAGCACCCGGCACAGCCCGCCGTGGCGAACGCCGGGCATGAACGGGTTCACGCTCAACCTCCAGCGGAACAAGCGGAGCATCGCCCTCGACCTCAAGCACCCGGATGGGGCCGCGGCCGCCGCCGAGCTGATCGCCGGCGCCGACGTGGTGGTGAGCAACATGCGCCGATCGGCGCTGGTCCGGCTCGGGCTCGACGCCGACACGCTGCGAGCCCGCCACCCCGGCCTGATCCACTGCACCGCCAACGGGTTCGGCTCGGGCGGTCCCTACGCCGATCGTGCCGCCTACGACGACGTGATCCAGGCATCGTCGGGGCTGGCCAACCTGCACGAGCGGGTCGATGGGCAACCCCGGCTGGTCCCATCGGTCATCGCCGACAAGGTCTGCGGCATGACGATCGCACAGGCGGTGCTCGCCGCCGTCGTCCACAAGGTCCGGACCGGTGAGGGACAGACGGTCGAGGTACCGATGTTCGAGACGATGGTGGCGTTCAATCTCGTCGAGCACCACCGGGGCCACGCCTTCGAGCCGCCGATCGGCGACATCGGCTACGTCCGCCTGCTCAACCCCTACCGCCGTCCGTTCAAGGCCGCCGACGGCTGGGTGTGCCTCCTGCCCTACACCGATGCCGACTGGACGAGCTTCTTCACCTTCGTCGGCCATCCCGAGCTGATCGACGACCCGCGGTTCGTGACCCACAGCACCCGGCTCGAGAACATCGAGGCTCTCTACGAGTTCCTGGGCGACATGGCTGCGCTCCACACGGTCGAGGAATGGCTGCGGTTCGCCGAGTCGGTCTCGATCCCCGCGTCACCGGTCCTCGATCTGGCCGAGGTCCACGACGATCCCCAGGTGGTGGCGTCAGACCTGATGCCCGTGGCCGAGCACCCTACCGAGGGGTCCTACCGCATGGTGAACGACTCGGTCCGCTACTCGGCATCGCCAACGACGATTCGGCGGCACGCTCCCTATCTCGGCCAGCACACACGCCAAGTCTTGTCCGAGCTCGGCTGGACCGTCGACCGGATCGACCGGCTGCTCGCCGACGGCGCCGCGGCGGAAGGGGAGCAGCCGTGAGCGCGGTCGCCCCGGTCGCGCCGTGGCGGATCGGGGTCGACGTCGGAGGCACCTTCACCGATCTCGTGCTGGCCGACCGCCGCGGCCGGACCTGGGTGGCCAAGGTGCCGTCGGTGCCCAGCGACCCGAGCCGGGGTGTCCTCGACGCGCTCGCAACGGTGGCGGCCGAGGTCGGACTCGACCGCTCGGCGGTGCTGACCGGGTGCTCGCTGTTCGTGCATGGCTCGACGGTGGCAACCAACACGATGCTCGAAGGCAAGGGGGCGTCGGTCGGCCTGATCACGACCGATGGGTTCCGCGACGTGCTCGAGATCCGGCGGGGCCTGCGAGACGACCAGTGGGATCATCGTCGCCCCTATGCGGCCGTGCTGGTGCCCCGCTCGCTCCGGCGGGTCGTCGGCGGGCGCATCGACAGCGACGGCAGCGAGCACGAGCCGTTGGCCTTCGACGACCTCGACTCTGTGGTCGCCGATCTCGACGACGCCGGGGTCGAGGCGATCGCCGTCGCCCTGCTGAACAGCTTCGTCAACGACGACCACGAGCGAGCTGCGGTGGAGCGAATCCGGTCGCGATGGGGAGGACGATGGATCACGGCCTCGGCCGACGTCTCTCCCCTGATGGGCGAGTACGAGCGCTGCTCGACGGCGGTCGTCAACGCGTCTCTGCTGCCTAGAACCGTCTCGTATCTGGAGGCACTGGAGGGTCAGCTCCTGGCCGAGGGGCTGCGCCATCCGATGTTGATGGTCCAGTCGAACGGCGGGGCGGCGTCGCTGCAGCAGGTGGCCTCCCGGCCGGTGAGCTTGCTGCTCAGCGGCCCGGCCGCCGCAGTAGGAGCCCTCGACCACTACCGAGCAGCGATCGATGGTCTGGCCGGACTCGGAGCTGGAGCGGACCCCACCGGCGGCAACATCATCTCGATGGAGATCGGGGGTACGTCCTGTGACGTGCTGCTGATGTCGGCCGGCGGTGTTGCCACCCGGGACGATCTGGACATTGCCGGCTATCACGTGTCGACGCCGGCCATCGACATCCACACGATCGGGGCCGGGGGCGGCACGATCGCCGGCGTCGACCCGGCTGGCCTCCTCTATGTGGGACCGGCAGGGGCGGGCGCCGACCCCGGCCCGGCCTGCTACGGCCAGGGGGGGACCGCGCCGACCGTGACCGACGCCCAGCTCGTGCTCGGCCGGCTCCGACCGGGGCCGTACGCCGGTGGCTCGATCTCGCTCGACGTCGACGCCGCCCGTGACGCGATCCGCAGCGGGGTGGCCGAGCCGCTCGGTGTGTCGATCGAGGAGGCGGCGGCCGGGATCATCACGCTGCTCGAGCAGAACCTGCTCGGCGCAGTCGAGTACATCTCGATCGAGCGGGGGCACGCCCCTCATCGGTTCACGCTCGTCGCCGCCGGTGGCGCCGGCCCGATGCACGGCGAGGCCGTGGCCCGCGGGCTCGGCGTCGGCCGCGTGTACCTCCCCCGGGCCGCCGGGGCGCTGTGCGCCGTCGGCATGCTGAACACCGAGCTGCGGCAGGACTTCGTGCGGTTCTGCCGCGGATCGATCGACGAGATCGAGCCGTCGTTCGTCGACCGCACGCTGGACGAGCTCCGCGCCCAGGCCACCGACGCACTGGCCGCCGAGGGCTTGGCTGGGGACGACATCGTGCTCCGGGCCGAGCTCGATCTCCACCACCCAGGTCAGATCTGGTCGATCCGTATCGGGCTCGACCGCTTCGGTCCGGGCGAGATCAGGGCGGCGTTCGAAACCGACTACGAGCGGCTGTACGGGCACGTCCAGGATGACGGGACGATCATGATCGCCACCGCCCGGGTGGTGGCAACGGCTTCCACTGGTGCGCTCGCCCGTCCGGCGATGCGGGGGCTCGGCGAGCGACCGCAGCCGATCGAGACCCGGAAGGTGTGGCACGGCGACCACGGCTGGCTCGACACCGCGGTGTACCGGGGGGCCGATCTCGGGCCGGGCGTCGCCTTGACCGGGCCGCTGCTCGTCGAGGAGGTGACCACCACCGTGGTGGCCGGCCCCGACGCGGTGCTCAGCGTCGACGACCGTGGTGACTTCGCGCTGCTCCTCGACGAGCGGCTCGAGCCGTCGATGTCGGCGGCACCAGGTAGTGCCGCGGTGATGGCGGCCGATGACGAGCGCCGGCTCGATCCGATCCTGCTCTCGTTGATGCAGAATCGGCTCGACCAGATCTCCCGGCACATGGGCTGGGTGATGACGCGAACCGCTCGCAGCACGATCTTCAGCCAGTCGCACGACTTCTCGTGCTTCGTCGCCGGCCCCGACGGCACGCTCGTCGCCAACGCCGACGGTCTCCCGATCCACACCGGCGGTGGCGGCTTCGCCGTTCGCGCCCTCCTGGCGCGGTGGGGTGACGACATCGCTCCCGGCGACGTCTTCCTCCTGTCCGACCCCTACGAGGCCGGCGGCAACCACCTCCCCGATTGGGTGATCGCTCGACCGGTGTTCCTAGAGCCCGAGCGCGACGGCGATCCCCACCGGCTCGCCGGGTTCTGCTGCAATCGGGCGCACCAGTCCGACATCGGCGGCGGTGTCGCCGGCACCTACAATCCGGAGGCGACCGAGATCTGGCACGAGGGCATCCGCCTCCCTGTGCTCAAGCTGGTCGAACAGGGCCTCGTTCGGCGAGACCTGTGGGAGCTGCTGCTGTTGAACACCCGCACCCCCGAGCTGCTCGACGGCGACCTGCTGGCGATGATCGGATCGACCAGGATCGGAGCCGAGCGGGTAGCGGCACTGGCCGACGAGCTCGGTCTCGACCGCTACTTCGCCCACCTCGACGGGATCCTCGATCATGCCGAACGGCGCATGGGCCAGGCGATCGCCGGTCTTCCCGACGGTGTGTACGCGGGCAGCGACATCAGCGACAACGACTGCTTCGACAAGGTCGACGTTGCCGTGCGGGTGACGGTGACCGTTGCCGGCGGCCGCATGACGATCGATTTCACCGGCAGCGACCCGCAGATCAAGGGGTTCAAGAACTCGTCGTTGGCCAACACCCACTCCGCTGCGTACCTCGCCGTCTCGTCGTTCTTCGATCCCGACCTCCCCCGAAACGAGGGCACCTACCGACCGGTCGAGATCGTCGCCCCGGAGGGGACGATCGTGAATGCCCGCCCGCCGGCTCCGATGACGATGAACACCGTGTTCGTCGCCCACGAGATCGTCCACGCCATCTGGAAGGCCCTGGCTCAGGCCGACCCCGACCGGGCGCTGGCCGGCTGGTCGAAGACGATTCACGGCCACGTCGCCGGACTCGACGCTGGTGGCAACACCTGGGTGATGTACCACTGGCACGCGATGGGAACCCCCGGCGCCACGCCAGAACGCGACGGGTTCAACCAGATGGGCCACCTCATTTCGCTTGGCGGGCTCGACATCCCGAACCTCGAATTCCACGAGCAGAACTTCCCGGTCCGCTACCGGCGGTGGGAGTTCCGGACCGACGCCGCCGGCGCCGGCAAGCGCCGCGGCGGTACCGGCGTCCGCTACGAGGCCGACGTGCTGGTGCCGGCAACGTGGTCGTTCCGAGCCGAGGGGCTCGACACGCCGTCGGGCTACGGTGTGCGGGGCGGCTCGACCGGTGGGGTGGGACAGGAGTGGATCGAGCCGATCGACACCGAGACCGACGGACACCGCTTCGTCCCCCCGAAGTACGGGGTCCGGCGCCTCGGTCCGGCTCGGATGATCGCCGAAACGCCGGGGGGCGGCGGTTGGGGAGACCCCTTCGAGCGGGAGCCCGAGCTGGTGCTCCGTGACGTGATCGACGGTGTCGTCTCAGTCGAGGCGGCCGCCGAGCACTACGGCGTCGTCATCGCCGGCGACGGCGCCTCGATCGACGCCGCCGCCACCGCCGACCGCCGCCGCAAGTGAGCGCCTCGGGACGGCCCCACCGGTTCAGGTCGTCACGCACGCCGCTCTACCGGACGATCCGTGTGACGATCAGCCCGATGAACGAGGGCCCCGAGCCGACGAACCACCAGCCGACGTGACGCCGGCACGTCGCGCAGACCGCGAGGCGCCAGGCGTAGCCGGTGAACCAGGTGGCCTCGGTCGTCTCCTCGCCCTCGCCGGCACAGCCCGGGGCGTCGCGAAAGCACGACAAGGTCCACGAGTAGCCGGCCGGGTTGCGGAAGGTGTGCTCGTGGCCGCCGCCTCGCTGGACCGATCGGGAGCTCGTGGTCAGCTCCGCATCACAGGCGGCGCAGCGCACCTTGCTACGAGCCGTTGTCGGCTCGGGTTCGGTCGACGTTGCGGTCGAGCCGGCAGGCTCCACTTTCGTGTCGGTCGACGGGCCGGCCATGTCGGTCAGGTTAGGGTGAACGACGCCCGGACGGTCGGCGTCACCGGTACCAGCTCGGGGTCGATGGCGTCGATCGACTTCTGCTGGCCCGGCCCCGACCTCATCGTGGGAGCTACTTGATCCCAGAGCTGGCCGCGTTCTCCACGAAGTACCGCTGAGCGAGGATGAACACGGTGAAGGGGATCATGACCGAGATCACGATGGCGGCGAACAGCAGGTTGGGCCCTTCGCCGGCCTGCCCGTTGAGGGTCTGGAGGGCCAACGTCAGGACGAAGTCGTCGGAGTTGCCGAGGTTGATCGATACCAGCGGCCAGATGAACGAGTTCCAGGCGTAGAGGAACATGAAGGTGGCCAGCGTGGCGATGGCCGGCCACGACAGCGGCACATAGAGCCGCCACAGGATCGTCCACCTGGAGGCCCCGTCGATGAAGGCCGCTTCCTCCAGCTCCCCGGGAATGGTGCTGAAGAACTGTCGCATCAGGAAGGTCCCGTAGGCGTTGAACAGGAACGGCCACACCAGCGATCCGAGGGTGTCGACCCAGCCGAGCTCCACCATGAGCCGGAACAGGGGCACGATCAGCACGATGAACGGGATCATGATCGATCCGATGTAGGCCACGAATATCTTGTCTCGCCCTGGGAACCGGACCCGGCTGAAGGCGAAACCGCCCATGATCGAGGTGAACAGCGTTCCGCCCACCACCAACACCGTGACCAGGATCGTGTTGGTGAGCGCCCGGTCGATGTCCCGCAGCTCGACGATGTCGGTGAAGTTCTGCCACTGGAACTCGACCCGCTCCGCCCTCTCGGCCGTTCGGGCCACGGCGTAGGCAACCTGGTCTTCGTCCCCAGGATCGACGAACCGGGCTACCGCGGTCTCACGCTCCAGCGCCAGCTCGCGGACGTTGTCGCCGATCGTGACGTCGTAGACCGGGAGGACGGTTCCGGCCACGTCGACGGTGGCGCCGGTGTCGGTGGCCAGCTCCAGTGGCCAGGCCACCGACTGTTCGGGATCGTCCGGCTCGACGAACAGGCCGGCCGTCACCCCCGACTCCGCGATGTACATGCTGGCGGTGTCGCCGCTCGGCAGCTCGATGGCGTACAGGTCCTGCTCCTCGCCCTCGATCGTGACCGAGTCCTGGGTTCGGGGCAGGATCCGGGGCGGGTAGCGGAAGGTGTCCTCCGGCGTCTTCAGCGCGGTGGCCGCCATGAACACGAACGGGAACAGCATGATGGCGGCGAAGAGCAGCAGCACCCCATAGGCCGCGATCGACGCTCTCAGTCGCGAGCTGCGCCTCACAGCCGCAGCTCCTCCTGCTCGCCCCGCCGGAAGTACAGGAGGCTGATGGCGAAGGTGAGGATGAACAGAGCCCACGCCACCGCCGAGGCGTAGCCGATCTCGAACTGCTGGAAGGCGTTCTGGTACAGGTAGATGACCGGGGTCAGGGTCGAGTTGTTGGGTCCGGCCGGCGACGACGGCGATTGGAGGATGAAGGGCTCGTTGAACATCTGGAGGGCCAGGATCGTCGTCGTGGCCACGACGAACACGGTCGTCGATCGGAGCATGGGGACGGTCAGCCGCCAGAACTTGGTCAGGGCACCGGCCCCGTCGATGTCGGCTGCCTCGTAGAGCTCCCGGTTGATGCCCTGCATGCCGGCGAGGAACAGCACGGTGTTGAACCCGATCTGCTGCCAGGCGAACAGGATCATCACCGCCACCAGGGCGATCGAGGAGTCGGAGATCCACTGGGGCTGGGCCGAGACGAAGTCGGTGCCCAGGAGGGTGTTGACAAGATCGGTGGCCCGCAGCAGCACGTAGTTGATGTAACCGACCGTCGAGTTGAACAGCTGCTTCCAGATCAGCGTCACCCCCACCACGCCGGCGATCGAGGGCAAGAAGTACGCGGCCCGAAAGAGGCGCATGCCCGGCAGGTCGGCGTTGAGCAGAGCCGCCAGTATCAGCGCCGGCATCACCGCCAGCGGGATGGCCACGATGCCGAACACGACGATGTTGCGCAACGATCGGAGGAAGAGGTCGTCGGTCAGCAGATCCCGATAGTTGTCGAGCCCGACGAAGGTGGCATCGGTCAGACCGTCCCATTCGGTGAAGCTGAAGAAAAACGACGCGATCAGCGGGCCGGCGAAGAACGTGAGGAACCCCAGGGCGTTGGGGGCCACGAACAACAGCCCCTCCATCGTCTCGGTCTGCCGCTGGGACGAGCCGAAGACCGGGGTGGCCGAATCCGACCATTGGAGTCGGCAGGCCGCAATCGCTGCCACCGATACGACGGCGTAGCCGATGACGTCGGTCCACAGCAGCCGCCGGCTGACCTCGAGCAGCCCCGGCAGCAGGCCCATGGCGATCAGCAGCACCGCCAGGCCGAGCCACATGAGGAACGTGCCGATCTGCAGCAGTCGCTTGTTCTCCGTCTCGCCCCGGTTGGCCAAACCTCGTATGAGCCAGCCGAGCACGATGACGGCTGCCCACTGGACCGATTGGTTGAAGGCCTCCCCGGCCACGTCGAGGCCGGAGAACACACCGATGCGGTTGAGAGCGACGAAGCCGGCTGAGACCGCCAGTAGCCCGTCGGTGACGAAACCGACCAAGCGGCCGCGGTGGCGGCGTCGGGCGACGCCAGCGGCGGCGGTGACCGCCAGGAGCGACAACCCGATGAGGCCGGCGCCGGCCGTGATGCGGACCACCCCGTCGAAGTCGAACCCGACCTGGAACACCACAGCGCCAGCCAGTGCGATCAGTCCGGCCGCAGTGATGACCCTCCAGGCCAGGAGGGGCCCGAACCACCACGGCGTGGTAGCCGGTCGTTCGGTTGTCGGGGCGTCGTCGCGCATCTGTCCGGGTTCGTCGGTTCGGTGAGCGGGCCGAGCGAGCAGCCCGGCCCGCTCACCACCCCAGTCAGCCGGTGAAGGCGGCGGCGGTCTCCGCGCAGATGTTGGCCTGGAAGTCGTCGATGTCACGGTCGCCGGTGATGACGGCACCGATCTCGGCCCCGGCGATCGAGTCGAACTCGGGCCAGCTCCCGGTCCACAGCGGACCCTCGGTCGTCGGGTTGTTCTGCAGGCCGTCGAGGAACGCCTGGTTGTTGGTCGGCGGGGTGAAGCCCAGGAACGCGTCCAGGGCTTCATCGCTGACCCGGCTGGGGATGTTGGCTCCAAGCTCGGAGATCTGGGCCTGAACGTCGGCCCTGGTCAGCGCTTGGACCAACTGGAATGCTGCGGCCGGGTCGGCGGTGTCGGCGTTGACGACGTAGGCCCCCCAGAACAGCCAGTTGCCGGGACCGTTGGCGCCCTCGGGGAGCCCGACCACGTCCCAGTCGAACTCGACGGTCCGGATGCCCGGGGTGGCCCAGCGCCCGTTCTGGAACATGCCGACGGTGCCGGCCCGGAACGGTGCTTCGGCGTCCTCGCCGAAGGGAACGGCGTTGCCGGTGGCGTACAGATCGCGAAGGAAGCTCAGGCCGTCGATGGAGCCGGCGCTGTCGAGGGCGCACTCGGTGCGGTCGGCGTTGAAGTAGCCGCCCCCGGCGGCGTTCATCCACGCCCCGTTCGGTCCCCACCA
>Ga0224508_10004537_pt1 | contig 11299 bp, 11 predicted proteins | sample SF_Jan12_sed_USG_4_FD_170157 | JGI IMG/M metagenome (GOLD analysis project Ga0224508, IMG submission 170157) | Sediment microbial communities from San Francisco Bay, California, United States - SF_Jan12_sed_USGS_21 | ecosystem: Environmental > Aquatic > Marine > Sediment | place: USA...
ATTAACGGGCGGTCGGAAAACAACTTCCCGGTTTTAGCACATAAATTCGAAACTCGAAGCACGAAATCCGAAACAAATCCAAAATACGAAGGTTCAATGATCCAAACAAACGCGAGCCACGGCCGCTGTTGTTTTGGTCATTCTTATTTGGGATTTGACATTTATTTCGTCCCGGCGCGCCGGGATCGGATTTAGTGCTTCGGATTTCACACGCGGGAATCGGAAAGTTATTTGTCGGTCGTCCCTAAGGCCGGATCGTGAGTTACCACTTCACCTCTCCCCTCTTCCCCTTAGTAAGTTTTGTGCGATTCCTTGGTTCACAAACTGCGGATGACATCGCACAGGATGTCACAGCCTTCCTCTGCCTGTTGATCGGTCAGCGTCATGGCCGGCAACAGCCGGATGACGACGTTCTGAGTGCAATTTACCAACAGATTCCGCTGCAGGCATTTATCGACGACCGCTGCGCCGGCTTGATCCAGTTCGATGCCGATCATCAGGCCCAAGACGCGGACGTCGCGGACCTGGTCGCATTGTTGTTGCAGTTCGGTCAGTCGCGCACGGAAGATGTCGGCCAGCGCCGCAGCGCGCTCCAACAGGTTTTCTTTTTCAATCGTCTCCAGCGTCGCCAGTCCCGCGCAGGCCGCGATCGGGTTGCCGCCAAACGTGGCCGCGTGCATGCCAGGTCGCAGGCTGGGGGCGATTTCCGCGGTCGTCAGCATGGCGCCCCCGGCAATTCCGCCACATAACGACTTGGCCAGGGTCATCACGTCCGGCGTGACGTCGTAGTGCTGGTAGGCAAACCAGCGTCCCGTGCGGCCGCAGCCGGTCTGGACTTCGTCAAAGATCAGCAGCAGCTGGTTCTGGTCGGCCAGTTGCCGCAGACCGGCCAGGTAGCCCTCCGGCGGCAAGTTCACTCCGCCTTCGCCCTGTACCGGCTCGATCATGATCGCCGCCGTTTCGTCGTCGATCAGACCCGCCACGGCGTCCAGGTCGCCGAAGGGCGCGTACACGAAACCGGCCATCAGCGGGCCCAGGCCCTCGTGGTATTTCGGTTGAGCGGTCGCGGCGGTGGAACCGAGTGTGCGACCATGAAACCCGTGCTCAAACGTGATGATCTTGTAACGGGGTTTAGGCGCATGGAGTCGTGCCAGCTTAATCGCTGCTTCGTTGGCCTCCGTGCCGGAATTGCAGAAGAAGGCCTGGCCGCCGAAAGATCGTTCAGCAAGCGCCTCGGCCCACCGCCCCTGCGGTTCGATATACCACGTGTTAGGCACGTGAATCAGCGTTTCCACCTGTTGCTGGACCGCTTGCACCACCGCCGGCGGGCAATGGCCCAGCAGGTTGCAGCCCCAGCCGGGGAACAGGTCCAGATAGCGATTGCCGTCGCTGTCCCAGACGTACGAGCCTTCGCCGCGGACCAGGGTTACCGGGAACCGCGTATAGTTGGGCACGACGTAACGTTGGAACAGTTCGATGGTATCTGGGGAACCAAGCAGCTGGCTGTTCATGTCGGGTCCTTTACGATTTCGGTGCCGACGCCTTTGTTGGTGTAAATTTCCAGCAACAACGAATGTCGCAACCGGCCGTCGATGATATGGACTTTATGCACGCCGCGGTCCAGCGTCTGCAGGCAAGCTTCGACTTTGGGAATCATGCCCTGATTGACCGCTCCGTTCGAGATCAATTGGCGGGCCTGTTGTTCGGTCAGCGAGCTGATCAGCGAATCGGCCTCGTCCTTGTCTTTGCGGACCCCGTTCACGTCGCTCAGAAATACCAGCTTTTCGGCCCCCAGCGCTTCGGCCACCGCGCGGGCGGCCGTATCGGCGTTCACGTTCAGCCTTTCGTCACCGTCGCCCAGGCACATGCTGGGAATGACCGGTACGGTATCGGCATAGCAAAAATTTTCGATCGTGGCGCGATCCACTTTCGTGATCTCGCCCACGTGTCCCAGGTCCAGCGGCTGGCCCTGTTCGTCGCACAGCGACAATCGCCGGCCAAACAGCACATTGGTCGTGCGAAAATTGAGCGGTACGGCCCGACCGCCCAGCTGTTCGATCTGGCCGGCGATGCGTTCATTGGTCTCGTACGCCAGCACCCGCTCGACAATTTCCAGCGTGGCGTCATCGGTGACTCGACGCCCTTGCACGAAGCGAGGTTCCAGGCCGGCGGCGGCCATCGCCTGGCTGATCGCCCCTCCTCCACCGTGGACGACCACCGGCCGCATGCCCACGGTTTCCATAAAGACGATGTCCAGCAACAGGTTTTTCAGGCTCTCGGCGTCTTCCATGACACTGCCGCCCAGCTTGATCACGGTGATTTTATCGCGCAGCTGGCGGATCCAGCCCAGGGCTTCGATCAGTACGGCGGCTTTTTGAATCGCGGCTTCCATCGGGTCCGCCTCGCGGAAAACAAAGACCCCCAGGTCGCGCGGCGCGGCACTGGGGGAAACCACAAATTTTAGTTATTGTGGAAGAGGAATGTCAACGCACGGCCGCCAGCACAACTGTGGTGAACGAGGCCGTGCGGACAATGCGAGCCGTCGCCAAGCGGGCAGCGGGTATTGTTGAAGTTTTAGTGCAGAATTCCCTCTGGGACCGCAAAACAATGGGTGAACGAGTCGCGATCGTGATGGCTGCCGGCAAGGGCACGCGCATGAAGTCCGAGCTGCCCAAGGTGCTGGTGCCCGTCTGCGGTCGCCCCATGATCGACTATGTCCTGCAGGCGTTGCGCCGGGCCGGAGTCGGTCGTCAGATTGTCGTGATCGGGCATCGAGCGGAACTGGTCGAACGTCATCTGGGGGTCCAGCCGGACGTAAGCTTCGTCCGACAGACTCAGCAGTTGGGGACGGGTCACGCCGTCATGATGTGCCGCGAGGAACTGGCCGATTTCGACGGTCCTGTGCTGGTCGTCGCAGGCGACTCGCCTTTGATGCAAAGCGACTCGATCGAGGCGCTGTTTGCTGAATTTGATCAAGCGCGGCCGGCCTGCATCCTGGGGACCGGCTACCGCGACGATCCCACCGGCTTCGGACGGATTTTGCGAGACCCGCAGGGACGGTTTACAGGTATCGTGGAAGAAAAGGACGCCAGCGACCAACAACGGCAGATCAGCGAAGTCAACCTCAGCTGTTACGTGTTTAACTGCCGGGATCTGCTGGTTTCGCTCCAGCAACTGGACAACACCAACGTGCAGGGTGAATACTATGTAACAGATTGCCCTGGCATCCTGCTGGGGCGAGGCTTGGATGTGCGGGCACTGGACGTACTGAAACCGTGTGAGGCGCTCAGCATCAATACGGTGGACGACGTCCGGCAGGTCGAAGCCGAGATGCAGCGCATACAACAAGCCGGCACGTAGATCCGTCCGACACACCGGGTTGGCTGGCAGGCAAGCCAACGACCCGCCTTTTGTGGTACTCGGTTTGTGGTACTCGGTGAAACGAAATGAAAGACATCAAAATTTTCGCGGGCCGAGCGAACCCGCAGTTGTCGCAGCGGATTTGCACCTACCTGGGACTACCCCCCGGCGAGATCGCGCTGGGCGATTTCCCCGACGGGGAAACGTCGTGCAAAATCCTGGAGGATATCCGTGGCCGTGATGTCTTCCTGATCCAACCCACCTGTCCGCCGGTTAATGATCACCTGATGGAGCTGTTGATCATGATCGAAAGCTGCAAGCGGGCCAGCGCCGAACGCGTGACGGCCGTCATGCCCTACTACGGCTACGCTCGTCAGGATCGCAAAGACGAAGGCCGAGTACCGATCACGGCCAAACTGGTCGCCAACCTGATCACCCGAGCCGGTGCCGACCGGGTGCTGACCATGGACCTGCACGCCGCTCAGATTCAGGGGTTCTTTGACGTGCCCGTGGATCACCTCTACGCCGCACCGGTCTTGAACGATCATTTCAAAGAGATGGGGCTCAGCGCCGACGAAATCGTGGTGGTCAGCCCGGACGAAGGCAGCATCAAACGGGCACTGGGACACGTGAAACGATTGGGCGGCAAGCTGGCGATTGTGGACAAGCGGCGTAGCAGCGCTGAACAGACAAGCCAGAAAAACATCATTGGCGGACCGATTGAGGACAAATACGTTCTCATGTTTGACGATATGATCAGCACCGCCGGATCGATCAGCGGTGCGGCGGACATTCTGCAGCGCAATGGCGCTCGCGAGATACACGTCGCCGCCACACACGGAGTCTTGTGCGGACCGGCCATCCAGCGGCTGCAGGAGGCCCCCATTACCAGCATCGTACTGACCGATACCATTCCGCTGACCCCCGACCAGATGCTGGACAAGATTCAAGTCCTGAGCGTTGCTTCGCTGCTGGGCGAAGGCATCAAGCGGATCCACCGCAACGAGTCCGTCAGCCGCCTGTTTGTGCAGTAGCCACTGGTCTTGAATTCCCCGCCAAATCCGCCACAATGTTGGGTTTGTCAACGGGTCGCCAAGTGAAGGATGAAGCGGACCATGTCGGAAGTGCTTGAAGTCAAAAAACGCGAGACGTACGGCAAACGGAATACTCGACGATTGCGGTCGGCCGGCTTTATCCCGGCGATTCTGTACGGCCACGGCGAGGCGAGTGTCAGTCTCAGCCTTGACGCCAGCCAGATCAGCACGGCGATTCGACATGGCACCCGGATTGTCGAACTGGAGGGCGCGCTGAAGGACAAGGCTTTTATTCGTGACATCCAGTGGGACCCGTTTGGTACCGACATCCTGCATGTCGATTTGACCCGTGTGGCGGCCGACGAAAAAGTCACCGTCAATGTGGCGGTCGAATTGCGAGGCGTGGCCCCCGGTACGAAGGAAGGTGGCGTTATCGATAATCCGGTGCATGATCTCGAAATTGAATGCCCCGCCGAGAACATCCCGGAGAAACTGCAGCTAAACATCAACAATTTACAATTGGGCGAATCGCTGACCGCTGCCGCGTTGGATTTACCGGAAGGAGCGACGCTGACGTTGAGCGAAGACACCGTGATCGTTCAATGTGTCGAGCCACATTTGGAGGCCGAAGAGGAAACTGCGCCGGAAGCTGTCGAGCCTGAAGTGATTGGCCGCAAGCCGAGCGAGGAGGAAGCGGAGGCCGGCGGGTCTTAAGGATTGGTCAGCAGGATTGGTCAGCTTGGGTTTACTCGCGTCCTGGTGGAGACGGCTCAGCGGAAATGGTCAGGGACCGATGAAATTGATCGTCGGTCTGGGAAATCCCGGCCGCAAATACGAAGGCACGCGACACAACATCGGCTGGATGGTGTTGGACGAATTGAAACGGCGTTATGGTACGAGTGCGGTGAAATCGAAGTTTCACGGCGAAGTGATGGATGCAGAACTGTCCGGCGTCCGCAGTTTGCTGTTGGCTCCACAGACATTTATGAATCGCAGCGGCACCAGCGTCGCTGCGGCCAAGAATTTTTATAAGGTCGCCGATGAGGATTTGTTGGTCATTTGTGATGACTTTCAATTGCCGCTGGCCAAGTTGCGGATCCGCAAGTCCGGTACTGCGGGCGGGCAAAACGGCCTGGCCGACGTGATCCGCGCACTGGGACATCAAGATTTTGCTCGACTCCGTATCGGTATCGGCCAACCGCCGGAAAACTGGGACCCGGCCGACTACGTATTGAGCCGCTTTGACGAGGCGGAGCAGCGAGAAATGGTGGACACGATTGGCACGGCGGCCGATGCCGTCAACCTTTGGGCCACCGAAGGTATTGCGCAGTGCATGAATCAGTACAACTGACGAATATTTGACGAATATCCCCCCCCCAAGCCAAGGAGCACTTATTTTGGCAACCAACGTTTACGAAGGTTTATTCATCCTGGATGCGTCACGTTACAGCCGAGACGCGGCGGGGATCGCCGGGCGGATCGACAAGCTGCTGACAAAACATGGCGGCGAGGTCCTGGTCAGTCGCGTGTGGGACGAAAGACGGCTGGCCTACCCGATCAACGGTCAACGTAAAGGGGTCTACTGGCTGACCTACTTCCGCCTCGAAGGCCCGAAACTGTCCGCGTTGACCGAGGAATACCAGCGAGACGACAACATCCTGCGGCAGCTGTTCCTGAAAGTCGACCCACGCATCGTCGATCAGCTGGTCAGCCACGCCAACCAAACGGATGCTCACGATAAACCGGCCGATACCCCGGCAGAAAAACCGGCAGAAAAACCGGCAGAAAAACCGGCAGAAAAACCGGCAGAAAAATCGGCAGAAAAATCTGCAGAATCCTCGTCCGAAGCCGCTGCCCCGGCGTAATCCACATAGTTGCCGGGCGGGCCGGATTGTGATATCCTTCTGTACGGTACGCCTGTGCAGTAGTTGGCTTGCCGCCACCGATGGGCAGAGCGGCAAGGATTTAAGGCGCCGGATCGGTTGTTATGGCGAGTTCCTCCCGCGGACACCGCCTGGCCGGCCGCCCGTCGCCGCACGATTCAAAGTCGTCGCAGGATTCAAAAAAGGAGGTCGTCATGGCAAGCTTCAATCGCGTCATTTTGATGGGAAATCTGACACGAGACCCGGAACTGCGATATATTCCCAACGGAACCGCGGTCACGGAATTCGGGTTGGCGGTCAACGACCGTCGCAAGAATAATCAAACGGGCGAATGGATCGAGGACACGCAATTCATCGAAATCACCATGTGGGCTCGTCAAGCGGAAATTGCCGCGGAATATTTGAGCAAGGGTTCTCCGGTGTTCATCGAGGGCCGGCTAAAGTTCGACAGCTGGGAAAAGGAAGGCCAGAAACATTCGAAATTGCGCGTCGTCGGCGAACGGATGCAGTTTATCGGCGGGCGCGGCGAAGGGGGTGGGTCCGCGAAACACTCGGAACAGCAACCGGTCGAATCGACCGCCACGGCCCCGCAAGTTGCAGCGGGCCCGCCGTCAGAAAGCGATCTTCCCTTTTAGCTAAACGGATTTAACCCCTCAGGAAAACTACCAGTCATGCCAAAAACACAGCAGGCCAAAAAGAAGCGATCCGCGGGCGCGCGTGCCAAACGCATCGCCCGGGGACCGCATGGCGGAGTCGAATTGTTGCTGATCCAATCGGTGGATCAACTGGGCAGCCAGGGTGACGTGGTCGAGGTCAAGTCCGGCTATGCCACCAATTACCTGCTGCCACAGGGACTGGCGACGGTGGCCACCGATCACCACCGACGGATGGTGGAAAAACACCGCGCCAAACTGGTAGCGATCGAAGAAAAACGTCGCAGCGGGCTGCGAGCGATGGCAGCGTCGATTGGCAACCTCAGCGTGACCATCGAAGCCAACGCCAACGACGAAGGGCACCTGTACGGCAGCGTGGGGCCCGCGGAAATCTCGGCCGCCTTGAAGCGCAGCGACATTACCGTTACCGAAGACCAGGTGCGCCTGGAAGGACCGCTCAAGGAATTGGGGCTCTACACCGTCCAGGTCCACCTGGGTTCCGAAATTGACGCGGACCTGAAGGTCTGGGTGGTGCCGTCTGTGGCGGACGAGAAAAAAGAAGACTAAGCGACGATCAATAAACGGAAGGTATCCCCTCGGGCCGCGGTTCGCGGGCCTATAAAAACACGACGATCAGGCCGCAAGGAGGTGCTCTATCATGGCCACGGCACACGGAACCGAACGAACGTCGAGTGGGGCGGGTCTGCAGCTGCTGGACCGCCAGCCGCCCTGCAATCTGGAGGCCGAACGCAACACGCTGGGCAGTATGCTGTTGCTACCAGAGGTCTGCGACGAAGTCTCGCTGATCCTCAAGCCCGAAGATTTCTATGACGACGCGCATCAAACGCTCTACGAACACATCGCCGACCTGTACGAAACGGGTCAGAAGGTCGATCTGACACTGTTGGTCGACCGGCTGAAGTCGGCCGGCGACTTCGAGGAGATCGGTGGAGCAGCGGCACTGGCCGAAATCGCCCATTCGGTACCCACCGCCGCCAATGCCGCTTATTACGCCAGGATCATCCGTGAAAAATCGATCTTGCGATCATTAATTTACACCGGCACCGAGATTGTCAAGGAAGCCTACGAGCAGGGGCACCCAGCGCGGGAACTGTTGAATCAGGCCGAGGAAAAGATCTTTGGCATTCGCGACCAGCGGGGAAAATCCGGGGACCTGGCCAATATTCACGATGTATTAATGGAGGCCTTCGAGCAGATTGATGCTCGGATGGAACATGGTGGGGCCAGCGGACTGAGCACTGGGTTTTCGGACGTGGATAAATTGACCGGTGGCTTGCATCCCGAAGAACTGGTCATCGTGGCCGCCCGGCCCAGCATGGGTAAGACGGCCTTCGCGGCAAATATCGCCGAGCACGTGGCGGTCGAAGAGAACCAGCCCACGCTGTTTGTCAGCCTGGAAATGTCAAGGCTCGAACTCGCGCAACGCATGATGTGCTCGTTGGGAGAGATCAATGGCGAAAAATTTCGCAGCGGTTTCTTGTCAGGGACCGATCACAAGAAACTGATCGAAGTCTCGGCGACGTTGGGCAAAAGCCCGCTGTTTATCGACGACACGCCCACTCGAACCGTCACCGAGATCATCGCCACCGCGCGGCGACTGAAACGCCGTCACGACTCGCTGGGCCTGGTCGTCATCGATTACCTGCAGCTGATTCAGCCGGACAATCCTGCGGACCCTCGTCAGGAACAGGTGGCCAAAATGGCGCGCCGCCTGAAGGCCATGTCGCGAGAATTGGCCGTGCCCGTCCTCTGCCTCGCTCAACTCAACCGCCAAACGGAAATGTCCAGGGACAATCGGCCCAAGCTGAGCCACCTGCGAGAATCCGGTGCGATCGAACAAGATGCCGACGTGGTGATGATGATCCACCGCGACGAATACTACTTGAGCCCTCAAGAGCGCGAAGGCATGCGGTCCGGCGCCAACCCCAACAGCTGTCTGGGCGAAGCGGACGTGATTATCGCCAAACAGCGCAACGGTCCGACGGGCGACGTCAAATTACACTGGTTCCAGCAATTCACACGCTTCAAGAGTGCCGCTGTGCACGCCCATGAAGAATTCGAGTCCTACGCCGGCAATCGAGAATTCTAATCCGCAGCGTTGCTAGCCGTAACTGCTGCGCCAGCAGCCCGGCGGCTCATTTTTCTTGACCGCTCAGGTAGGCCGGAACAAGTTCCGGCCTTTTCAACTGACGATTGACTGCTAGCGACGAACCTCGCCTTCAATTCGGCTTGCCGCGTCATTGCTATTTCTTGTATTCCTTTCCAACCTATTGCCGCTATCCTTGCGTACTCACAGCGTAGCTTCCGCCGCTCGCGGTACGCAGTGGCGGATGAGGCATACCAGGCTCATCTTTTGTTTGCGCTGCAGGGACAAATTAACTTGATTTTCAGCGCCAAAGTTGTTGCTGGCCGTACACCGTGCGGCTTGATGTGCGTGACGATTGTTGCGCTGGGGCTAGGTCCGCAGCTGTGCCTTGCGCAAAGCAGTTTCGCACCGTCGGCGCCAACGTCCGTTCGTCCTTCCACCAGCGCCGCCGGCCAGATCGTCGCCGACGTGCAGATCGCGGGAAACCGGACCGTTGACGTTCTAGAGATACGCGCCGAAATTGACACCCGGCCCGGCCAGCCCTTCGATCCGATGACGGTCCAGCGTGACGTAAAGAACCTGACCAAGACGCGCAAGTTTTTCGACGTCAAAGTCAAAACGCAACCCGGCCCGCAACCTGGCAGTGTCGTGGTGATCTACGAGGTGTTCGAGTTCCCGCGGCTGGAATACGTGCATTTTCTGGGAAACGAGGAAATCAGCACGCGGGCGCTGCGACGACAAGTTGAGATCAAGGCAGGCGATCCACGCGATTCCGCGGCTATTGAATCCGCCCAGCGAAAACTGACCAAGTTATATGAAGAACGCGGCTACAACAAAGTGCAGGTTACGGCGGTCGAGGGGCTCAATCGCGAGGACCGCGGCGCCGTATTTCGCATTCACGAAGGGCCCCAACAACGGATATGGAAAGTTGATTTCGTCGGCAATACGATCGTTTCCGGCGGACGTCTCAAAACACAAATCCAAGCCAAACCGAGCAAGATTAAATACGTCACGCCGATGGCCAAGGGGTATGTCAATCGACGCACGATCGACGAGGACGTGCACCGTCTGACGGCGTATTATCGCAGCCTGGGTTACATGGTGGCCCGCGTGGGGCGATCCCTGAAATTTGATGACGACGGACGCTGGGCGGAATTGACCTTTGTCATCGACGAAGGACCGCGATTCGTGGTGCGCAGCGTGTCGTTCAGCGGTAACCAAACCTTCGGCGAATCCCAGTTGCAGCCGCTGATCACTTTAGACGCCGGCCAATACTTTGACCTGACGAAAATGAGCAAGGACGTCCGCCAGTTGACCGACGCCTATGGCAGTGTCGGATTTATCAAGGCCGACGTCAAACCGTCGCCGCGGACGCTGGAAAGCACTCCCGAAGTTGACCTCGTCTACGACATCTCGGAAGGCCATCGCTACCGGGTGGGCCGTATTCACGTCTCGATCACCGGCGACAATCCTCACACGCAGCGTTCCGTCGCACTAGACCGTATCTCCGTCCGCCCAGGCGACATCGTGGACATCCGGGAGATTCGCGCCAGCGAACGGCGTTTGCGAGCGTCCGGTCTGTTTCTGTCCGATCCGTTGAAGGGTGTCCGGCCTCAGATCGTGTTCCGCGAACCGGAGAAAAACGAAACGGTCGCTGAACGCGGTGGCAACGCCAGCACTTTTCGCGGACAAAGCCCCGACAATTCGTACAACCGTGGCGCCGCACCGCCGCCGGCGGGGAGGGCACCATGGTAGGTAAACTCCATTCAACGCATGGCGGGCTCTCGATGCTGGTCGCCACCCTGCTGTTGACCGGCTGTAGCCATTGGGCGTCGCCACACCGGGCCGCCGGAATCCCCACCACGGCGTGGCAGCCCCAGCCATCGACACCCAAGGTCAGCGCCGTACCCGCGGGGCCAGATGCGCAGATTCACGCTCGCGCTGACGCGTCCGCGGCGCGGGGCCCGGCAGTTTCCAGTTCGCCGCTGGTCGTCCGCGGACAGAATACATCGGAAACCGCATACGGTGGCCAGACCGTCGCCGCGTTGCCGAACGATCCGCTGGTGGGTCCGCGTTACACCAGCACGCCGACCGGATCATACGCCGTGCAGCCCGTTCAATATGTCCAGCCGCAGCCGCCGTACGGCGCCGCGGGCAGTCCGATTTTCCAGCCGCCGGGAACGGGTGTGAACCAGACGTTTCCCGCCCAGCCCACGATGCCCTACGGCGGCATCGTGGCCCCCACCGCTCAACCACCCTTCA
>Ga0224508_10004538_pt1 | contig 11297 bp, 12 predicted proteins | sample SF_Jan12_sed_USG_4_FD_170157 | JGI IMG/M metagenome (GOLD analysis project Ga0224508, IMG submission 170157) | Sediment microbial communities from San Francisco Bay, California, United States - SF_Jan12_sed_USGS_21 | ecosystem: Environmental > Aquatic > Marine > Sediment | place: USA...
TTCGTGCCGGTGAGAGACACGCCTGCGTGTGGGCCGGCCTCGTCTCGCAGCCAGTTGAGCAGCGTGAGCCCAACGCCCGGCGCCGACACCACTTCACCGTTGACCTGCGCGACGATCTGATCGTCGGATCCCAGGTCAACGGCGGGTCCTGCTGTCATGGCAGATTCGCCCTCAGAAAGCCTGGGAGCCGACACCCCGGGATCTGCCAAGCCATCACGGAGTGCGGTGATACCTCTCGCAACCAGGGTTCGGATGGAAGCCCTCCGATAGTCCGCGGTGGCTCGAACATCATCGATCGGAGCCAGGCTCTCCTCCACAGTCGCCGCAAATTCGGTGACGGCTTCGTCCGATAGCTCTCCTTCGAGCCGAAACTCGACGATCGTCGGTGCCACGGAACCCAGCGCGACTCGCACCCGTGGCGGCGTCGCGGCGCTGTCGAGGACGATGGCAGCGTGCACCACCGAGATCGCTTGGGCAACCCGGTTGCCGGCCTTGATGAAGACTCCGCGTTCTCTGTCTTCGAGCAACCGGACGCGGATGGCCGTCACCAGCTCGTTTTCGCCCAATGTCGTCCGCCTGACCCCGGTATGGAAGTCGGCGATGGGGACCGTACGAGTTGCGCCGGCGCTGCGAATCACGAGCTCTGCATCGAGCACTCGCAGCGCGCTGACGGTGTCGTTCGCCGGGCTTGCGGTCACGACATTGCCCACGACGGTGGCCCGGTTGCGTAGCTGTGGCGATCCGATCTCGCGACACGCTTGCACCAATGGCAGCGCACGTTGAGCAAGCACGGGGTTGGCAGCGATCTGGTTGTGTGTGACGAGGGCGCCCATTTCCGCGTGGGTGTCGGAGAGGGCTATCGCGTCGAGGCCGGCGATCCCGCTCAGATCCAGGAGCAGGTCCACGTCGTCGTGCAGGCGCCTCTCGAACTCGAGAATGAGATCCGTTCCACCCGCGATGATCTTTGCCTCGCCTCCGAAGGCCTGCAGCAGATCGAGCACCTCATCGACCGTGCCGGGACGGACGTGCCGTCCCGGCAACCCCCCGCGAAGCTGGACTTCATGCATCTCGCCGCCCGTTGTAGATGATCTGACCGCTGGCAACATAGGCTTGGAGCACGGCGACGGAGGCCCGTCGTGACACGTCGGTTGCCACTGCGATCCCTCTCATTTCGAGAGCTCCGACCCAGTCCTCGACCTTGGGCCCCTCATCGAAACCGATGCTTCTGGCGTCGGCATCTCGGGCGCCAGTGACGACGCTGCGCACCCCCGACCAGACGATCGCCCCCAGGCACAAGGCGCAGGGCTCTGTAGAAGCCACAAGCTCCATCGGAGGTTGCCCGGGACCACCAAGGTCGAAGTCCCCAGTCACGGTGTTGGCGCCGCCTATCGCCATGATCTCCGCGTGGGCGAACGACACCGCCGTGGGAACTACCCGGTTCACGCCGGGAGCGACCAGCTTCCCTGACTCGCTCTCGAATACGGCTGCGGCAAAGGGGCCGCCGGTCTCAGCGCGGACATTTCGCAAAGCCAAGTCGATCACGAACTCCATTCGATCCCCCTGAGTCGGAGCCGTATAGCCCAGGTCGACCGACTCCTGGAGCCAGTCCGGTAGATCGAGGTGGATCGCTTCCCAGCGCTTTGTCATGAGAGCCACGCTACCTGAATCATCGCCTGATCCGACTGGTAACCTCCCGCCGGGGGAACTGAACGGGCTTGAACAGAGAGAGGTATATCAATGACTCGACACCTGCGCTGGGTGGCGGCAATCATGGCGCTCGCGCTTGTCGCGGCCGCTTGTGGATCCTCAGATTCCGATGGGACGTCGGCCACCGACGCTCCAACGACGGAAGCACCGGCCGAGACGACTGCCCCTGAGACGGACGAGACCTCGGCACCGGCCACCGAGCCGGCCGAGGCTGCGGACCCATTGAAGATCGGAATGATTCTCGTTGGGCCGCAGGACGACCGTGGCTGGTCGCAGGCGCATTTCGAAGGTGGAAAGTACATTGAAGAGCAGCTCGGGGCAGAGTTGATCGTCATCGACAGCGTCAATCCGGCCGATCGACCAGACACGTCTGTCGAGCAGGTCGTCGATGACATGGTCGCCCAGGGCGCCCAGCTGATCTTCGCCACTTCCGACGACATGAAGGACGGCATCTTGGCGGCAGCCGCCGCCCACCCGGATGTCCCGATGATCTGGTCGTCCGGTGACAGCGCCTGGCAGGATGGGGAGTCGTACGCTGACCTCGCCAATCTCGGCAACATCATGGGCAAGATGGAATTCGGCAAGATGATCGCCGGCTGTGCGGCTGCGCTGAAGTCGGAAACCGGCAGCATCGGCTACGTCGGTCCGCTCATCAACGATGAGACCCGCCGCCTCGTGAACTCCGCCTACCTAGGCGCCAACTACTGCTGGAACGAGTACAAAGGCGCGCCTTCCGAACTCGACTTCGAGGTCAATTGGATCGGCTTCTGGTTTGCCATTCCGGGCGTGACTCTCGATCCGACCCAGGTCACCAACGAATTCCTCGATGGAGGCGCCGACGTCATCATCTCCGGAATCGACACCACGGAAGGCATTGTTCGCACCGGCCAGCGGGCCGAAGCGGGCGAAAACGTCTGGGCCGTCCCATACGACTTCGAAGGTGCCTGTGACGAGGCACCCGACATCTGCCTCGGTGTGCCCTACTTCAACTGGGGGCCCTCCTATCTGGAGATCGCACAAGCAGTCGCCGACGGCAGCTTCGAATCGACCTGGCAGTGGCTCGAGCCCAACTGGGACGACATCACCGACAACTCGTCGACGGCTATTGGCTTCATCGAAGGCGATGGCCTGGGAGACGCCGCCGGTGACCTCAATGCCTTCATCAGCGGTCTCGCTGACGGGAGTATCAACCTGTTCAGTGGGCCGCTCAACTTCCAAGACGGATCGGTGTTCTTGGCAGGCGGCGAAGAAGCCACGGAACAGCAGATTTGGTACACCACCCAGCTGCTCGAGGGTGTCACCGGAGCGTCGTCCTCGGAATAGTCACGATCGCGAGAATCAAACATCGGGGGAGCCACCATGGCTCCCCCGATGCAGTTAAGGTCACTCAACGGTGACCCTTCGTATCGATCAGATATCCAAACGCTTCGGCCCTGTTCAGGCGAACGATGCCATAAGCCTCGAGGTGCAACCTGGGGCGCTCCACGCCGTTCTCGGCGAGAACGGAGCAGGTAAATCGACTCTCATGAAGATCTTGTCCGGGTTCCAGGATGCCGATTCCGGCTCGGTGACGCTCGACGGGGCTGCAGTCAGCCTCGGCGACCCCAAAGCGGCCATTGCATCGGGCATCGGGATGCTGCACCAAGACCCATTGGTGGTGCTCCCGTTCACTGCAATCCAGAACTTCATTCTCGGTACCGACATCGACCGAGCCGAAGCTCGCAGGCTGATCGTCGAGACGGGACAACGTCTCGGGTTCGACCTCGATCCGGACCGAGTCGCAAGGACCATGTCGGTTGGCGAAAGGCAGCAGCTCGAAATCGTTCGGCTTCTCTCCCTCGGAGTCAAGGTTCTCATCCTCGATGAGCCAACATCCGGCATCTCCACTGGCCAGCGAGAGCTGCTGTTTGCGGCACTCCGAACACTGGCGTCCGAAGGGCTGATTGTCCTCTTCGTCTCACACAAGCTCGAAGAGGTGCTGGACCTGTGCCGGTCGGTGACCGTGATTCGTCGCGGCACAGTGGTCGGAGAACGGCCGCTGCCGTGTCCTCCCGAGGCACTCGTCGAGATGATGTTCGGAGAGATCGTGACGGGCACAACCCACGCAACGGGGGGCCACGGAACGCCGCTGCTGAGAGTCGCCAACCTGCATGTCACCGGACGCCGCCAAACCATCAGCGATGTCAACCTCCTCGTCGACGCCGGAGAGGTCCTGGGCGTGGCCGGTCTCGAAGGGAGCGGCCAAGGACCTCTACTCCGAGCCCTTGCCGGCCTGGATCAGACCACCGAAGGAACGATCAACCTCGACGAGTCTGACCTCACCAATCGCGGCCATCGCTCTTTTATGGCCGCGGGGGTCCATTTTCTTCCAGCCGGGCGGCTCGAAGAAGGGCTCTTTCCTGACCTCACGATCGCCGAACACCTCGAGCTAGCACTCGGCGACAAGACGGTGGATTGGGGCCGAGCGGACGAGCGCGCCAAGTCGGCTATCGAGCGCCTCAGCATCAAAGGGGCGCCCAACGATCCCGTTGAGGGCTTGTCCGGCGGCAACCAGCAACGAGTGCTGTTGGCGATGATGCCCGAACGCGTCCGGCTTCTCCTGATGGAGCATCCAACGCGCGGCCTCGATATCGAGTCCGCCGACGTTGTGTGGACGCAGCTCCTGGAACGTCGCACCGAAGGAACGGCCATCGTGTTTGTGTCCGCCGACCTCGACGAGTTGGTGTCGGCCAGCGATCGCATCGCCGTATGTTTCGATGGACGCATCCTCGACATCGTCGACGCCAACACCGTCGACGCCAACCAACTGGGCTCTCTCATCGGTGGGCAGGTGACGGCGTGAAACGAGCCGCCCTGGCCGGAGGTGCTTCCCTTCTGGTCGCTTCGATCTTGCTCATCGTTTCGGGCACCAACCCGATCGAAGCAACCGGTGTGCTCATCAGCGGTTCGTTCGGCACGTCGGACAAGATTGCCGACACGATCATGGCGTGGGCTCCGCTGGCCCTGGCCGCGGCGGGGTTGGTTGTCACATTCTCGGCCGGTTTGTGGAACATCGGTGTCGAAGGTCAGGTGATCGCCGGAGCGATCACGGCCACCGCGGTTGCTCGCTCGATGGGCGGACCGGGTTGGATCGTCATGGCTGTTGCCCTCCTGGCGGGCTTCGTCGGCGGAGCCTTTTGGGGAGTCTTGGCTGGCCTGCTCCGCACCCGTGGTGGAGTGAACGAGATTTTCGGCGGCCTCGGGCTTGGGTTCGTCGCTCAAGCATTCGCCACCTATCTGGTCATCGGGCCGTGGAAACGCGAAGGCATCGCCTCGACCTCAGGTACTGACCTCTTCCGAGAGGACGTCTGGCTACCAACCGTCGGCGGCACCAGGCTGAGCCTGGCCCCGGTCGTCGTCACCATCGGGGTCCTGTGGTGGGTGGCATGGATCTTGAAATCGACGAGATTCGGCCTCGAGCTGCGTGCAGTCGGCAAGAATCTGGCGTCGGCTCGGCTCGTTGGGATCAGATCCGAACCAGTGATGTTGGGGGCATTTGTCATCGGCGGAGGCACCGCCGGACTGGCGGGCGCCTTCGTCACGATGGGCATTCAGCACAAGCTGGTCCCGGCGGTTGCCGGTGGTCGCGGATTCCTCGCCATCTTGGTGGTGTTGTTGGCTGCGTTTGCTCCTCGTTGGATTGCGCCGGTTGCCCTGTTCTTCGCGGCGATCTCGGTTGGCTCGTCACAACTCAACCTTCGCCTCGATCTCGATTCGTCTCTTGGCGGCGTTCTCCAAGGGGTCGTCGTGCTGGCCGCGGTTCTCGTTGCCGGCTGGCAACTGCAGCGGAAGATCAACCGTCAAGAGGAAGTGCGCTGATGGATGCCACCCTCGCTTCCATCGTCGCTGCCGCTGCTCCCCTGGTCTACGCGGCGATCGGAGAGACGATCACCGAGCGGGCCGGCGTGGTCAACCTGTCATTGGACGGTTCGATCCTGCTCGCAGCCATGACCGGCTTCGCCGCCGCCTACACCACCAACTCCGTGATCGCCGGATTCGTTGCAGCTGCCCTCGTCGGTATGGCGGTTGCGTTGCTCGTGGCCTGGTCGGGAATCGCTCTAAAGCTCAACCAGATTGCGGTGGGGTTCATACTCACGATCCTCGCAGCCGACCTGGCAGGCTTCCTCGGCGACAGCTTCAACCGCCTGCCCGGCCCTACGGTGACGGCCCGCCCGATTCCGGTACTCGAGAACATCCCAGTCGTGGGCCAAGCCTTGTTCGACCAGAACATCTCGGTCTACGGCTCATTGCTGTTGATCGTCGGTGCTGCCTGGTTCCTGGCCAGGTCGCGAGGCGGGCTCGAGCTGAGTGCGGTTGGCGAACGGCCCGAAGCCGCCCACTCGCGAGGCATCGTCGTCAATCGATACCGATACCTGGCTACTGCGGCCGGAGGCGCACTGGTCGGCATCTCGGGAGCTGCCTTTTCCCTCGACCAGAAGGCCGGCTGGGCCGAGGGCTCCACGGCCGGTTTCGGCTGGATCGCCCTCGCCATTGTGATCTTCGGAGGATGGCAGCCACTACGAGTTGCGCTTGGCTGTTACCTGTTCGGCGGTCTCCAGGTCGTCGCACTGCGCCTGCAGCCCGTGTTCCCTGGCCTCTCCCAGGTGCTGCCCGCCATCCCATTCCCACTCATGATCCTCAGCCTCGTCATCGTGAACTCACCATCGATCCGAAAACTGGCCGCCAGAGCCCCAAGGATCGGCCGCCTCCTCATCCCCGACCCTCCCGGCGCCCTCGGCACCAACTTCGCCACGGACTGAATACGCCGCCGCCAACGAAGCTGCGGCGGAGTCCTCGGTCGGGCCTTTCGACTCTTGCCTCACCATTCGAATCCGCCGACAGTGTCCGATAGCAGAGTCGGCCGGGCCCCCGGAAGCCGGGTGAGGCACCGCATTCCGCGGGAGCGTTGCTGGGTGCCGAGGTTGACAGGTGTAGATCTCGAATCATGCGGTATGGAGTCAGGAGGGCAAGGAATGACCAGAATCAAGGACGCTGCCACCGAGTTTCTCAGCAAGAAGCGGATCGCCGTGACTGGCGTTTCTCGCGAGGGGGCCGGCCACGGAAGCAACACGGTCTACCGGCGGCTGCGGGAGCGCGGCTACGAAACCTTTGCAGTGAACCCGAACGCCGATGAAGTGGAGGGCGACCGCTGCTACCACGACTTGAAGACCATCCCGAACGGTGTTGACGCTGTCGTGATCGGGACGCGTCCCGAGTTCGCCGATGCCACAATCCGCGAGTGTTCCGACCTTGGGATCGAATACGTGTGGATGCACCGAGGGCCGGGCCCAGGGAGCGTTTCAGAGAGCGCGGCGGCATTCGGCCGAGCAAATGGCATCAAGGTCATCGACGGAGGCTGCCCGCTGATGTTCGACCCGAGTGGCGACTTCGGCCACAAGTGCATGAGGGCGGTCTTCACTCTGACAGGGTCGGTTCCACGAGAGGTATGAAGGCGCATCGGGACGACCCCTAGGCGCCCCGACAAGACACCGAGACTCCCGTGCATCACCTCCCCCTACCCCCCGCCACAGGGGGCTGTGCTGTGACCCGAACTCGGGAGTCTGAGTAACGCAGAATGCCAGTTGTGAGCGGTCGTTCGATGTCGGGTTGAGGCACTCTTTCGAGCCACGGAGGCCAAATGCCTCTGTTGGACAAGCTGCAGGTCTTGTTGGCTAATTATGAGGGCAGCAGAGTTCAGATCGGTTCCGTGTACCTCTGAGGAGGGCTCCTGTTGTGGGTTTGAACCGGCATCGCTTGGCCGCAGCTTCAGTTGGTACTGGGCTCGTGATGGTGATGGTGATCTCAGCATGCTCGGGGCCGTCTACGAATTCTGGGCCACCTCCATCGGTGGGCTGGGTCGATAGTGGCTCCTGGTATGTTCGTGAGCCGTGGGCACATGATGGGTTCCCATTTGAGAGCCGTCGATTCGTGGTGTACAGCGATTCGGCGAGTGTCGAGGCTCGCATGGAACTCGCCGAGACTGTGGAGCGGGTGTGGGATGAGATTCTCACGGAGATGTCCATCAATCCTGACCTGTTGGCGATGCCGCCGGGCCAGAACAAGCTCGACGTCTACGCCTTCAAAGACCGCTCTCCTGATTGGGCTGGTAAGGCCTACTACGGCGGGTTGATTGTCTCGTCACCCGACAGACGGATTCTGTTCGACGTGATACCGATTGATTCAGAAGGGCTCGAGTCCACTATCAAGCACGAGTTGGTACACGTAGCGTCGGAGTCGCTGCTGCATAGCGGTGGTCTCGATGAGCCACCCTGGGTATCGGTCTGGTTCTTCGAAGGCGTTGCGGAGGTAGTGAGCAGAGGAACAGGGTCAGGTGCCATTACCGGCCAGGACCATTTCGATTATCTGACCTCCAACTACGGACATCTCAATCCGGTGTCATACCAGTCGGACGAGGGAATCGAAGGCGGCGCTAACGCCTACATCGAATATCACTATCCAATGCGTCGACTGGCCGTCGAGTATCTCTTCGACGACGCCGGATACGACGTACCCCTTTCCGAGGCGACCGCCCTGCTTGTCGACGTCGCACGTGGAACATCGTTCGACGACGCCTTCGCTGACCGTATAGGTGTCACCGTTGCCGAATATGAGAACCAGTTCTTCGATTTGATGGAGGACTACCTGCCTGAACGTTCCGTTCCCATCGTCCTGGCGCCCATCGGCCTCATAATCCTTTCAGTGAGCCTCTTAGGAGCGGCCACCGCGGCCACTCTCTGGAGCAATCGGAGTGCGGCTGGCGTTACCGCCGCCGAAGAGTCGACCGCGCCAGTCAGGACCAGAGGTAGCACGATCGGGTTTGCCGCATGGATCATGGTCATCTCGGTACTCAGCCTGGGGGTCTTCGTGATCGGCATCTACAGCATCAGCGTCTCATGGGGACTCTCCGGGTTAGGCCAGGTATCTGGGATGGCCGTCATGATCGGGTATTTCGTCGGAGCCACATTCGCTATCAACTGGGCGATACGAAGCCGAGACACGGCGTCTCCAAACGCCTGGCTGATACCCCTAGCCACAATCATCGGAGCGGCGGTAACGGCAGTCGCCATCGTCCTCATCACCGCCCTGCTTTGACCAACCCCGCCCGCACCGATCGGCACGTACGAGCTCGTCATTGAACGCGGCGGCCCAGCCGAGCCGATTGCCGGATACTGAGCGCGGATGGGTGCTCGGGATTCTCTTCGGGTGGTGCGTGATCTGCGTGGTTGGTCGATCCCCGTGATTGGCTTTGTGTGCACTACTTACAGCTCAGTTCTTCCCGGAACCCAATGTTCAAGTTGTCGGCCAGGCGGTACGAGATCCTCGATTGCGTTCAGTATCCCTTCGTGGCCGCGCCGCACGTCGACATCCGGATAGTCAGAGCTGCCAAGCTCTACCCGGTTCAGCAGTTGGCGGCGATCCATTCCTCGATGGCCTCGCCCGCGGCGACTACTTCAGCGGAGAGCTCAAACTCGGCTCGGTCGACCTGATATACATAGAAATCGGCCGCCTCGATAAGGTCGAAGAGCCGTATGTTGTGATCTGCGAGTACATCGAACGAGGGGCGGATCTCGTCCGGAGCCAGCTTTGCATACTTGTCGATGAGGTTCCTTCCCTCACCAATCGCCGCGCGAGCCTCGTCGGGATCTACACCAAGGCCGATAGGGGCGCCGCCGGAGCCGAAAAGGGTTTCAGCAATCTGCTCGCCCTCGGCGTAGCTGCCACAGAACGGCTTGGGGTCAGCAGCGCCGCCGCCACCGCACGCCGCTACCGCCAACAACAACACTATCCCAATGGCCCCGACCCGCTGAGTACGCATAGGGGCCACTCCTTCCTCTCCGCTAGCAGAAGCATTCCCCAGGAGGGCTCTCGATGGCTAGGGGCTTAGGTCAGGACTCTGCTCTCGGGGGGGTCCTTTTCGCGCTCTCTTTGAAACATTCGTTGATGCGGGGGCACGCCAATGTTGAGGTACGTACGGGCAAGGGTTCGAGCTAGCCAGCATCGTCCACACCCGCGACCCAAGCGTGTTGCAGGCTCATTGCATCCGTCCTGGATCGGCACTTCGAGGAGCGGTAGGCATATGCCGGGTTGCCACCCAGCGCGGTGATCGCCCCTTCCCCATGTTGTGTGGCCAGCAATGTGCACCAACATGCCGGATATGGACGGACTCGGTCAGAGGGGCTTGACCATCCGGCAGGCACGGGAGTTGGGGGCAAGGATGATCGGCGGCGATTTGGCCTCGACTTCCATCCCGCGGCGTTCATAGAGCCGACGGACACCCGTGTTCTTCTCCGCAACATCGAGAACGATTCGAGTACACCCCGCAGCACGAGCCCTGTCCTCGGAGTAGTCAAGGAGCATCGAGCCGATACCGGCTCCTCGATGCTGGCTGTCCACCGCGACGGCTAGAAGGTAGTAGTCACCATCAGGGACGGATTTGATGAACCTCTTCATGGCCCGCCCGAGCATTGAGAGAGCAGCCATTCGCACCATCCGGAACCCGGCTGCCCGACGCAGGGATTCGTCCGATGACTGCTCATGCTGTTGTGACGTGTACCCCGACGCCATTCCAGCGATACGACCTGACCGTTCGGCGAACACCGCAGTTTCATAGGACATGTCGTGACCAGGACTCAGGTATGCCTCCCCAATCACCCGGTCATAACCTCTACCCAGCAGCACTCGAAAGGCACCGTCGGCGGCCACGTTGAGATATCGGGCATACAACAGCCCTTCATCGATTGTGGGGAGAGCAGGGCGCACCGTCGCGGCGTCAGATGTCATCAAGCCATCGTACCTGGAGACCTCCGCCGGTTCTCGCCGGTGTCGCCACATCGCCCATATCGAAGCCTCTTTGTGGATAGGTCCAGCGAAGCGAGGCTCGAAGAGCCTTGTCTTGTCTGAGCATCCGCTTGCCAGTCCCAGATCACCTGTTCTCGCGGCATATCGCCCATTCTCTCGAATAGCGCATATCGGCACGTCGTGCGCTGTCTCCGTGAGCAGGTGGGTTGGATTCTCGCCACGGTGCGTGGTGATCTGGTCGAGTCGTGCGGGTTCGACCGGGGCGGGCTCAGGTTCCGAGTTTGAAGCGACGGATCATCCGACGTGGGCGCTGTTCTTCAGCGAACCCCGCAACCGGGAGGAGATGCGATCATCGGTATTGCGTGGGGCCGAGGAGGGTGCCTTGAACGATGCGAGGTCCGCTGGGGACGCAACGTCCTTTCCGGAGCTGAATGGCTTGTTGGGGGAGTTCATTGGCCGCGTGCAGTCGATTCTCGCCCCCAATCTCGTCGGCGCGTACGTCGTGGGCTCGTTTGCGCTCGGTGCCGGTGACCTCTCCAGCGATTGCGACTTCCTCGTTGTCACGAAAGAGCGGGTCACCGACGAGCAGGAACGAGCCCTCCGTGAGTTACACGACGAGATCCCGACGCGTCCTGGGCATTGGGCGACCAATCTCGAAGGTAGCTACGCGCCGCAGCAGGATCTCAAGACGCTGGAGGCGCTCGACCGGGAGTGGTTATACGTCGATAGGGGCTGGCGGGAGATGCGATGGT
>Ga0224508_10004539_pt1 | contig 11296 bp, 8 predicted proteins | sample SF_Jan12_sed_USG_4_FD_170157 | JGI IMG/M metagenome (GOLD analysis project Ga0224508, IMG submission 170157) | Sediment microbial communities from San Francisco Bay, California, United States - SF_Jan12_sed_USGS_21 | ecosystem: Environmental > Aquatic > Marine > Sediment | place: USA: California...
GGTCTTGAAGTAGCCATCCGATATATTCTGCCATCTTCCACCTCCATCTGCCGTCTTCCAAACTCCCCCTCCTGTGGAACCAAAATAAAATGTAAATGGATCTTGGACGACCCCTGTTACAGCAGTGACTCGTCCACCTCGAAAGGGACCAATGTTCCGCCAGGTCATGGCTTTAAACAAAGAGTCAGGGAGTGGTTGCACCATCTCCCGATATATGGCCCGCGAAGGCGTGGCAGTAGCCTCTTCTGCAGCTACGAGATCAAGAAAGGACAAGAGAAATATGGCTGTGAATGTTAAGAGCCTCATAATGTAGGACTTAGTGAGAAGGTATTGCTTTTACTATTCTGTAATTTAGAAATAATCCCCTCGATCCATTACTGCCCTTTCGAAATTTTTCTGTAGAAAAAGCTCGATTGCTGTAACTTTTCTTTGATAGACAAAGTATACCTATATGAACCTGCAAACAAAGAATCTTGAATCCTCTCCTTGACAATGCTGTAATGCTCCAGGTACAAAATGGGCAAGTCGATGCCGTGAGCGTCCTCTTTGAACGATATAAGAAAGTCTTGTACTCCTTTTTTGTTCATATGTCCCATGACCGCATGTTGTCAGAGGACCTGGTACAAAACGTTTTTGTGCGGGTAATCCGATATAGTAAGCAGTTTAAAGGGGAGGGAAGTTTTAGAGCCTGGATGTTTACGATTGCCAGGAATGTGTTGGCAGATCACTACCGAAAGGGCTCGCGCATGAAATTCGAGGAAGCGAATGAGCAAGTGGAACAGATTCAATCTGATGATTCACCTTATGAAAGCTTGATTCAAGATGAACGTAAACAGTTGCTACATCAGGCTATTGGCAAGCTTGATCACGACAAGAGGGAACTACTTATCCTTGTAAAACTGCAGGAGATGAAATATAGAGAAGTGGCTACCATGTTAGATATGAATGAATCCACTGTGAAAGTAAAGGTATTCCGGGCCATGAAAGAACTGCAAAAGATTTTACACACTTCAAATCATTCGATCAAATGACGAAAGAAAATTGGAAAGATCTGATGGAAAAATATCAAAGGGATCAGTTGAATAAAGAGGAGCAAAAAAAATTAGACAGGCTCATCGCAGAGGGTAAACTGTCGCTGGAGGATTTTGAAGATCTGCAAAAGTTGGATTCTGAATTAAGTCATCACATTCTAGTGGATCCACCTGCAACACTAGATCGCCGATTCTACCAGTCATTACATAAATTTTCTACCAAGAACACATCAACTGTAACAATAAATCGCTGGATAATTGGTATGGCTGCTTCGGTACTTCTCTTAATTGGAGTGGGTGTTGGTACTCTGTTTAATGCAGGATCTAATGCCAAAGTGCTCCAACTGAGTGGAGAGATGAAGGCGATGCGCGAAATGATGATGTTGTCGATGCTGGAGCAGGGCTCACCTAGCGATCGACTGAAGGCTGTGAGTCTAACAGGTACCATGACGGAAGTTAGTGATAGAGTTTCACAGGCTCTTCTATATCGGGTAAATCACGACAGAAATGATAATGTGCGGATAGCTAGTATTGAGGCACTCAGACCCTATTCCCAGAATCCCAAAGTTCGGGAGGGTTTGATTGAGGCAATTCAGCACCAACAGTCGCCCTTAGTACTGCTGACCTTAGCCGAAACGCTAAAGTCAATTGACCAACAGCAAACACTCGAGGGATTTCAAAATCAGATGAACAAGGATATACCACAGGAAGTTCTGCGTGAACTTGAAACCGGTTTAAAGGATGTGTTATGATACAAAAAACAAAAAGCAATCTGGTTCTAACGGTTGCCCTAGTTACAGTTAGCACGGGCTTGGTCTTTGGCCAGCAATCTATTTCCAAAGAAATCAGTGGTGACGGCCTTCACGTACTTTTGGTCGCTAACATCTTTGGAAATGTGACGATCCAGGGTTCGAATACTTCTAAAATATTGGTGTCAGGAGAACAATCACTTAAAGCAACAACCTCAGAGGCTGAACTGGCAGTGAAGTACGAAAAGATGGGAGATACTCTGGCCATTTATATTCAATCACCATGCAACCTGTTTACGCTTCGACGTGATAAAGACAAAAATGATTGGGGATACTACAAATGGGTAGAAGACTGTCGATTCAAAGACGAGCTTCATGTGGATTTTAAGATTACCGTTCCACAGAATACCGAGGTTGTGGCTTCAACCATCAATTCTGGCGATATCAAAGTCCACGGTGTTAAAGAAAATGTAATCGCCAGGAATATCAATGGGGGAATCGAGATCGAAGGACCCATCATTAGTCTTGCCCGTACGATAAATGGTGATGTGAAGCTAGACTTTCTCACAAATCCAGTCCAGGCTGGTGAATACTACACCCTCAACGGCGATATACAGGCAACTTTTAGCCAAAGGCTGGATGCTGAATTAACATTCGAATCATTTAATGGTGACTTCTATACGAACAGCAAAGACATGACGATACTACCGACACCCGTCCAAAAGAGTGAAGACAGAGATGGCTTCTTTCTCAAGATTGGCGGAACATCTGAAATGCGCATCGGTAATGGTGGTGCGCTGCTGGATTTCGAAACTTTTAATGGTGATGTGATAGTAAAGATTAATTCCCTATAAATGTGCAAACTATGAAAACGTATATAATAAGCTTAGTTCTCGGGTTGATGGCGGCCGCTGGTTGGAGTCAACAAGAAGGTGAGGTAGTAGTTCCGCTATCTGACCGTGGAGAGATAGGAACATTAGAAGTTGATATCAAGCGCGGATCCATCCAAGTCACCGGGACCGACCGGTCAGATGTGCTAGTGAAATATGCTGTTATTAAATTCGAGGATGAAGAACATGGAGACGAAGAAGATGGACAGGAAGATGAAGACACGGAGGAACAGGATGATCTGGCGGGTTTAAAGAAAGTAACTAAGCCCAATTTTAGTCTTGAGATCAGCGAGAATGATAATGAGGTGGATATCGAAAGTGAGTCCTGGTTTACAGCGATTGAATTAATAATCGAGGTGCCACATGACTTCAACCTCAGTCTCGAAAATTATACGGGACGATCTATAAAGGTGGAAAACGTGGAAGGCGAACTTAATCTTGAGAGCTATACGGGCAGTATAGATGCAACCCATGTTTCTGGAGTTGTTAATGCCAGCACCTACACGGGCAATTTGACGATTACATTCGATCAGATCAAGGCCGATCAGGCAATGGCTTTTTCGAACTACACAGGAAAAATTGAACTTACATTGCCAACCGACTATAAGGCAGATCTTAAAATGAAAACAGTGTGGGGAGATATTTATAGTGCTTTTGATATGAACGTCAGCCAATCACCAACAACTTTGAAAAAGATGGAGGGTGATAATTTTAAACTGAGCACAGATGACTGGACGAAGGCATCGATTAATGGAGGCGGCCCGGAGGTTATGATTAAAAATTTCAGCGGAGGGATCTACTTGCGAAAGAAAACTTAAAGCCAGCAAGGCACAAGGAATATATCGGATGGCCTGCTTACTTTTCCGTGAGAACTTCTAGTAGTTTTGCTTTACTTATGCGCTTTCCTGTTATCAGACAGACTACCTTTTTATTTGCCAACCGTGTTTTCATTCTTATCAGCGCTGCCAAGGAAAGTGCTCCAGCTCCTTCCACGATAATCTGGTGATTGACAATCATGAAGCGGATAGCATGAGCGATTTCCGTTTCCGACAATAACATCCATTCATCAACCCACTGCTTGCACATATCAAAAGTTATGCAGCCAGGCTCCATTCCTCCTGCTGTGCCATCTGACAGGGTAGGTGAGGTGATGTCCTCATTCACAATGCTTCCGCGGCGGACAGAGACCACCATCTCTGGACTTCTCTCGGGCTGACAGCCGATGATTGTAATCGAAGGATCAATCTGTTTCAGATAAGCGCAAACACCACTAATCAGACCACCTCCTCCCACCGGTACAATGACCACATCAGGTTCTCCAATTTCGTTCACCAGTTCGATGGCCACTGTGCCCTGACCAGCTACAATCATGGGATCATCATATGGATGTACCAGCGTAAAATCTTGTTCCTGTGCCTGCTTTCGCGCATAGATTTCAGCTTGCAAACTATTACTACCATGGAAGTCGATGGGAATACCAAACATCTGGATAAATTCCAACTTAGCAGGAGATATATTAGTGGGAAGCACTACCTTACCAATCAGACCAAGGCTATCGAGGGCAGTGCAAAAGGCTACTGCATGATTTCCCGTCGAAGCGGCAATAAAATTCTGACTGGTTCTAGTGTGCTCAGGAATCGACAAGATCTTGTTGAAGGCCCCACGGGCCTTAAAGGAGCCACTCACCTGCTGGCATTCCATTTTTAGAAAAACATTGGCTTGCGTCAGTTCCTCAAGAGGTCTGCTTCTTTCCAATGCGGTCTTCCTGATGTATGACTGAATCCTTGTGTGAGCTGCTTCTATGTCTTTTTTGTGTATGCTCATCTAAGGAGGAGTATTAAGGCAATTGCCACAATAATCAAATTGAGCCAACTGCTCGTCCAAAGAATCCGATATGAAATCGTAAATGTTTCATCATAGCGGTTACCGCGACCTAGTTTGATTCCCCAAATGGGGATACTAATAAGTAGAATTGCAAGGAGCATCCCAACAGGATTAACAGTAAGCAGTACCAGGGATGGCAAAAAGAAAAAAGAAACAGCAAAGAGAATCAAGAGTACTCCATTGGTCCACAAACCGATTCTTGTCATAGTATCCATCGTCAAACGTTTGCCAAGGTTTTAGCATGGCGTCCATGGTGAGAAAAAAGAGTAAGTCGGAACCTGACTTTTTCCATTGCATTTACCATCTCAGATTGCAACATGATCTCACTGCCATTATTACGGTAAGTCAATAATTGCCGTCCAGATACTGGTTTTGTCCCCATCCATCCGAGTCCAAATCGGCCGTACCACTCCACCATAGGCGCTGATGTTGTTGTAATCACCAAAAAAGACATTCGGATTGGGTTCGAAAGGAGATGATGATATCCGAACATTCCGAAATGACTCACCGCCATCAAAAGAGGCAGCTAGATATACATCAGTCAGACTGTTGGAGTAAGCCCGTCTGTCATAGAATACGATATAAATGGCACCAGTGACGGGATCGACAGCCATCCAGGTAAAAAACTGATGCGTCGCACCCTTGTCGTCATTCACGCGAATTGGTTGACTCCACGATTCTCCGTAATCTGTCGATTTCACTAACCATACGTCGGTGTCTTCTGGCCCATTGCTCTGATCACAGAAATTTATATAAATGGTTCCCCGGTATGGGCTCTCACTCAGATCTACAGCCGTGACCGGCATACCATTGGCTCGACCCAGTCCTGGAATATCGAAATCCCAACCTCCTACCTGTTCCGAAGCAACAATATCATTCTCTAGCCAGGTGACTCCCAGATCTACAGACCGATCAAAGTAAATCTTATTGCCATAGGACCATGATACATAGACTGTACCATCGGGACCCACGGCAGGGACAGCTCCTTCTGTAGTATAATCGGAGTCTATACAATCTCCTTCGATCTGGCTAATCGAAATGGCTGACGACCATGAGACAGTTTGATTGACAGATTTTGAAAATAAGATTCTGCTCTTGTGATTTACATCAGTACTTCCATACTTATCAAACTCCGTCCAGGTCATGTAGATGGCATTTGTCCGTGGGTCTATAGCCAACCAGTGTTTATCCTGATCTGCCGGGTGTCGCATCCCAGCATAAGTGCCGGGACTCCAGGACCGTCCCTGGTCATTCGATTTTTGGACAACGATTCTGTCTATCCATCGTTCACTAGAGCGTCCAACGCCTTCCGGATCAGACAAGTGGGCAAAATAAAAATTGCCCTTGTAGTCCGCCGTGATGACAGGATCTCCAAATACCCCAAATGGAGATTCGACTATCTGCATATGCCAACTATGTCCCCCATCATGCGAGTACAGAGTTTTGTTGAGCACAACACCTGCTACCATATGCTGATTATTCACCGGACTGATGAAGATACTTGGTTCACAAGGTTTATATGGACTAATAGTATTATTGCTATCAATCAGTATATTCTGAAAACCCGACCCCATTCTATTTCTCGCCAATCTTTCCAATTCGGTTTGGCAGCAAAGGCACAAGCCAGCCAATGAAAATAATAGAACAACTCTCATATGCTCATGAAGTGCGAAAAGCAAAAGATAAGGATTTTATGTATGGTGCCGAACCCTGGCTATCAGTGCCTGTGGAACAAAAAAAAGAGGCTGCTTTCAAAATTGAAATACAACCTCTTGCTATGAAATGAAACCCGTTAATCTTCTGGTCTTGGGTGGGCTTCGATGACTCCTTGTCATCATCGCTATCAGTATTACCTACATTTCAATTAGCATGCCAAAATCAAAATCTGAATCAGCAAAGCCAAATCAATGCACGTCAATTAGTCAAACTTAAGATCGGGAAAATAAGTGGATAACTTAGGCTCCAAAGGTAATGAAAAAATGAAATTGTCATAAAGGAATTGATATCATTTTTATTTTTTAACACATTAATTTCAACACCATATAAATGGTAAGGGCAAAGTTGCTGGATCTATCATCTACTACACCCACCATTATTTGCCATCCCATTTTGAATTGTACAATGCCCCCGGACACAAATTTCTTCATTGCATTTCATCTTACTCCTAATTCACCGATTAGCTCATTTGTGCACTCTATCATTTCATGATACGGAGTGGCCTAGTGTCCCCAACGATGACACGTATTTGTTCAAGATGATCCATGACAAGACCCTTCCTCGAGGATTTATTCATCAAATTCAAGTACCATGCTACCCGTCCCTCTTTTTAGAAAAGGGAGTAAATTCCAAAGTAATCCATTGTTCCTTATAAAAGAATGGTCTCGGTACCTCATTCTGCAAATAAAATTCCAAGTTTGGCCCCTGTACCAAATCTTGCTACGTGCATCACACCTTAACAATGTATTTACTAGAAAGGCTCTCTTTCATCGAGTTGTCACACCCAGCATGAGATCCAATGTTTTTACCTTGATACGGTCGATCGTATCAGACAAATGGCAATATTCAGTCAGCATACGTTCGCCAAGGCCCGATTTTCGACCTCCAAATGGACCCATAAAGCAATTTTTTGACTCAAAGTCAGAAATATTTTACTTTTTTTTTGACATAACTTCTAGCAGGCATGCATCTAAGAATTTATAATTTTAGATTCGTAAATAGCTGTTTGTCAACTGTTTAGTTTTATGAATTGTAGTTATATTGTTATATTTTCTGTAGGGTATATGTTGGGGTTATTTAAATGTGCATACATTAAATGAAGAAACTTTCATTAAATTTGTGACGGCATGAAATTTGAGCCGTCCTATAGGTGGAAGAGAAGTTACACACTGGAGCAATTTGACACAAAACACGTAAGAAGTTGGTGAAATAATTGAAAGAGAAAGTTAAACACTCAAATCCAATTTTCCTTTCGAACATTATCACTGATTCACATTAGTTGCATACTATTTGAGGCCGGAGAACCACGATTAGTCTGCACTATACCTAGTTGAATCGCCTTCGTGAATCTTCCTACCAATAATTTGAGTCTTCGCTCTACAGCGGAGCATATTCCCGATCGCATTAATCAGCAGGTCTGATGACTTGGTTAGAGACTTTACGCTATACATGCATTTAGTCTGCATCAGGTGGAATATTTAATCGCATAAGAAAAGTACTATGGTTCGGATTACTACGCTCATTACATTATGGTGGATGATTTCAGCGACAAGCCTTTTTAGCCAGTCTTGTCCAAATCCATATCCAACGCCTCAAATATCTGATTTGTCACTCTGTGTCTTCGAAGGATCAACTAATGGAATCGATGTAGGCGACAGTGTAACATCGCAGAATGATGCTTACGAATTCTTTAAGTTGACCTCATCCTTGCCGAGTGGAGTCTCTTTTGACGAGACCACGGGGCAGTTCTCATATGATCCACCGAGTGGAAGCGGATTATTTCAATCGTTCACCCTGCAAGCTTGCCAGATCATTGACCCCTCGTGTCTGGTTTATACAGATACCTGTTCCGGTCAGACATCCGGCATCAGCTTCATCTATGTTGGCGAGGATGGAAATGATGTATACATCTTTGAAGTAGGAGAATGTGCAGCAAGTGCAACACCATTGGCATGCGGGGAAAATCTGCAGTATGGTGATCTCCTAATCTGGCCGGAAGGACCCTCTGTGTCAAATATTGAAATTTACATTGGAGATAATCCGGGAGGTTGCAGTTCATTCTCATGCTCCAATCCGGACATCGTGCAACATGTGTCCTGCGCCACTTTGATCGAGGAGGTCATGGGTCAGGTAATAGGTGGTTCTCTCTTGGCTTATGAAGCTGTTGGTAATAACAATGGAGGTAACAAAAGAAAGGAAGTAAACAACTCTGCCGGATATGACTATGAATACTGCTCTGCGGAGGTAACCGTTTCCATCAATATTAAGGGTACAGCTATAATCGGAGATCAACTGTATCTTGACCTGGATGGTAGCAAGACATATAATAGTTCAGATCTGCCACTAGCCAATGTAGAGGTAACTCTCACCGACGTTAATGGAAATACAAGAACCACAACCACAGATAACTCCGGTCACTATCAATTTGACCAGTTACCTGCAGGTGATTACACCATCACGGTAAATACTTCTACCCTTCCTTCTGGTACATCAAATACTGTTGACCCGGATGGTGGCAATAATAATCAGGCGTCAGTCATGCTCTCTGCTGGAGAGCAAGAAAACTCGATTGATTTCGGATACCAGGGTTCCAGTTCTGTTGGAGATCAGTTGTTCATTGATGTAGATGGCAATGGATTATATAGTACGATATCAGATTTTCCTATTGCGGGCGTGGAGGTTACCCTAATTGACAATGTGGGTAATAGCGTCACGGTTTCCACAGGAACCGACGGCAGTTATCTATTCGATAATCTCCCCGCGGGGTCCTATCAAATCTTAGTGAATGCCGCTGATCTACCTTCAGGTGTATCTAACACCGCAGATCCCGATAATGACGGCAACAACAATGAAGCAAATTTCAATCTGCAAAACAATCAAGATCTTCGTACCATCGATTTCGGGTACCAGGGGAATGCTAGTGTAGGTGATGTGGTCTATCTCGATTTGAATAATAATCAAACATATGATCCCGGGATCGATCAACCTTTTGATGGAGTGACGATGTCATTATCTGACGGAGAAGGAAATATTATAACTACACAGACCGATCAGAACGGAAATTATCTATTCGACAACTTGCCCGCAGGTACATACACCGTAATGGTAGGTACCCAGGATCTGCCAGCAGGTGTTACCAATACTGCTGATCCAGACGGAAATACGGCACATGAATCTGTTGTCAACCTATCATCAAACGAAAACGACTTGGCACAGGATTTTGGCTACCGAGGAAATGTGACGATCGGTGACCAGGTTTTCCTAGACGCCAATGCCAATGGAGTGAATGATAATGAATCGGGAGTTGCCGGTGTCACTGTTACCCTTTACGATGGTGACGGTAACCAGGTTGGTGAGCCTACATTGACGGACAACCAAGGGTTGTATTCATTCTCAGGTCTTATTGCCGGATCCTACTATGTGGTGGTCAGTGATTTACCTGGCAGTTACCAATTTACAGAACAAAACACAGGCACAGATGATACCAAAGATTCAGATGTGAATACAACCACAGGTCAAAGTCAAACGGTGACTTTGAATACCGGAGAAAGTGATCTAACACTTGATGCAGGAATTTATGCGCTTGGTAGCGTGACCAACTATGTCTGGCACGATTTCAATGCAAATGGAATCCAGGACCCTGGCGAACCTGATATCGCTGGAGCGACAGTGAAGATCAGTGGCGGCGGAACCATCATAAGTAGAACCACTGATGCTAATGGCGAGTACACGTTTTCAGATCTCAAGCCAGGAGACTACACAGTAGAATTCATACTGCCTTCCGGATACGATGCGAGCTCACCTCAAGATGCCGGAAGTGACGACAACAATGATTCTGATGCCGATCCTTCTAGTGGTCTCACAAGTAGTTTTAGCCTTTCGTCGGGGCAGCATATCTCCAATATTGACGCGGGATTCTATCAGACGGCCTCTTTGGGAGACCTGATATGGGAAGACAAAAACGCAAATGGCATTCAAGACAATGGCGAATTGGGAATTCCTGGTATAGAGGTAAGACTTCTGGATGGAAATGGAACATATACCGGTGTTTCCGTATTCACTGACTTAGATGGCATGTACTCGTTTGATAACCTGGAACCTGGAGCATATATGGTCGAGATTGTTTATCCCGCGGGTCTGTCTATTAGCCCGTTAAATCAAGGATCTGACGACAGTGTTGACTCAGACTTCAATCCAACGACTGATCGGTCCGGAATCTACACTCTAGGATCCGGAGAAACTGATTTAACCGCCGATGCCGGACTATATCGTGAAGCTTCTTTGGGCAACTACGTCTGGATAGACAGCAATGGCAATGGCATTCAAGATAGCGGTGAAATGCCGATCCAAGGGGTGATAGTCACCCTTTACGACGGAAATGGATCGCAAGTAGGTTCATCAATGACTACCGATAATAATGGTGCCTATAGCTTCACAGGCTTGACACCGGGAGACTATTATGTTGTCTTCTCTGGTATACCTTCTGGTGCTGAATTTACGCAACAGAATACAGGGTTCGATGACACCGTGGACTCTGACGTTGATCCCAGCACTGGTCGGACTGCAACTACCACCTTGCTTTCAGGTGAAAATGATACCGGCTGGGATGCCGGAATCTACACGCCAGCAACTATTGGCAATTTTGTCTGGATAGATGTAAACGGGGATGGTATTAAAGATGCAACTGAGGTAGGAAAAGAAGGTGTGCTGGTACTCCTAAAAGATGAAGCTGGTAACGAAATAGGTAGTATGTACACTGATGCCGATGGATATTATCAATTCACCGGACTGGTTCCTGATACGTATACGATAGAACTGGCACATCAAACTTTGAAATGAATGGTGCTTTGTATGACATGTACAATACTTTTGACAAAGATGGCAATCTAGATCAGCGATGTACTGAATTGCTTACTTCTGGTGATGCCGTCATGGACGTGGACTTTGGCTTTGCTTCGAATTTGTTACTTCCAGTGGAATTGACATTTTTTAATGCTGCTTTGATCGAAGATGAGGTGGAGATTCG
>Ga0224508_10004540_pt1 | contig 11294 bp, 11 predicted proteins | sample SF_Jan12_sed_USG_4_FD_170157 | JGI IMG/M metagenome (GOLD analysis project Ga0224508, IMG submission 170157) | Sediment microbial communities from San Francisco Bay, California, United States - SF_Jan12_sed_USGS_21 | ecosystem: Environmental > Aquatic > Marine > Sediment | place: USA...
GGAGGACCGATGGACGCAAACCCTTTTCCTCGCCACCGGCGGCGATGAGCAGCGGTCCGTCGAGTTCGGCCTCGTCCCAGCGGTTCCTGGCGTGGGGGTCGAGGGCCAAGGTGTTGTAGCCTTTTTCGGTCATTTCCTTGATAAAGCGGGCCGGTTTTTCCTCGCGAGCCACAACCAACCCCGCGGCTGTCCCGGCCGAAGCCCGCAGTGCCGCCGCCGTCAGGCCAGCCGTCCCGTCCCGGGAAAGCACAACCCCATCCACCCCGGCCCCCGCCGCCGTCCGCAGGATCGCCCCGAGATTGCCCGGGTCCTGGACCCCATCCACCACCACGAGGAGTTGGGAACCCGCCTCGGCGGCGGCCCGGACCTCCTCGAGGGTCCGATACCCCACGGCAGCCGTCAGCGCCGCAACCCCCTGGTGATTGACCCCTCGCGGGAGCCGCCGAGCCAGGGCGCTCTTGGGGAGCCGACTCACGGGAACCCCGGCGTGCCGGGCGCTGCGTAACAGGCGGCCGAGCTTGCGGTCCTCCTCCCGGGCGACCCAGATCCTGGCAATCCCGTCCGGCCGTTGCTCGAGAAGTTCCATCACCGGATGGAGTCCGTAAACGATTTGATCGTCCGTCGGCTCCGGGCCTCTCGATCTCATGTGTCGGTTCGTGCGAGGAGCGCAACCGCCTGGCAGGCGATCCCTTCATGGCGCCCCAGGGCGCCAAGCCGTTCGAGTGTCGTCGCCTTTAACCCGATGCGCTCGACGCCAAGGTCGAACGCCGTAGCCACGCGGGCACGCATCGCCGCTGCGTGGGGGGCGATCTTTGGGCGTTCGGCAAGCAACGTGAGGTCCAGGTTGACGATACGAAACCCGGCCCCGCGCACGGTCTGCAGAACCTCGCGGGACAACTCCCAACTGTCCGCCCCGGCCCAGCGATCGTCGTCCGGCGGAAACCATGTCCCGATATCGCCGAGACCGGCGGCGCCAAGTACCGCGTCCATCGCAGCGTGAAGCACGACGTCGGCGTCCGAGTGACCCGCCAGCCCCGGCTCACTCTCGAACCGCACGCCGGCGAGAATCAAGGGGCGCGACGGATCCACCCGGTGGATATCGAAACCGTTCCCGACTCTGAGATCCACGGTGCCCTCCAGTGAGTGCCGCACGTCATCGAAATCCGCGGGACTCGTGATCTTGATGTTGGTTCGATCCCCCGCGACCGTTGCGACACTGTGTCCCGCAGCCTCCAACGCGCCGGCTTCATCCGTCAGCCCCGCCGGACCGGCGGCGGCCAGTGCCGCCGTCAACTGCTCGAGTTCCGCGCCCTGCGGGGTCTGCGCCAGTCGTAGTGCCGCACGATCGAGCGTTTGCTCGACGTGCCCGCTCGCATCGACGCGTTTGACCGTATCGGGTACGTCCAGAACGGGAATCGCGGCACCGTGAATGCGGGTCGCCTGGATCACGCGTTCGATCAGTTCCGCGGACGCCATCGGTCGCGCCGCGTCGTGAACCAGCACGTAGCGACTTCCGTCCGCAACCGCCGCCAGCCCGGCGGCCACCGAGGCGGCGCGTGTGGCTCCCCCCGCGACCACCGAATGGACGCGAGGATGGTTACGAAGTCGAGCGGCGTACACGCCGTCGCGTTCCTCCGGGGCAACGACCACCACGATCTCACCGACGGAGGCGGCCAGGCAGAGGCGATCCACCGATCGCTCGACCACGAGGCGGCCGCCGAGTTCCAGGAATTGTTTCGGAAGCGGGCCGTCGAAACGGGCGGATCGCCCGGCCGCAACGACGATGCCGGCAAAATCCGGTCTCGTGGGGCTGGTTCGCACCCTAGATCTCCAACAACTCCTTCTCTTTGTTTCCGGTCATCTCGTCAATATTGGAGGTGTGGGCATCGGTCACCTTTTGCACCTCGTCCTGCGCCCGCCGCGAATCATCCTTGGAGATCGAACTCTCCTTCTCGAGTTTTCTGATTTCCTCGTTGGCGTCGCGCCGGATCTGGCGCACGGCGGTCTTGGCGTCTTCACCCATCTGCCGCACCTTCTTGACCAGGTCTTTGCGCCGTTCCTCGGTCAGCGGTGGGATAGGGATGCGCACGATCTTGCCGTCGTTCGACGGGTTTAGACCGAGATCAGAAGCCATGATCGCGCGCTCCATGTCGCCGAGGATCGTTTGATCGAAAGGTTGCGCGACGATCAGGTTGGCCTCGGGAACCGACAACTTGGCCACCTGATTCAGCGGGGTCGGTGTCCCGTAGTAATCGAGGCTGATCCCGTCGAGGATCCCGATCGTGGCCCGTCCCGTGCGCACCGTACCCAGCTTCTGGCGAGCGTCGCTGACGGTGGCATCCATCCGTTGGCCGGCCCGACTCAAAACCTCTTCTTGCGGCATCGCTTACTCCGAAACGAACGAACCGACGTCTTCGCCCAACACGAGTTTCTTCAAGTTACCAGCGGTGAGGATGTTGAACACTGCGATCGGCATTTTGTTCTCCATGCAGAGCGAGATGGCGGTGCTATCCATCACACGCAACCCGCGCTCCAACACTTCAAGATACCTCACTTTCTTGATCAACTTCGCAGAGGGATTCTCGACAGGGTCGGCCGAGTAGATCCCGTCGACCTTGGTCGCCTTGATCAGGATCTCGGCTTTGACTTCCATCGCTCGCAGCGCCGCCGCGGTGTCGGTGGTGAAATAGGGATTTCCCGTCCCCGCGGCGAGGATGACCGCACGTCCGCGTTCGAGGTGCCGCAACGCTCGGCGACGCAGGAACGGTTCGGCGACTTGCCGAATCTCGAGCGCCGACAGCACCCTTGTCGTCAGCCCCCCGGACTCCAGCGCATCCTGGAGCGCCAGCGAGTTGATCATCGTCGCCAGCATCCCCATGTGGTCGGCGCTGACACGGTCCATGGCTTCGCCGGAGGCTGCCCTGGCGCCACGGAAGAAATTACCCCCTCCAACCACGATCGCGAGTTCGACGCCGTATTTGTGAATTTCGATCAGCTCGTCCGACAAACGGCTGAGCATCTGCGGGCAGATGCCGAACTCTTGTTTGCCCATCAGGGCTTCGCCGGAGAGCTTGAGCAGGACTCGTTTGTATTGCGGACTGTCCATCACGCTTCCGATCCGCCGGGAGGCGTCAGTTCGCCTCGCCGAGCACGTAGCGGGTAAATCGTTTGATCTGCATATTCTCACCGATGCGGCCGACCGCCTCGTGCAGCAGTTCGCCGACCGTCATGTCCGGGTCCTTTACGTAGGGTTGTTCGAGCAGGCAATGCTGCGAGAAGTACTTCCCCATCTTGCCTTCGACGATCTTGCCCACCACGGCCTCGGGCTTGCCCGCCTTGAGCGCTTGATCGCGAGCGATCTCCCGTTCGTCCGCGAGATCCTCCTCCTTGACTTCCTCTCGCGTGAGGAAACGCGGTGCGGCCGCGGCGATGTGCATCGAGATGTCGCGCACGAGCGATTGGAAGTCTTCGCTGCGTGCCGCAAAATCGGTTTCGCAGTTCACTTCCAACAGCACGCCAATTTTGCCGCCGGTATGGATGTACGAACTGACCAGGCCTTCACCGGTCGCACGGTCGGCTTTCTTTGCCGCGGCGGCCTCACCCTTCTTGCGCAGCAGCTTTTCAGCCGCACTGAGATCGCCGTTGGTCTCTTGCAGGGCCAGCTTGCACTTCATCATGCCGACGCCTGTTTTTTCGCGAAGTTCTTTCACCAATCCAGCCGTGATTGTCATTTTTCGGACTCCTGATCGGTCGAGACGACCGCTACCCGTATCAAAAAGCCCCGGCGCGGGGTCCGCGACGGGGCTTCCATGCGTCGTTTGAAATGAGGGCCTACTCCTTGGCCGTCGTGTTATCCGCCCCGGCCGGAACGACCTGAGCCTCTCCTTCGTTGGGTTCCTCGCCTCGCGGCCGGACCTGTTTGCGCACGCGCAGACGCCGGGCCTCACGGGCGCGAACGCGATCGCCGACACTCTGGGGCAAGGCGGGTCCCGCTTGGTCCTGATCCCGCTGTTTGTTCTTGGGAGCCAACTCCCATGCGGCGCGGCCTTCGATGACCGCGTCAGCGAAGCAACCCGCGAACAGCTTGATCGCCCGGATCGCATCGTCGTTTCCGGGAATCGGGAAATCGATCGGATCGGGGTCGCAGTTGGTGTCCACGACCGCGATCACCGGAATCCCGAGTTTGTTCGCCTCGGCCACTGCGATCCGCTCTTTCTGCGGGTCCACGACGAACAAGGCCTGCGGCAGACGCTCCATGTTCTTGATGCCCGATAACGTCTTTTCCAAACGGCCACGCTCCTTGTCGATCTTGGAGCGCTCCTTCTTGGTCATCTGGGCCGACTCTTCCTCGGAGATCTCTTCCAGGGTCTTCAACCGGTTGATGCTTTTTCGAATCGTGGCGAAGTTGGTTAACGTGCCGCCGAGCCAGCGTTGGTCGATATAGTGCTGGCCGCTCCGGAGAGCTTCTTCGACCACGACCTCCTGGGCCTGGCGTTTGGTCCCGACGAACAGGACGGAACCGCCACTCGAGGCGACCTCGGAAATGAACGACAGCCCTTCACGCAGCCGCCGGGAGGTTTTTTGAAGGTCGATGATGTAGATGCCGTTGCGCGCGCCAAAAATGAACTTCTTCATTTTCGGATTCCAGCGGCGGGTCTGGTGCCCAAAATGCACCCCCGCCTCGAGCAACTCCTTCATCTTGACGGAAACCAACGACTCCTCCCGACCGTGAATCGATCCGTTAACGTTTCGAGAACTGGAAGCGCTTCCGCGCCCCGGGTTGACCGCACTTCTTACGCTCGACCTCGCGTGGATCGCGGGTCAGGAAGCCGGCTTTCTTCAGTGTCGCGCGAAGTTCGGGGTTGTGTTCGACCAACGCACGGGCGATCCCGTGACGGAGCGCACCCGCCTGCCCGGTGTACCCGCCACCGCAGACGTTGACCGTGACATCGAACTTGTCGCCGGTCTCGGTGATCGCAAACGGTTGCCGGATGACCATCTTCACCATGTCGTTCGGGAAGTACTCGTCAAAGGGACGCTTGTTGACGGTGAACTTGCCGGTTCCGGGTCGCAGATAAACTCGCGCCGCGGCAGTCTTGCGGCGGCCGGTACCGTAATTCTGTAGTTGGTCGCTCAACGTCGAGATCTCCTAGCCGCGGCGCGCGGCACCGGGCAGGTCTAGAGCCTTCGGCTGCTGCGCCTCATGGGGGTGCGTCGACCCCGCGTAGACTTTCAGTTTGCGCGCCATCTGACGGCCCAACGGACCCTTCGGCAGCATGCCGCGGATGGCGGACTCGACGAGACGGGTGGGGTGCTTTGCGAGCAACTTACCCGCCGCGATCTCGCGCAGGCCGCCCGGATAGCCACTGTGACGCCGATACATTTTTATATCGACCTTGCGGCCACTGAGTTCGATCTTCTCGGCGTTGACCACGATTACGTGATCCCCCGTATCCATATGCGGAGAAAACGAGGCTTTGTGCTTGCCGCGTAACCGCGTCGCAACTTCGGTGGCCATGCGACCCAGCGCCATGCCCTGGGCATCCACCAGCCACCAGTCGCGGCTTATCTCTGCTTGCTTTGGAGCGTACGTCTTCATGCGGGAGTACCCTCGACACCCTCGAGCGCTCGGAAACCCTTGAAAGAAAGGCGCTTTGTAGCACCCGGCCGGGTGCTTGTCAAGGCGACGGGGGTGATGCGGAGACGGACCCGGGGCTTGCTATAACTATCCCCCTCTGGCCACCCTCCCCTCGGCCAAGGAGAGAACTCGTTGCCGCTCCCGGAGAGTAAAGATCCTGCCCGCGTTCGGCGGATGTTCGATGGCATCGCCCGGCGCTACGACATGCTCAACCACGTACTTTCGGGGAACCTCGACAGGGGCTGGCGAAAACGGGCACTCAAGGGGCTGGGAGAGGACGAAAAAGCACTGATCCTGGACCTTTGCGGGGGAACCGGGGATCTCTCGATTGAGCTGGCGCGCAACCGTCGCGCGGGCCGGGTGATTTGTTGCGACTTCAGCCACGGCATGTTGCAGCGGGCCAAGCCCAAGTTCGAGAAACTGGGACTGGCCTCGCGGATCGAGCGCGTCGAGGCCGACGGGTTGAACCTTCCCTTCCCCGAGGAATGCTTCGAGGCTGTGACCGTCGCCTTCGGCGTGCGCAACCTGAACGACATCGATCGCGGTCTGCGGGAAATGCTACGCGTGATCAAACCGGGCGGAAAGCTCGTCGTGCTGGAGTTCAGCCGTCCCACGGCTCCACTGATGTCGCGCGTCTACCGGTTCTATCTGCGTCGAGTTTTGCCGCGGATCGGCGACGGCGTGGCCGGCAAAGACGGGCCCTATCGCTACCTGGCACGAACGATCAACGACTTCCCTGACGCAGCGGCGCTGGCGGGCCGCATCCGCGAAGCCGGTTTCGCCGCGTGCGAGTGGTCGATGATGACCGGCGGTGTGGTTGCCGCGCACACGGCCGTCAAAGCACTTACACCTCGCCAATCAAGGCGAGCATGACAGCCTTCTGGGCGTGGAGCCGATTCTCCGCCTGTTGGAAGATCACCGAGTTCGGCGAATCGGCCACGGTGTCGGTGACCTCGTCGCCTCGATGCGCCGGAAGACAGTGCATGAACACGGCGTCCCTTCCGGCGCGCTCGATCAACGCCTCGTTGACCTGGTAGGGCCTGAAGATCGCATCACGGTCGGCAGCCTCGCCTTCCTGCCCCATCGAGGCCCAGACATCCGCGTAGACCGCGTCGGATCCCTCGACCATCCCCAACTCGGTCCCACATTCGATCGTCGCTTGCATGCCGGCCGCGGCCACGCGCGCGGCGTCGACGACATCGGGGTCGGGTTCGTGACCCTTGGGCGTGATGACCGTGACGTTCACCCCGAGCCGCGCGCCCCCGTACATCAACGAGTGGGCGACGTTGTTGCCGTCACCCAGGTAGGTCAGCTTCGCACCCGCTAGAGCCGGGCGGACCTCCTGAAGCGTGAGGTAGTCCGCAAGCCCCTGACACGGGTGCAGGAGGTCGGTCAGTCCGTTGATGACCGGGATCGAGCTGAAGCGCGCGAGGTCTTGGACAAGTTGGTGACTGAAAGTCCGGCACATTGCGCCGTCGACCCAACGTTCGAGGTTGCGCGCTACATCCTCGACCGACTCGCGAACGCCGATCTTGCCGTCGCGGGCGCTGTAATAGATCGCGTGGCCACCGAGTTGCGTCATCCCCGCTTCGAAAGTGACCCGTGTGCGAAGCGAAGGTTTCTCGAAATACATGAACAGCGTGCGACCGGCAAGCGCGTCACGGTAATGACCGGGGTTGGCCTTGACTTCGGCAGCGAGCGAAAGGATGCGCTGCAGTTCCTCCGACGAGAAGTCGAGTAAAGAGATCAGATCGCGTCCGGTCAAGCTTTCGCCGCTCATCGGGATCCTCCAGGAGCAGGAACTGAACCGGCGAGAGTCTAGGAGCGGCTCCTGACCCTGTCAAGACTTCGAGCTAACGGAGTTCTTTCAGGGCCTTGCGGGCGTCCGCGAGTTCATTTTGCGCCGCGGTCAAACTTTCCTGGGCCATGCGTAAACGGCCGGCCTGGTCGGCACCCTTCCACGCCTCTTCTTCTTCGGCTCCAGGTTGCGCGCGTCCGAGCAACGGGTTGCGCACGGAGGCAACACGCCTCTCGAGTTCCGCGACCTTGGTCTCCGCCGCCGTGACGCGCTTTTGCGCCTCGGCCCGCTGTGTCACCTTCTGGCGCGCGGCTTCTTGCTGCGCCTGAAGCAGGGCCAGAGGATCCTGAGCGTTCTTGGCCTTGGCGTCCGGTTTGGGTCGGGCTTTTGCCGACTTGCCGAACTTGCGCTCGAGATCCTCGGTGGTGAAGCTCAGGACTTCTTCTTTGTCCTGGGGCTTGGGCTTGGGTTTGGGTTCGGCTTTTTTCTGGCCGTCCGCCGCGGCGACAGCGGCACTCGCCATGAACAGCATCCAAACGACAAGGATCGAGAAACGGTGCATCGAGGGACCTCCTGTCGAAAACTTAGGGCCACGGAGGCCCGGGGGCACGCCGGCCACCCGGAATGCCCTATTCTACTCCCTTTCCGTGACCCAACCCGTGATGGTGACGCGCGGGAGGCTCCAGCCAAGCGGCGGGAATCCGTCGACGATCGAGGCGTCGAAAATCAGTCGTGGGGTCGGCAACGAGCCGTCGGCCACCGATTGGGTTACCCCACTCATGGCCACGACACTGCCGTAGAGCGTCCCCGTCCCGGTCGCCTCGAAGCTGCCCTGAGTGATCAGCAGCCCCTGTAACGAGACGGGAACCCCGATCGCCGGTCCACGTGCGTCACGGATCCCGCTGTCCAGGATGGCAAGCGGGTCGAACACGCTTCCCGCGGTCGTGGGGTAGTCGAGGTTGAGGAATTGCTCGCCGGCATCGAACGCACCGTTCTGGTTGGAATCGACGTACGGTTCTCCGGGTGCCTGAACCTGGCGGTTGACTCCGACCGCGCCGTTGAAGCGTATTCGGTCGGCGTTGAGGTACAGCACTCCCCGGAAGCTCCAATTCGACGTGATCGTGATTGCGGGGGTCAAGTTGTCGATGATTCCGTCGCTATCGTCGTCGTGCGGCGGGAGGGCATCCGTGGTATCGAAGAAGAAGATTCCCTCGCGACCGTCCGTCAGGGCCTGCAGGGTTCCCATGTCGCCCGTCCCGTCCTCGACGAACTGCGTCCCGTTCCACTCGAAATAGTGCACGCCGCGCTCGCTTGAACTGGCAACCGCTTTCCAATCCTCGTAGTCGTAGGTCGGACAACTCACCAACGGCTGGTCCTGAAACAGGTGGGAGTACCCGTCGCAGCAAGGTCCGGGTGCGGGAGTGCCGCTCGTCCAGCCGTTCCAGGGAGATGCGTACGGCTGCGGGTTGTTGGGCACGGCCGGAGCCACGATCGAAGCCAGCGTAGGGAAGCGGATCCACGGGTCCTCGACCGCCTGCCCCGCAACCTCGGTGGCCCAGTCGCTCCAATCGATCGACGTCAACAACGGATCGCTACGGGGTGCGACCGGGAGTTCGCGCGGAAGCCCGCGGGGCAGATCACCCAACGTCGCCGGCAAACGCATGTCCTGCTCGGCGGTCAGCGCACCCCAGTGCACCGTCATCGGTGCGCCCGTCAGCGTGAGATCGCCGCAGGAATGCAGCGGGCCATACGCACTCCAGTATGGGATCTCACTGATCACCGCACGAATCTCACGTTCGGCGACAACACGCTGCGTCGCGACGTTGAACAACCGGGCTAGGACGCGCACGGTCGCAATTCCGTAACGGCCCCACCCTGCGCCCGAGCGGACGTACGGCGGCGCGAACAGATCGATCCGGGCAATCCGAAAAGACAGGTTGTCGCCGGGGTACCCCGGCAGGATCTCCTGTTCCAGCGCCCTCAGAAAGATCTCGGAGGCCGCATTGGCTTCATCGATGACGATGTCGGGGCCATCCTCCGTGCCGAGGAACTGATGCAGCACGCCGCCGCGGAATGGACGGTCGAACACATCGTCCAGTGTGTTGGTGTCGAGATCCACATCTTGTTTGTAATAGGGCGCCGATCCGATCACACCATCGGCGACGATCACGTCGGCCGGATCGTAAGGGTCCGTTTCGTCGATGATGCGACGCTGCGTGCGGTCGACGTCGGCGAGCGCCGGGAGCGCCATTCCTCCGAGCGGAGAATCGAACCATCGCTTGACCACCCGTACGGTCGACTGCGCTGCGTAGAACGCCTGCGCCGATCGTCGCTCGTTCTGCGCGATCCGGTTTTCGGTTTCCGCCATCAACAGAAAGGAAATCCCGAGCATGGCCAGGATCACGGTCACCAGCAGCGCGATCACCAGGGCTGAACCGCGTTCGGCGGAACATGACTTGACGATTGACTTCACGAGACGTCCTTCGTGAGCGGGGAGGCGTTAGTACTGGAGTATGGCGCGAGTCGTGGCGCTTGCCGAGCAGGTCTGGCCCGCGAAGGTCTGCTCTACTCTCGCGGTGATGGAATACGAACCCTTCTTGAAGAAATCGAGCGGCGGAGAACCTGGATGGGCTTGCCACATGTACTGCCAAGTGAAGAGCCAGGGTGGTCCAGCGACTCCGATCGTCGTGGACCACGAGGCGCCGGCCTCGTCCACGAACGTCAGTTCCACGGCGGTGTTCTGGGCGCTCGGGTCCGCACCCAGGTTGTCCACCTGGACGAGCGTTGGTCCCCAGACGCTGGCGGCGTAGGTGGGTCTGGGAATCTCGACACGCCCGCTGAAATTACAGCCGGCGGGGGCGTTGTCGGAGAGCGGCGATTCGTTGGGCGGCGTGCAACTGTCGACGGCCTGAACCCGGTAGTGCACCGCCTGCCCGTCGGGGATATCGATCGAGTCGTAATACTCGGTGACGTTGGTGACCTCGGCCAGGTACGGCGGATTCGCGGGGGGCGGGTCGGCTTCGGGCAGCTTTCCAGAACGGTAGATCTTGTACTTCTGGACATGCACCCGATGGAGGTTCTCGTCTTCCCGGACCGGCGACCAAACGAGCCGGGTCTGATTTCCACCGGGGCGAAACGCCTGGACGTCGAGGGGAGCAAGAGGGTCGTCTTCGCTCGAAGGTGTCGCGAAGACTTCGCCGCTCGCGTCACCCTCGAGGCCGCATCCGTCCACCGCCTTGACCTTGTAGTAGTGCTCCCTGCAATAAGTCGCCTGTGTGTCGGCGTAGACCGGGTTTGGGAGGTTCGGCACGAGTGCCTCGTCTACGATTCGATTCGACGACGAAGGGGTGAAGCCCGAGGAACTCCCTCGGTAGATCCGATACCCGACGAGATCGCGGATCAGCGGTGAAACGGGGTCGCCGGCGGTCGGACCCGTGTTCTCGTCAATCTCCGACCAGCCGAGATCGACCTGTTTTTCGTTGCCCGCCGCAGTGAGATCCGCGACGCCCTCCGGGGTGTTGGTGTTCGAGGTCGTGACCGGGACGGCGGTCAGCGTGGCCGGCGAGCGGTTTCCCGCGGCGTCAATTGCCTGCAGGGAGACGTAATACGGTGTGGCGTCGCTCAAGTCTGCGAGATACAGGCCGGGGATTTGCGTGGATCCGGCCCCGTCCGTCGTGGCCGAAGTGGTCCCGTACTCGACGCGATAGTAAGCCACTTCGTCCTGGATGGAATTCGGGGACCAATTGGCAAATAAACCACCGCAATGTCCCGGATACAGCCACGGGCTGGCAGGACCGCTCGGTGGCGTGACGTCCGCCTGCAGATCCTTGATGGCCCCGCGACCCAGGTTCGGCGGCG
>Ga0224508_10004542_pt1 | contig 11292 bp, 3 predicted proteins | sample SF_Jan12_sed_USG_4_FD_170157 | JGI IMG/M metagenome (GOLD analysis project Ga0224508, IMG submission 170157) | Sediment microbial communities from San Francisco Bay, California, United States - SF_Jan12_sed_USGS_21 | ecosystem: Environmental > Aquatic > Marine > Sediment | place: USA: California...
AAGGCCTCCATAAGAAAGAGGCTTAATTCGTGTAATCAATCCCATTTGAAGGGGGGAGCATGAGACAAAAGTTCGTCTTTGTGACGGCGATCGCGGTTTGCCTTTCGCTTGCGCTGGTTCCGGCGTTTGCAAGCGGACGTACCGTAGATCGCTCAGGTGATCGCACCAAGGCCGCTAAGGGCCAGGGCGCGACCGCGGTTGTTCCGGAATTCGAGGAACAACTGAGAAGCATCCCGGCCAACTCGCGTTTGTCGGGCGATACCTCGGTCGCGAATAAAGCGACGGCTATGATTTCGGCTGCGGCGAAGCAAGAAGGCGATACCGCCATTGCGACGCTGCAACAGGTCATCACGATGGATTTCGAATCCACGGATCAGACCGACAGGATTCGTTCCAGCGCGCATGAAATGCTGGCCGGCCTGTACCCTGAATCGACTGCGAAGCAAGTGATGCAGCTCAGCATGGCGCTGCAGTACGCCTCGGATCCGGCGCGTCGCGCGGGAATCGAGAACCGCATCTCCGAGCTGGGTGGCGACGTTTTCTCCACGGCCTTCACGACGAACGGCTTGAACAGCTACACGATGCGTGATCCCGGCGCCGACGATTCGTGCGTCGGTGCGGCTGCCGTTGCGCTGCCGCACAGCGAAGTCATGAGCATCACGCCCGCCGGCGACCATAACTGGCGTTCGTTTGACGTTCCCGGTCCCGACGGTGCGCTCGTGCGCCTCGAGACCTTCACGGATGGCGCCGCGGGTTCCGACGACACCGACCTCACGTTGTGGTCCGAGTGCCCGCCGGTGAACCAGGTCGCGTTTAACGACGACAAGCCGGGCGACTTCACGTCGCGTATCGATACCGGCTGCCTGATCCCCGGCACGTACTATGTCGAGGTCGGTGGCTTCTTCGATATCAGCACGCCGGACAACTTCACTCTCGAGATCGAACAGACCGGATCTTGCGAAGTTCCGCCGCTGGACGGCTTCGAGCCCGACGATAGCCGCGACGACGACTTGGCCGACATCGGCCTGCCGACGGACTCGCCCGGCAACGGTTGGGGACGTGCGAAGAAAGAAATCCAGGGTCGCAGCATGTTCCCGCCCGGGGACATCGACCACGCCAACGTCAAGCTGACCAAGAACGAGTTGACCCGGATGGGAACCAGGACCACCTGGCCGACCTTCTGGAACAACTTCGACACATCCCCGAACGGCACCAACCCGGACACGATCCTGACTCTGCTCTACGATAACGAGCCGGATTACGGTGGACGTTGCAACAACGAACTGAACGGCTTCTTGCCGGTCTGTTTTAGCGACGCCGAATGTCCTCCTTGTGCCCTTCCGGATTGCAGTCCCATTTCGGGACTTCCGGACTGTGTCCCGATCCAACTGTTCAACGTCCCGGTGGATTTCGAAAACCCGCTGGCCGAGAACGACGATCGGGGTGGTGGCGACTTCGGTTCCGAGCTGCTCATGTGCCTCCCGCGCTCGCAGCCCCAATCCGATTCGCTCACGATGGCCAACAACCCTGGCGACTACCTCGTGCGCGTTAGCCCGTTCAGCGCCAACGACTTCTTCGCGTACGAGTTGAACGTGAAGAACGAAGTCGGCTGTCTGTTCGAGGATGAGCCGAACGGTACGTTTGCCTCCGCGACGCCGTACGAGATCGGCACGATCGTGTCCGGTTTCTACGACTTCGTCGAGACCAACCCGTACGCTGATGACGATCTCTACAGTTTCGACGTAGCCGCGACTGCCGACGTTGCGATGCAGACGTTCGCGCCGGACTCGTTGCAGTCCGACACGTTCTTTGAACTGTTCGTCGGTCCCGATGATGTCGGTGACTTCTTCTTCACGGGCGTTAGCAATGACGACGGAGGCAGCGGCTTCCTATCCGCCATTGCCGTGACGTTGCCGCCGGCGAGTGCTCTCCTCGGTAACACCACCGCAGATGCGGACTACTACCTGAACGTCACGTCGGCGTTCTACAACCCGAACTACTACTACGATTTGGCTTCGGCGTTCATTTCGGCAAGTGCCGCGAGTGAAACCGAACCGAACGACACGATTGGTTCGGCCAACACGATCAACATCGGTGGAACGGTCATCGCTATGATCGACGCCGGTTGCGATGTCGACACGTACCGATTCGAAGTGACTGAAGACACCTTCATCACACTCGGTGCGACGGCTGGTGGCGACTCCGCTATCAACCTGGTCGAATGTGGCACGGAGCAGCAACTCAGCTGCGACGATGACAGCGGCGGCAGCATGCTTCCGTCGATCAACGGTTGCTTGCCCGCGGGTCAGTACTGCGCGCAAGTCCGTGCCTTCAGCGCGGGTGACTCGTTCGCGTACGAAGTTCAGTTGAACGGTACGGGTGGCTGCATCCCGACCAGCCCGCCGACGATGTCGGGCGACAACTCGTTCACCTGTCTCGATTTCGCGTCCTGCCCGTAGTTAGCGAGTAGGTTTGGGGCCGCCCTTCGGGGCGGCCCACACAAATTTGCTGGGGGGGGGAAGCTGATGCTTCCCTCCCCTTTTTTTGTTTTGGATCAAGATCGGGTTGCCTCCCGACCGAATCGTAGGAATAAGAACAACGATGCATCGAAACAAGACCCTCGCCGCCGTGCTCACCGTGTTGCTGGTGACGTTCCTTCCCGGAACCGGCTGGGCCGCTACGATCTACGTCGACGTGAACAATGCCTCGGGAACGGAAGACGGGTCCCAGCAGTTCCCGTTCGTTTCGATCCAGTTGGGCATCAACTCGGCGGCCAATGGCGATGCCGTTTCGGTGGCGGCGGGACTCTACAACGAGACGATCGGGATGAAAGACGGAGTCAACGTCTTTGGCGCCGGTCCCGGTCTTTCGATCATCGACGGATTGACGAAACCGAACAGCGTGGTTTCGTTCATCGGAACGAAATTCAATCCACGTTTAGAAGGATTCACGATCCGCAACGGCAACGGCGACCTCATCGGCATGCTGGGCGGGGTTCCGATTTACGTCGGCGGTGGCATCAAGATCCTGAACTCCGGTCCGGTCATCAGTAACAATATTATCGAAAACTGCACGCTCGACGAGGGATACACGCGTGGAGCGGGGATCTACATCAACACCTCGATGGAGCTTCCCTCGATTCAGGGCAACACCATCAACAACAATACGGCTCGCTCCACCGAGGTTCCGGGTGAGGGTCGCGGGGGCGGGATCTACGTCACATCCAAATTCACATCGGCCCTGATCACCGACAACATCATCGAGATGAACGTTTCCGACGTTGGCGGCGGGATCTACAACAAGAATGTCGGCACCGCATCCTTGGTCGTGGAGCGCAACAGCATCGCCTTTAACGAGGCGAACGACGGTGCGGCGATCTTTACAAAATCTTTCGACAATTCGTCGACCAGCATCACGAACAACATTTTTGCGGCAAACGGCACCGTAGCTGGCTTGAAAGATTGCGACGACTCGGTCAACGCGAGTTCGCCCGGTGGTGGTGAAATCTGCAACGATGGAATCGACAACGATTGCGATCCGCTGACGCCGGATATTTTTGACGCGGACAACGATGGCGCGACCTGCGATGTCGATTGCGATGATTCCGATGCGGCGGTCAATCCATCCGCGTTCGAGCAATGTGGCGACATGATCGACAACGATTGCGATGGGAATATCGACTTTTCGAATCCCGACAACATTGTCCTGGTCGAGTTCGGGTCGGGAATGACGTATTTGGCCAACGAGACCGATCCCGGCTTGCTGCAGACCTGGGTTGCCACCGGTTTCGATGATGGGGCTTGGGGCAGTGGGGCCTACGGTATCGGCTACGAAAACAACCTGCCCGGCGCGACGAACTTGTTCACGACGACCGTCAACAGCGGCAGCCATTCGATCTACACCCGCACGTTGTTCGAGATTGCCGATACGGCCGCCGTGAACGCCTTGTTCCTGGGTGCCGACCACGATGACGGGTACGCGGCCTGGATCAACGGCGTTGAGGTGTACCGCTCGCCGCAAATGCCCGCGAGCGGCGATTTTGACTGGGATACGGGGGTGACCAACGGTGAATCGAGCAATGGTCTGACGCCGGATTACGGGACGCTGCTCGACATTTCGACGCCGGGCCTCTCGGCGCTGGTCAACGGCACCAACGTCCTCGCCGTGGGTGTCTGGAACGATTTACCCACGAGTTCCGATCTCGTGTTGGTTCCGCGGCTATCGATGAGTTTCGGACCCGACGATACCGACTGTATCTGCGCCGACCTCGACGGCGACTTCTATTCCTGCCAGGATTGCGACGACACAGTCGCCGGCACCAATCCCGGCGCTCCCGAGTTGTGCAACGACGCTGTCGACAACGACTGCAATGTCGCCACGCCGGACATTTTCGATTTGGACGCCGATTCGTACACTTGTGTTGTCGACTGCGACGACGACGAGGCGAGCGTCAACCCTGGCGCAACCGAGGTTTATTGCGACGCGATCGACAACGACTGCAACTCGGGGACGCCCGATGTCGTCGATCTCGACATGGATTTCGCCGATTGTACGACCGATTGCGACGACAACAGCCCGGCTATCTACCCGTCGCAACTCGAGTTTTGTTCCGATACGATCGACAACAACTGCGATGGCTTCATCGACGCTGAGGACCTGGAGTGTTCGTGCGCCAACCCGGTGGACCTCGACACCGACACGTTCCGTTGCACGGACTGCAACGATGGCGACCCGAACATCAACCCGGGCGTCGCGGAAGTGTGCAACGACGGCATCGACAACGATTGTAACGCGTCTACACCGGACATCTTCGACGGCGATCTGGACGGGGAAAATTGCGACACGGACTGTCGGGATGTCGACCCCGCGGTCAACACGATGGCGATCGAGATATGCAACAACGGAATCGACGACGACTGTGACAACCAGGTCGACCTGGCCGATCCGGAATGCGCAGGCGGCGACGGCGACGGCGACGGATACGATTCGAGTATCGATTGCAACGACGGCGACCCGGCCGTCAACCCCGGTGCCGATGAGATTTGCGACGACGGGATCGACAACGACTGCGACGTGGCAACGTTGGATCTAGCCGACAACGACGCGGACGGGTTCGACTGCGATACTGATTGCGACGACGAAAATCCGGCCATCAACCCCGGTAGCCCCGAAGATTGCGGCGATCTGGTCGACAACGATTGCGACGGTTTGATCGACGCGGTGAATCCGGATCTGGGGCTCGTCGAATTCGGCTCCGAGATGAGGTACCTGGCCAACGACAGCGACCCGGGAATCCCAATAGCATGGAAGAATTCCATCTTCAGCGATGCGGGGTGGAACCCCGGACTATACGGTGTCGGTTACCAGTTCGGTGTTCCGGTTCCGGGGCAGAGCGTCCTCGACCTGGCGACAACCGTCGTTCCCGTGGGCACGGTGTCCGTCTATACGCGCGCGGATTTCGAGATCACCTCGGTGGGGTCGGTCAACGGCGTCTTCCTAGGCGCCGACTATGATGACGGATACGTCGCATGGATCAACGGGACGGAGGTCTACCGTTCCCCCGAAATGCCGGCGGGAATCCCGGCATGGGACGCCGATCCGGCGCTCCACGAATCCAGCAATGGCCAGGTGCCGGATTACGGCACGCTGATCGACATCACCTCGGTCGCGCTCCCAGTGCTTCAGGCCGGCACGAACCTACTCGCCGTTGGGATTTACAACGACATTCCCGACGGGGGCGGGAACTCGTCGGATTTGATCGTCGTCCCCCGATTGTCGTTGAACTTTGGCGATGACGACCCCGATTGTCTATGTCCCGACGTCGATAACGACGGCTACTCCTGCAGCGATTGCGACGACACGAATCCATTGCGCAATCCCGGCCTTACCGAGATCGGCTGTGACGGGATCGACAACGATTGCGATGCCGGAACGGACGACATTTACGATGCGGATGACGACAATTTCGACTGCGACCTCGATTGCAACGACACCGATGACACCATCTTCCCCGGGTCTGTCGAGATTCCGTGCGACGGCATCAACAATGACTGCAACGCGTCGACGCTGGATATCTTTGATCTGGATCTGGACGGTTACGACTGCCAGGCCGATTGCGACGAGAACGATCCGATGATCAATCCCGGCCAGGCCGAAATCGGTTGCGACTTGATCGACAACGATTGCAATTCGTTGACTGCCGATGTTGATGACGCGGATTTTGATACCTATCGTTGCGACCAGGACTGCGACGATACAGATCCCTTGGTCAATCCCGGTGCCTTCGAGAAATGTGACGATGGGATCGACAACGACTGCGATACGTTCATTGACGGCTCAGGCGACACCGATTGCGGCTGCTCCGACGGTGACTCCGATGGCTACGAGTGCCAGGATTGTAACGACGGAGATGCGGCGATCAACCCCGCTGTCGCCGAGATTTGCAACGACACGATCGACAACGACTGCAATGCCGCAACGCCCGACGTCGGCGATGTCGATGGCGACGGATTTGACTGTCTAGCGGATTGCGACGACAACGATCCGTTTATTCGGCCGAGCGCGGCGGAGATTTGCAACGACGCGATCGACAACGACTGTAACGCCGCGACCCTTGACGTCATCGACAACGACGGCGATACGTACGACTGCGACGTCGATTGCAACGACAACGATGCGATGATCAACCCGGGCGTGGTCGAGCAATGCAACGACACGATCGACAACGATTGCAATCCCAGCACCGTCGACATCGGCGATCTGGATTTCGACGGCGCGATCTGCACGTTCGACTGCGATGACGGTGACAATACGATCAGCCCGGATCTTCCCGAGTTGTGCAACGACGGGATCGACAACGATTGCAACCCGGAAACGCCGGATATTTTCGATGCGGACGGCGATGGCACGACCTGCGAGATCGATTGCGACGATGCCGACGCGAATCGCGGCCAGTCGGTCGCCGAGGAGTGCACTGACGGGATCGACAACGATTGCGATCTCGACATCGACGGTGCCGATTCGGATTGCGGTTGCGGTGACGGAGATTCCGACGGTTATTCCTGTTCGGATTGTGACGATTCGGTCGCCGCCACCAACCCCGGAGTTCTCGAAGTCTGCAACGACGGGATCGACAACGACTGCGACGCAGCGACCCTCGATGTCGACGATCTCGACGACGACGGTTTCCTGTGCACCGCGGAATGTGACGATTATGACCCGCTTGCGTTCCCCTCGGGTCAGGAGATCTGTAACGACGGGATCGACAACGACTGCAACCCCGGGACCCCCGATCTGGGCGACGGGGATTCCGACACGTACGCCTGCGACGTCGACTGCAATGACGCTGATCCGCTGATCAACCCCGGCCGCCCCGAGCTGGGGTGCGACGGGATCGACAACGACTGCGACCCGATGACCTCCGATCTGACGGATGTCGACGGGGATGGATTTACCTGTGTCGATGGGAGTGTTCGGGGTGGGGCGGTGAGTGCGCTCGCGAGCGCCTCGACGGCGGCCCTGAAGATCGTCAATAACACGTTCTACAACAACGCGGTGCCGTCCGGGATCGGGGGCGCGATCTATGTCGACGACATGCTCGCTGCGACCAGCGCGACAATCGCGAACAACGTGTTTCTCAACAATACCGCCGAGTTGGGTGGCGCCATTGTGCACACGTTCTTTTACGGCGAATTGAACAACAACAGCTTTTTCGTCAACGCCCCGGGGGACTTCTACGACGCCGGTGGAAGCGGGATGAGCCGTTCGGCGAACCTGTTCGTCGACCCACAGCTGTCTTCGACGGCTACGGAAAACTTTAGACTTTCCGCCGTTTCGCAGTTGATTGACGCGGGCGATCCGTCAATCGCGCCGATCAACGACTTCGACCGTATCGCGCGCCCGTTCGACGGTGATGGGGACATGACCGCGCTGCCGGATATCGGCGCGTTCGAGTGGCCGAGCGGGGAGGTCCTGAACATCGTTTTCGACGGCCAGGATGTGATCAACTGGTCGGTCAACGATAGTGGCGACATCTACAACGTGTATCGTGCGTCGCTGACGAGCTTGAAGAACACCGGTACATACACTCAACCCACGGGAATGGCGATTCCCGAGCAGTCCTGTAATTTCGCGGCTTCGAGTCTGCCTTTCGGGGACGCGTATGCGCCCCCGAACGGGTTCGTGGCTTACTATCTGGTCACGCTCCGCCAGATCGCGGTCGAGGGGACACTCGGCAGCGATTCCTCGGGGGCGTTGCGGCCGAACGACAACCCCTGCCCGTAGGGAGGGCCGAGAACTCCTAGCCAAATTGTCGCGGCCTTGAGCGGGGCGACTTGGTCGGTCTATCCTAGTGCTTCGGCGCGTCTCGTAGAATCCCTGTCCACCACCGCGCCGGAGGGTCGCGCCATGTACGCCAGGGTCTGTCTGCTCGCCGCGGGGTTGGGATTGGGTCTGCCCGCCTGCGATCGTGGGGCTTCGGTCGCGCCACCGATCGAGGCCAATCTCCAGCACACCGACTCGCGAGTGGTGGAACAACTCACCGGTCTGCTTGAAAGGGCCCGCGCGGAGCCCGATTCCGCCCGCGCCCGCGCGGAGTTGGGGATGGGTTACGAGATGAGCGGCAGGCTACGCGCCGCCCACCAGAGTTACGCCCAGGCGGCGAGCCTCGACCCTGACGAACCGAGGTGGAGCTATTTCGAAGCGCTCACCCTGTCGGAACTCGGCGATGTCGAGGAGGCCCTCACCGTCCTCGACCGTATGCTGGCCCTCGACGATTCTTACGCGGCGGCGCACCTGTTTCGCGGCCAATGGTTGCTCGATCTGGGGCGCGTCGATGAGGCCGGATCGGCGTATACGCGCGCGACGCAACTGGCACGCGAGCAGCCCGCGCCCTGGATCGGGATCACGAAGGTTCATTTGCGCTCCGGGCGACCGACGGACGCATTGGAGATTCTCGGGCGTTTGCTCCAGAACAACCCCGACAACCCGTTCCTCCATCAACTTGCCGGCCAGGCCTTTAGCGACATGGGTGAACTCGAGCGTGCCAAGGCATCTCTGGCCCGGGCCAAACCGGGGAAACTACCGCATTGGCCCGACCCCTGGCGCGACGAACGACTGAACTTCCGGGCCGGCTACGGCGCGGGGATGATGCAGGCGGCCTCCTTGATGAAGAAGGGCAAGGTCAGCGAGGCGATCGACGTGATGGAAGGACTCCGTGCCCAACGCCCGGACGACCGGCAATTGCTCAACAACCTGAGCGTCGCATATCGAAACGTGCAGCAGCCGGATCTCGCCTTTGAGGTCCTGCGCGATGGATTGGAGCGCCACCCCGAGTATTACCCGTTTCACCTCAACATCAGTGCCGACTATCAGCGGTTGGGGGACATCGACAAGGCGCTCTGGCACGTCCACCGCGTCGTCGAGATCAGTCCCACCTTCGTACTCGGTTGGGCCCGGATCGGCAGTATCCATCTGAGCCGGGTCGAGTTGCCCGAGGCGCTCGCGGCCTACGAGAAAGCCGCACGCTACGAGCCCGGCACGCCGACCTACTCGCTCTACTGCGGCGTTATCCTCGGCCGTCTCGAGCGCTGGGAGGAATCGGTCGAACGACTGGAGCAAACCCTCGAAACCCAACCCGGCCAGCCGGCCGCCCTGATTCCCCTCGGGCGGGCGCAAGCAGAAATCGGACGTTTCGAGGACGCCCGCAACTCGCTGGAGCAAGCGCGGGCGGTATCCCCTAATAGCCAGCACCTCAAGGAAGCGGAAGCGCGCTTGGCCGAACTCCAAGCGACGAATCGCTAGGCGGAACACGATCACCATGCAATCAAGAAACGTTCTGACGGGTTTCCTTCCCTTGTTGATCGCGTGCGGGGCCTGCGCCGGCCCGTCGACGGACCCACCCGTCGCCGGCGCGGCCTGGTTCGAGGAGACTGCGGTCGCCGACGGTCTGGTGTTCAATCACGTTTCCGGTCACGAGGACCGCCACCTGTTCCCCGAAATCCTCGGCGGCGGGGCGGCGCTCTTCGACATGGATGGGGATGGCGACCTGGATGCGTACCTGGTGCAGAGCGGGGACGTACGGAACCCGGGGAGCCCCGCCGGCGAGAACCGCCTGTTCCGCAACGACGGAAACGCCGGCTTTGAGGACGTGACCGCGGCTTCCGGAGCGGGGGATCGAGGTTACGGGATGGGGGTCGTGGTCGGCGATTACGACAACGACGGCGACCCGGATCTTTACGTCACCAACTTCGGGTCCAACGTGTTGCTTCAAAACGACACAGAAGGCCGGTTCACGGACGTCACCGACCTTGCCGGCGTCGGGCACGAGGGCTGGGGTACCAGCGGCGCCTTCCTCGACTACGACAACGACGGGGATCTCGATCTCTTCGTGACCAACTACGTCGACTGGTCCGTCGCGATCGAACAAACCTGTTACAACCGGTCGGGGCTCAACGATTACTGTCTGCCGACGAATTACAAGGCGCCGGGCACGGATACGTTCTATCGCAACGAGGGGGACGGCCGTTTCACCGATGTCACCGAGGCCGCAGGTTTCCACACGGCGTTCGGGAACGGGCTCGGTGTCGTCACCGCCGATTTCGATCGTAACGGGTTCCAGGATCTCTTTGTCGCCAACGACACGATGGTCAACCAGCTGTGGCTTAATCAAGACGGTGTGAGGTTCGTCGACGAGTCGTTGATCCGCGGCTGCGCGATGGATGAACATGGCAAGGCCAAGGCCGGGATGGGGGTCGCCGTTGCCGACCTCGATGACGACACCGACGAGGACATCATCGTGGTTAACCTGCGCGGGCAGACCGATTCCGTGTTCCGCAACGACGACGGGATGTTCCGCGACGCGACCGGGGATCTCGGGTTGGGTCAAACGAGCCGTTGGTACACCCGTTTCGGAATCGGGCTCGTCGACCTGGACAACGACGGCTATCTCGATCTGTACGAGGCGAACGGCCGCGTCGTAGCCAACGCCGAACCCGAAGACGACGACGTGTACGCGGAGCCGAATGCATTGTTCCGTGGCCACCCCGGTGGCCGTTTCGAGCACGTCCTGCCGCAGGGAGGCACCGCAGAGCCGTTGATCCGGACCAGTCGCGCCGCGGCGTTCGGTGACGTCGACGGTGACGGCGGGGTCGATATCCTCGTGGTCAACCGTGACCGCCCCGCGCAGCTGTTACGCAACATCGCCCCGGATCGTGGTAACTGGGTCGCGTTACGGGTGCTGGACCGTCATGGGCGCGCTGCCTACGGGGCCACCGTGAGCGTGACTCTCGGTGA
>Ga0224508_10004543_pt1 | contig 11291 bp, 10 predicted proteins | sample SF_Jan12_sed_USG_4_FD_170157 | JGI IMG/M metagenome (GOLD analysis project Ga0224508, IMG submission 170157) | Sediment microbial communities from San Francisco Bay, California, United States - SF_Jan12_sed_USGS_21 | ecosystem: Environmental > Aquatic > Marine > Sediment | place: USA...
GGGGATCCCGGACGATATGTTCGTCGAAGGCTCTCTCCGCAACCCGCCCTCGAAGTGGCTTCGCTGAGCAGAGCTCGACGACGGGCATGAGGGAGTAGCTCGATGAAACCGACGATCTGTCGAACGAAGCAGTGCCGCGCTGGCGTCCCATCGCTGAGGTGCTTGGCGGTTGCCGCGTTCGTGTTCGCAGCTCTCGCGTTGGCCTCCGGGGCATTTGCGCAAGCCGAGGGGACCCTCGAAGCGGAGGCCGAAGGGCCGTTCGATGCAGCTGCGGAGAGCCCCGAAGAGCTGGCTGGCGACGTCGAATCCAACGAAGAGGCCGGCGACGACGAGGATTGGGGTGAGTTCGACGACTGGGACGAGGAGGATGGTGGCGATTCAGGCAACCATTCCGGTGGCAGAGCTTGGGACTATCAGATCGGTGGCTTCGTCGAAGGTCTCATCGCACCGCGCGTCGTCCGAAGCAGCGCGAGCGCCAATGAGCTCGTCGCAAACGAGGCGCGCTTTCGTCTGAACGTCGACGCGACCCACGAAATCGTCAGCGCGCGGTTTCGGGGTGACGTCTTCGCGGATGCCGTCGACCGCCGGATTTGGTTCGACATTCGAGACGCGTCGATCTTCGTACGCGGCGGAAGTTGGTTCAGCATGCGGTTTGGCCGACAGGTGCTCACCTGGGGAACGGGCGACTTCCTTTTCTTGAATGACCTCTTCCCGAAGGACTTCAACTCCTTCTTCATCGGTCGCGCCGACGAATACCTCAAGGCACCGTCCAACTCGGTGCAGACGACGTTCATGATGAAGAAGGTCGGACTGGACTTGATCTGGACCCCGATTTTCGAGCCGGATCGTTTCATCAACGGGCAGCGTCTGTCGTTCTTCAATCCCCTGATCGGAGAGATCATCGGAGATCGCTCTCCGCTCACGCCGATCGATCCGTTCTTGCCTGAGCAGCGACTGCGAAACGGCACGGTGCACGGCCGTCTTTACGGCACGGCAGGGGCGGTCGAGCTCGCGGCTTATGGCTATGTCGGCTATTGGATGCAGCCGAATGCCTTTGCGCTGACCGACCCGGCGGACCCGAACACCATCTTGGGGGTGACCTACGCGCGTCTGGGGGTTTACGGAGCGAGCCTGCGCACGCCTCTGTTTGGCGGCCTGTTCAACGTCGAAGGTGCATTCTATGACTCGTTCAAGGACCGGGCGGGGACGACTCCTGCGACCCCGAACTCGCAGTTCCGAGGACTCGTGGGCTACGAGCGCGAGCTCTTTCCCAAGTTCCAAATGGGCTTGCAGTACTACCTCGAGTACACGCTCAAGTACGACGAGCTGATCGCGAGCTCGTTCTGGGCTCAATACGAGCAGCACGAGTTCCGGCATCTGATCACGCTACGCCTGAACCAGCTCCTGGTGATGGACAAGCTCGAGCTCTCGCTCTTCGTGTTCTTCTCGCCGGACGAGCTCGACACTTACATTCGGCCGCGCATCACCTACAAAATCGTCGAGCCCCTGGCGATCGTCGTTGGCGCGAACCTCATCTTCGGCCGTAACGACTACACCTTCTTTGGCCAGCTCCAAGAGAACACGAACGTGTACGCGAGGCTTCGCTACTCGTTCTGAGATTTCAAAACGAAAGGAACACTGTCATGAATATCGACAAACTGGTTTTTCGGGTCGCAGGAATCATGGTCACCGCCGGCGTGATCCTCGCCTACAGTCATCACATCGCCTGGCTCATCCTGCCGGCCTTCGTCGGCCTGAACATGTTTCAAGCGTCGTTTACCGGCTTTTGCCCCATGGCGACGATCGCGAAGCGCTTTGGGATGAGCGAAGGTAAAGCGTTATGATCCTCTGACCTCGTGCGGTCGCTAGTCTCGGCCATCCGCGACACGAAGTGCTACTCGATGCGCTGCTTGAGCAACTCGATCTCTCGCACAAAACCGGTGGCGATGTCCTGCAAGTCAGGGACGAGCTCGGTGCAGGCCAGTGCACCGAAACAAAGACGGTCCACCACGCTCATCACCGTGATGTTGAGCCCCGAGCCTTGCTGAACCGGTCCAAGCGGAAAGAGGTGGGTGAGCCTCGTGCCCGCGGTGTAGAGGGAAACCGGTGGGCCTGCGATGTTCGAAACGACCAGGTTCCACAGGGGAGGGAGCCGGTCGGCCAGGTGTCGCGACGAAAATAGGCCCATGAAATGCGTTGCCATCCAGGGCACGGTGATGTTGTTCACGAGGTCGGTGAAGTTCTTGAGGATGTCGCCGCCACCGGATTTGCCGTGGCGTCTCTTCTGCCGCGATGTCTCTTGGTGGATGGCGAGAAGCCGCTCGATCGGGTCGTCGCATTGAATTGGAAGGTGCACCCGGATCACTGAAACGCGATTCCCGGCTTGATCTCCTTCGTGCCGAACCGACACCGGCACGGTTGAAACCAGAGGGCGTTCCGGAAGGCCCCCGTGTGCGCCAAGCCAGGTTCGTAAGGCCGCACAACAACCGGCCAGCACCACATCGTTCACCGTCGTTTCGAATGCACGCTTGATCTCCTTCACATCGTCGAACGAGACGTCGGCGAATGCGACGGAGCGATGGGGCGTCAGGGCACCGTTGAACATGGTCTGCGGTGCTTCGAAGAGGGGCGGCTTCTCGGAGGCTTCGCTGTCCGCAGACGGGGCAGGTTGGGAGCGCTCCTTGTGTCGGACTGCCTCGACCATTCTTGTGGCAGCCTCGACCGCGCGCCGCGGCTTGCCTGCCAGGGTCCGAAGTGTGTCGGCTGCTAGCCAGGGGATCGTGGGTTCGCGATCGGGGAGCCAGGGCTCCTCTGGCGGAGGGATGACACGGCCCTCGGGACTGGTGTCCATGAGCTCGCCCGCGATGGCCGCGCTTCTGCCACCGTCCATTGCGGCGTGATGGATCTTCATCACCAGCGCGAGCTTTCCCCCCTCCAGGCCCTCGACGAGCACGGCCTTCCAAAGCGGCCGGTCGCGTTCGAGACAGGTGCCGGCGAAGCTCCCAACGAAGTCGCAGAGCTCGCGCATCCCCCCTGGAGAGGGCAGGGAGACGCGCACGAGGTGCTTGTCGAGATCGAAAGCCGGGTCTTCGATCCAGTGAGGGTCGCCGATTTGCAGCGGCCCCTGAACGATACGTTGCCTGAACGGCGGAATGAGATGGAGGCGCTCCGCAAAACGTTGGCGCGTCAAGTTGAATGCCGAAGCTTCGAGGACGTCCCCGCCCGGCGGATCTTCTGGCTCGAGAATCAAGATCCCCATGGTGTGCATCGGCATCTCGGGCGTTTCGGCGTAAAGCATCGCCGCATCGAGAGTTGAAACCGGAATCATGTCGTACTTCCCGGCTCCAAAAACCCGATGCCCATCATGAAGCGGGCCATCTCCGTGAGGTATGCGCCGCGGTCGAGGTGGATGCTGTGGCTTCCGGGAAACCAATGCATGCGGCAGCGCTGCCAATGATCCCAGAGCAGTCGTGAATGTTTGGGAGGAGCCAACCGATCGCCCGCGCCGCCGACGATCATCAGCCGCTCGCGTGGCAGCACCGGCGGATAGCTGAGCGGGCAACTGACCGCGAGGAGACGGCGCGCATCGGCAGAGCTCAGGCCGGAAGCCCTCAGCGCCGTTCGCATCAGTGCACCAAGCGGCTGCCACTCCAAAACCAAGTCCGCCACGCTGATGATCGGCACGTTGGGCAGCGCGAATGCCAAATTCGGTTCGACGCTCGCGAGCATCGATGAAATGAAGCCGCCAAGGCTGAGGCCGGTCACGCCAACTTGCTCGACCCCTTGTTCACGCTGGAGCCAGCTCAGAAGAATCCTGAAGTCGAATACCGACTGCGCCACCGCTTCGTTGAATCGAGAAGTGCCGCCGGCGAAAAAGCCGTGGCCCGAGAACGGCGAAAAGCGTGTTTGGCGAGGGCCGTGAAAAGGAAGCGTGAACAAGGCGATGTCACAGCCCATGCGATAGAACCAAGGGAGCGCAAAGAACCACTCGTTGATCAGGTATCCCTCTGCCGTGAATCCATGAATCGCAACGATGGTCGGCCTCGGTCCGTCTCGGTGCCGAGTCATCCGCGCGAACGCCACGCGGTTTCGGTCGTGTCGCAGATAAGGCCGGTGTTGGTTTGGATGGATCGGCTGGAACGGGCTGTCGAAGCGCAACACCTCGCACACTCCGTCGTCCGGTTCAAAACGCGGAAACCAGCTGCCTCTCTCGACGCGAACACGCACACCCGCTGGAGGATCATGAAAAAACTGGCTGCGATCGCCCGATTCCGCCATCTCGGCGTACAGAGCCGCGTCTTTCATGGATCGGCGGAGCTCGATAGGGTTGAAGCCGAACGGAATGGCCATCGAGCCCACCATCGTGCCGAAGATGGCCCGCACCACATGGTCGAACGCGGCTGCAGCGCCGATTTGCAAACGATCGGCGCGCGCAAGATCGAACTTCTCCGACGTTCGCGCAAAATCGTCGTCGAGGTGCTCCCACCAATGACCGCCGGGCATCAGAGGAGCCTCCCGTTCGTAAGACTCGTGCACAATCCGAGAGACAATCGCGGAGTCTTCCATCGACGTAGCCTAACCCTTTCGAGCTCCGATGGGATCAGGCTTTTCGGGCAGATTCCGCAGGCCCATCCAGGCCAAGGCGACGATGTGACTCGCGACTTTTTCGACCGACGGCTTGCGGACGACGCTCCACCACTGCCCGACCAGCGTGACCATTCCGATTAGCGCATGCGCGTAGATCGGAGCGACGTCGGGGTCGTAACCAGCCTGCTTGAACGCCTCCGCGAAAACGTCGCTGACGCGTTCGGCTACTTCGTTGAGAAGGCTCGAATATCCGCCGGAGCTCACGACCGTCGTCGGGGCATCGTGGGTCAGCACCGCAAATCCGTCTGGCCTGTCCTTGACCCAGATGAGAAACGCCAAGGCGGCCTGCTCTGCGCGCTCGCGTGGTGAGCCTGCCGACAGGGCTTCCGAGATGACTCCGATCACGTATTCCATCTCCCGGTCGACCACGACTGCATAGAGCCCTTCCTTGCCTCCGAAGTGCTCGTAAACAATGGGCTTTGAGACCTTCGCGCGGCTTGCGATCTCCTCGACGGAGGTCGCTTCGTATCCTTTCTCGGCGAAAGCCTCCCGTCCAACCTGGATCAGCTGGGCTCTCCTTGCCGCCGCGGTGAGTTTCTTTCTCGAGGCCATTTGACAAGGATACTACGGTGCCGTAAGTTACGCAATAGTAAGTTACCAAACCGTAACTTATCCAGTCTTTACGCGCCTCTCGGCGCCATCCGGTTCGAGGAGAAAAAGCCCATGTACATTCTGATCTGCGCCGCCGTATTCCTCGCGGCCTATCTGCTCAACACGACGATCATCACGGTCTTCTACCACCGTGGCCTTGCGCACGGGGCGGTTCAGCTCCGTCCGGGCGCCCGACAGTTTGCCGCCCGCTACGGGATCTGGCTCACAGGCCTCGACGCCAAGGGTTGGGTGTGCATGCACCGCAAGCACCACCGACACTCCGACTCGCCCGAGGATCCCCATAGCCCGGTGCACTACGGGTTGCTCGGTGTCCTGCTGGGTCAGTTGAGGAGCTATGAACGCACGCTAATCGGCCTTGCCCGCGGACAAAGCGAATACACCGACGAGGTCGACGACCTCGAGCTCGAGATCAGCGCGCTCAATCGAAAGGGGCTGTGGTTCTTGCCTTATCTCTTGCATCTGGCCATCGCTCTCTCCATCGCCGTGCCCACCGGCCTGTGGGCCCTGGGGGCTTGCTACTTCGTCGGCATGATGAGTCATCCGATCGAGGGCTGGATTGTGAACGCACTCGGACACGCCGTCGGAAGCCGCAACTTCGAGACGCCGGACAACTCTCGGAACAATCACCTGGCGGCATGGTTGATTCTCGGCGAGGGGTACCAAAACAATCATCACCGCTTTCCGGCGTCAGCGAAGTTCTCCTATCAGCCATGGGAGGTCGACCTCGGTTTCGGAATCGCCGTGTTGCTCGAGAAGCTAGGGGTGCTGGAAATCGAGCGAGCCCTCCTGATCCCGTCGCCGGCCGTCGTGACGAGCGGATTCGCCCATGAGTGAGCAATCCCCCGAGATGAGAGTCGTCGATCGCTTCGTCGATCACGGTGCGCCGCTTTCCTTCCGGGACCTGTGCGCGCGCGTGCTTCAGGAGGAGCATGACTATCTGATCCTCGATCTCGACAAGACGACTCATCTGGGCCGCAACCTCGGCGAGCTCCTCGCATGGGAGCTCTGCGCGTATGAAGCCTACGGCGAGTCGGCGACGGGGAATTCGGCGCGCCGCTGGTTTGGCGGTCGCTTGCTTCTCGATTGGTCGCAGCCCGCGAAGCTCGTTCGCTACCTCGGGACCGGCGCACGAAGGTGGGCATGGGCAGGGATTTACTACCTCGTCTGGGGCAAGTTGGCTTCGCGCATCCCTGCGCTTCGGCGCCTGGCCTACAGTCGATTCGGTCCCGAGCCCACGACCGCAGTGCAGCGTCGCCCACAGATGGTCGCCCTCACGCATCTAGCAACGGCGGACGAGGCGCTGCTGCACGACCTCGCCCGAAGCGTTTGGCGCCGTCACGTTTCGGATCAGGTGATCGCGCGTGAAGACCTCGATTGGATTCGAAGCCGCTCCCCTGGTATCGAGATCATCTTGAGTAGTGCCTCGCCCAAGGCGATGTTGGATGTCGCGGTCGAGGAGCTCGGGGCCGACGGAGCGACATACTCCAGCGTAGAACGTGTCAATAGCGGGAGGGCCAAGATCGCTCGGCTGCGCGAGACCCATCCCCGTGTTTTCGATCCAGACGTCAAGGTCCTGGCCATCACGGACACGAGCTACGGGGAAGACCATTGTTGGACCGAACACTTCGCCTGCGTCATCGATGTCAACAGCCCAACGCCCTTTGCGCCCATCGTTACCCTCGCGTCGCGGACTCGGGAAGTGCACTCGGCGATTCTGTTGACACGCGAGGAGCGGCATCGTCGCAACGACGGAGATGTGGGGTATCTCGACGCGCGCCGGCAAGACGATCCACCGAGACCGCGGCTCGAGCTCGATCGGGATGCTCTAAGCGCACGCCTCGGCGCGCTCTTGGACGCGATTAACGGTCTCTCCAGGCGCGTGCCGAATCCTCCGCGGCGATGGGAAATCGTCTACGCCCGAACGATGCTCACCGAGGCTTCTCGGATCATGCTCACCTGAGCGAGCGGTTCGGGGCTCCGGCGTCTGGAGCGGCGGCCACAAGACAATCTCAGGAGGCACGCTTTCTGCTATAAAGGGGTCGTGCATTCGCTTTCTTGGGTTTGTTCGCGCCTGGCTTTGGTTGGGGTTTTGGGGGTCTTGACGATCGCCCACTCCGCCCTCGCGCAAGACAACACCGAAATCGAGGTCATCAGCGAGCCTCCCCCGCAGGAGGAGCCTGCACCTCAGAGCGAGCCAATGCCTGAGGAGCCCCCGCCGGCCGAGCTACCGCCGGCGCCGCCTCTGCCAGAGCTCGACAAGCCCAAAGAACCGCTGGGTCATCTTCGCCTTGGCGGCGGGATCGGCCTGGGCTTTGCAAACAATCTCATTACCGTCGGTGTGTCCCCCCAAGTTTCGTACATCTTCAAAAAGATCGTCGAGCCCGGCGTGTCGATTCGCTACGAGTTCACCAGGGACAACTTCCCCCCCGAGTCGATCACCTGGCATACCTATGGCTCCTCGCTCTTCGTCCGGGTCTTTCCGATCCAACAGCTTTTCCTCCTCGTCGAAGGGGAGGTCATCAATACCGGTCGGAAACAAGCCGGCATCCGTTCCCCTCGGAAGACGTATGGAAACTTACTGCTCGGCGGGGGCTTCATGATCGGCGTTGCCAAAGGCGTGTTCATCGCGACGTCCCTCAAGATTCCCGTCTTGAGAAACCCGTTCTACCCGACCGCCTTCCCGATCATCTCGGTAGGGGGAGGCTACGGCTTCTGACCCAGCGCAAGACGCCCGTCCGTCCGTCAGCGAACGAAGAGGGGCAAAGCCCCGTGACGGCCAAAGGCCGTTTCACGGGGCGCCGTCGAACAGGTCCTGAAAGCCGCTCGGCTCGTGTCTCCCGAACACGAGGGTTTCGAGGATGCCGATGCCGGTCTTGTCGCCCATCTTCGCGCGCACGACGTTGTGCACGTGGATGGAACAGTATTCGTCGGGCTCTACTTCATCGAGCTTCCAGCTCTCGTAGCCGATCTCGAGCTCATCTCGCCAAACCGCGTGACCCCACTCGGGGTGCTGGTAGCCGATGCCCATCATCTGGAATCGGAAAATCGGCTCGAGCTCGATCCCTAACTTGGTGCCGTCATGCTTCTCGAAACCCAAGGTTGCGCTTTCGGGCCATCGGGTCCCGCTTTTCCACCGAATCGAGTTCGTGGCGGAAGCCATGCGCTCCTCGTCGGCTTCGATGACGTCGTTCGGAACCTCCACGTCGTCCGGGTAGGTCTTGATGATCGCGGCGGAGAGCTCTTCGGCGAAACCATCGGGCAGCTCCCGGGTCAAGAAGTGCGTGCAGAAGCCATCGAAGTGAATCGGCGACCAGATCCAGTACACAGCCGGATCGGTCGTCAGCCTGCTTGGCGCACCCTCTTCATACTCGCCGACCGGACGCATGCCCCAGGACTTGTCGCGGACACCGATGACTTCGCTGCGTTTGACCTCGATTCGGCGGCCCTTGATGGAGATGAATCCCTCCCAAGTCCCCAATTGAGTGAAGCGTTGGGTGTCCATGATGAGGCGATTGCCGTCCCACATGTGGTTCTTCGGCTCCTGGATGGGGGGCGCCTTCGCGTGGAAGGTCAAGTCGCACTCGACTTCGGTGTCATTGGTTTCGATGACCAGACGAATCTGCCGCATGGGATGCACGACCTCGACTCGAAGCGGCCCCGCGCTCGAGTCCATCGGATTGTCAGCCGCGCGGCGTGACGCGTGGAATGAGTGTTGAACGCCATCCACCGCGATGCTGAAGTGGGCGTCTTGCACGAAGCGATTCGGATAGCGTCCAAACGCCGCTTCGAACAAGAACGTGCCCGCTTTGTCGAAACCGTTGAACCAGTAGCGGTCATACGCGTTGCGATTGACGATGCCCGTTTGGTTGATCGGAAATGCGGCCTGATGAATCAAGTAATCGTCGAAATCGGTAATCATCTTGGCTTCCTCGCTAGGGCAGCGTGACTCCACAGGACCGCAGAATCTCTTCGGTGTCGGCGCCGCGTTCCCTGGCTGGCGTGGGGTCGGCGGGCTTGGTTCGGGAAAAGCGTGGCGCAGCGACGGCGTGTTTGATGCCGTCGACCTCGACGAACGAGCGCCTCGCGACGTTATGCTCGTGCTCGAATGCCTCCGCCGCCGCGAGCACCGGTGCGAAGCAGGCGTCGCTGCCCTCGAATACCTCGCACCATTCTTCACGGGTCTTCTGACGGAAGACTTCTTCGAGCGTCGGCCGGAGCTCGTCCCACTTCGCAGGATTCAAGTGCGCGCCTACGGCGGGGGCGCTGTCGGCTAGGCCGAGCTTCTCGATGAGCTCCTTGTAGAACTGCGGTTCGAGCGCGCCGATCGACACGTACTTGCCGTCGCTGGTCTCGTAGACGTCGTAGAAGGCGGCGCCCGAGTCGAGCAGGTTTTCGCCGCGCTTGTCGGACCAAAAACCCTGCTGCATGCCGGCGTAGATGCTGGCCATCAATGCGGCGACGCCGTCGACCATGGCCGCGTCGACGACTTGCCCCTTTCCCGATTTGGTGGCTTCGAGGAGCGCGCTGACCACCCCAAACGCCAACAGCAAACCGCCGCCGCCGAAGTCACCGACCAGGTTCAATGGAATGGTAGGCCGTTCGCCTTTTCTGCCGATGGCGTGCAGGGCGCCCGCCAAGGAGATGTAGTTGATGTCGTGTCCCGCCCGTTTTGCCCAGGGGCCGTCTTGTCCCCAGCCCGTCATGCGCCCGAACACGAGTCGGGGGTTTGCTTGCATACACACATCAGGACCAATCCCCAGCCGCTCCATGACGCCAGGCCGAAAGCCTTCGATCAGCGCGTCGGCGGTCGCGACGAGCTTCAGAAGCGCCGCCTTGTGGTCAGGCTTCTTCAAATCGAGGGTGATGCTCTTTTTGCCGCGGCTCATGACGTCGAAGCTCGCTTGCAAGAACGACGGCTCGGGCCGGCCAACGCGAATGACTTCGGCGCCTAGGTCCGACAACAACATGCCGGCAAAAGGGCAAGGACCAATGCCTTCGATTTCAAGGATTCGAATTCCGTCGAGTGGGCCCATCTTCAAAGCTCCGATAGTGCGCGTCGTAAGGTGACCGATGCGAGGTTCTCGTAGTCGAACTCGTTCTCTTCATCAATGATTTCGATTTGCTTCATGTACTGCCCGACCCGCGCCATGTTCATCGAAAAACGCGTCAAGGCCAAAATGAAGTAATAGTCGAAGTTTGCCGCGCTGTGGCCCGTCGCTTGCTTCCAGCGGGCGATCGATTCGTCCTGGCCGGGAAAGCCAGGAAGGCGCTCGAGCTCGAGGCCTTCGCTGAAGCAGCGGTCGGAGGCAAGCCACCAGGCGAGGTCCTGAACGGGGTCGCCGAGCCTCGCCATCTCCCAATCGAGCACTGCGACGCATTCGACGCCGTCGAAGATCTGGTTCGCGAGGCGCGAGTCACCCCAGCACAGCGAGACCGGTTGCTCCACAGGCTTGTTCGATTCGAGGTATTCGAGCGCCCTGGCGATGTCCGGGTGCCGCGAGGCCTCCATGCCCCAGCGAAAGTACTCCTGCCAGTAGTCGAGCTGTTGATCGAGCAGCGTTTCGCCGCGCTTGGGTTCGGCCAGAAAACCAAATCCAAGCGCTTTCCAGTTCAGGCGGTGGACCCGGCACATGGCCTCGAAGCCATTCCACCAAAGCGCGGTCCGCTCCTCTTCGGAGGTCTCCTCGGCGATCCAGCCTTCGTCGTGCATCGGTGGATTATCGGTCGGGATGCGTCCTTCGACGCGTGTCATCACATAGAACGGTACACCGAGGACCGCCTCGTCTGCCTCGAACCAGCGCACGACCGGGACCGGAACATCGGTGTTCTCTAGAAGCTGCAGCACCTTCGCCTGGAGCCCGACGTCGTAGTACGGAAACATCACGTATTGTTCGGGCTCTAACCTCGCGACCAATCCTTCTCGAAGCTCGAGGTCGTCATTCGGGTAAACGAGGTCGAAGAGTAGGGTGTCGCTCGAGAATCCGGTGCTCAGCGGTGAGTCGAGATCCTCGATGCGAATGTCCTCGGCGGGC
>Ga0224508_10004544_pt1 | contig 11290 bp, 10 predicted proteins | sample SF_Jan12_sed_USG_4_FD_170157 | JGI IMG/M metagenome (GOLD analysis project Ga0224508, IMG submission 170157) | Sediment microbial communities from San Francisco Bay, California, United States - SF_Jan12_sed_USGS_21 | ecosystem: Environmental > Aquatic > Marine > Sediment | place: USA...
ATCTCGGCCTTGCGTGAGATCTGGCTGCCCGCTGCCTTCGCTCCCGCCGAGATCGTCGAGACGACCGCCAACCTCACCTGGAACGCCGAGTCGGGCTCGCTGACAGTGGCCAACGACATCCCGACCAGCGACGGTGTCGACTACAGCATCGTCTCCTCGGTTCCTCGCTTCACCACCGAGGAGCTGCGAGCTGCGCCCCGGACGGTCCCGTCCGAGATCAGAGGGCGCTACCTGCCGCTGCCGACGGTCCCCGACCTCGTGCGCACCGAAGCCCAGCGCGTGACCGCTGGCGCCACGACGCAATACGACCAGATGATCGCGCTGCAGGAGTACTTCCGGAGCTTCGACTACAGCGTCGACCTACCGCCAAACGAAGGCCTCGACCCGTTGGAGCACTTCCTCAACACCCGGGTCGGGTTCTGTCAGCAGTTCGCTGGCACGTTCGCCGTTATGGCCCGGGTTCTCAACATCCCCGCCCGGGTGGCCATCGGCTTCACCTGGGGAGATCCGATCGCCGAGGCTGAGGACGGACGGACGATCTATCAGGTCACGGGGCGCCAAGCCCACGCCTGGCCGGAGGTGTGGTTCGACGGTCTCGGGTGGGTGGCGTTCGAGCCCACGCCGGGGCGGGGCGCCCCGGCCGCGGTCGAGTACACCGGCGTCGCCGCGTCACAGGACTCGTTGATCCAACCCGACAATCCCGACGGCCCGGTGACCACCACGACGGCCGCTCCTTCGGTCGCCAACCCGATCGACCCTGGGCTGGACATCCCCGAGATCGACGTCGGCGGTCAGGGCAGCGGCCAGGGAGCTGCCGACCAAGGCGGCCTGAGCCTCACCGCGGTCCTATGGGTGCTCGGGATCGCAGGAGTCCTGGCAGCGTACTTCGGGGGCCTGCCTGCCTATCACTGGTTCCGCCGCCAGCAGCGCCGGCAACGGGTCGACTCCCCCTCGCGCAGCGTGGAGACAGCGTGGGCCGAAGTGACCGAGACCCTCGAGCTCGGCTTCGGGCTGACGAGACGGCCGTCGGAGACCAGGCGCGAGTACGCCTACCGTCTGGCGTCCGACATGCGGGTGCCGCGCCCGGCCATGGGCCAGCTCGCAGACAAGGCAACCATCGCCCGCTACTACCCGGCGGGCTTGTCGGAGGCCGACGCGCTACGAGCCGACGAGCTGGCGGGAGAGATCGAGGAATCGGTGAACACGCGGGTCCCGGCGTGGGCGCGCTGGAAGCGGCTGGTCGACCCTCGGCGCGTGCTCAAGCCGAGCGCTCGTATCGCCGTCACCTCACCGTTGCCGGAGCGGCGCGGCACCCCAAACGGCAGCCATCCTCGTCAACCTGTGGGCTGAGACCTTACGCGAAAGACCGGCGTTGGCCAGCGGCCTCCCGCGCTCCGACTCAGTCGTCGCCCTCTTCGGACTTCTCGGACTGGCGACCGAGGTTCGGGTTCGCCGCCCGGAACGCGCTCGACACCTGATTGATCCCGGCCCGCCCCATCAGGCGGAGGTTGCGCTCGAAACCGAGTGCGCTCACCAGCATCATCAAGAACCCACAGAAGGCAAGCATGAAGTGGATCTGCAACGTGGCGATCATCACGGCCACGCCAGCGATGAAGCCGAGCACCGACCACTTCAGCGAGCCGAGAGCGTGGCGGTAGACGGTGGTCTCGCCTACCTCCTTGGCCAGGCGCGGATCACTCTCGTGGAGATTCTTCTCGATCTCGGCGAGTATCCGTTGCTCATCTTCTGACAATGGCATTCGGTGGTCCTTTGGCCCGTTCTCGGAAACCAGTCTCGCGCATCGTCGGCTCTTGGACAACGCGCAGCACGAGAGAATCGGGGTTGTTTCACCCCGCGTGGCTGACCTACACAATCAGTCATCGGGTCCCCATTGGCGCTGACCGGTCACCGTCGGCCGGATGCCGCCGTCTTCCGCGAGCGTGGCCGGACCGATCGAGGCGCGGCCGTAACGGTGGCGGATCTCGTCAACGGCGTCGTTCGCGGCCTCCCAGCCAGCATCGGCACCGGCCTCGGAGTCGAGCAGATCGTCGAACGAGAGCTGATCGGTGACCTCGGCGGTCAAGGAGGACGCACCGACGCCGAGCAGCCGCACCCCGGTCTCGATCGACACACCATCGAGCAAGCGACCGGCCACATCGATGATCGTCTTGGCGCTGTCGGTCGGACGGTCGAGCGTGCTGGCCCTGGTCAGGGTCTGGAAGCTCGGATAGCGGACCTTCAGCGTGACCGTCTTGCCCCGGAGACCGGCCGCCCGCAGGCGAGACGCCACCGAATCGGCCATCCGGACGAGCTCTCGCTGGAGCCGATCGCGATCGTCGATGTCGCGACTGAAGGTCTCCTCGTGGCTGATCGACTTGGTCGGACGATCGACTTCTACCGCTCGATCGTCACGCCCATTGGCGACGTCGTGGAGGTGGCGGCCGTGAGCGTCGCCGACGGTCGAGATGAGCAGGTCGAGCGGAAGGTCGGCCAGCTCCCCCACCGTCGTGATTCCGAAGCGGGCGAGCCGCTCCGCCGTCTTGGGTCCAACGCCCCAGAGGGCCCGGATCGGCAGCGGGCGGAGGAAGCCCTCGACCTCGGCAGCCTGTACCACCCGCACGCCGTCACCCGATTCCACCGTGCGACCGACGATCCTCGGCTTGGCCGCTTCCGATGCCAGCTTCGCCACCAGTTTCGAATCGGCAACACCCACCGAGCACGTGAGTCCTTCGGAGCGGTGAATCTGGCTGCGGAGCCGGAGGGCGATCTGCGTTGGCGAGCCGAGCAGTCTCACCGCTCCCGACACGTCGAGGAAGGCCTCGTCGAGCGACAGCGGCTCCACCACGGGCGTCGTCTGCCTGAACAGGGCCATGACCCGAGTGCTGACCTCGCCGTAGAGCTGGTGGTCGCCGGGCAGGAACACGGCATGGGGGCAGAGCTGGCGGGCCCGGGCCGAGGGCATCGCCGATCGAATGCCGAAGACCCGTGCCTCGTAGGAAGCGGCTGCGACGACGCCACGGTTGCCCGTGCCACCGACCACGACCGGCTTGCCCCGAAGCGCTGGCTCCCGCTGCATCTCCACCGAAACGTAGAACGCGTCCATGTCGACGTGGAGGATCGAGGTCACAGTCGTTCGATCTGCCGCTCGTCGCCGCTGGCGCCGGTCATCCGGTACCGGAACACCCGGCCGTCGCTCACCCCCTCGTCGAGGTGGGCCAGCAGCGGCTCGGAGACCCACGGGTGCGCTTGGCCGAGGCGGGCGCCGACGTGCGCCTTGGCCACGAAGTCGGCACCGACCACGATCCCGTCGGGATCGTCGACCACGACGTGACCCAAGACCTCGAGGGCTAGATGAGCTTCCACCCGCAGCAGGAAACCGGCGTCCGGCGCAGTCACCTCGACGCGATAGAGCGGTCCCGCCCACCGCTCGACGAACAGGCCGGTCTCCTCCTCGACCTCGCGGGTGAGCCCTTCCAGCGAGCTCTCTCCCGGGTCGACGACGCCACCGGGGGTCGACCAGTCGACGGCACCGCCCCGCCGGAGGTTCTTGACCAGCAGGATGTGGTCGTCCTCGACGATCACGCCCCCGGCGACTTGCCAGTGGCGAAGTCCGTCGGATCCGACCGGGGGGACGTAGCGATCGGCTTCGGCACCCATGAACGATCATTCTTGCCGATTTTCGTCACCGGAGTCACCGGCCGGCTCACCGGGCGACGGGGACCGTCGCGGCAAAGCCCTCGCAGCCGAGCCGACACCGGCCACCTCGGCCTAGCCTGGTGGCGTCGCCCCGACGGGTGACCGACGATGACGATGACGAGCCCTGACGAATCCCCGCTCCCCGATTCCCCCGATGCCGACGACCAGCCGTTGGCGAACCCGGGGGCGAGGCCACCGATCGACAGATCGGAACACGCAACCGGATCGAGCGAGATCGAGTCGCGACCCGACGACAGCCCGCTGCTCTACACGGACCTCGACGCGCCGAAGCCCAGCGACGCCGATCCGCCGCCGCAGGCTCGCTGGCTTGCGTTCGGCTCCATCCTGCTTGGCGGTCTGCTCGGTGGCCTCATCGGCTACGGGACCGGTGATCTGATGAGCAGCTCGTCGGTGATCGCTGCGCTAGGGGCGGTGGGAGGCGCCGCCCTTGGTGCACTCGGCGTCGGCGTGGTCGCGGGCCTGACGCTCCGGGCGATGAACGAGTGGCACGCCGTCGAGCATCCCGAATCCGAGACCCGGGCCGCTTCGGGGCTCGTGCTGCGAACCCCGGAGCCGGAGCACGAGACGAGCGACCGTACCGACCCGGTGGACGACGGGGCCGACGAGACGGCCTGAGCGACCTGTGCCCGAGCCGGCGCCCAACCACCGGGAGCTCCTGGAGCTCGCCACGGCGCTCGCCGTCGAGGCGGGCTCGTCCCTGTCGGAGCTGGCGGCCACAGCCCGACGGTCACCAGCGACGAAGTCGAGCTCGTCCGACCTCGTGACCGAAGCCGACACGTCGGCCGAAGCGCTGATCACGCACGGCATTCTCGCGGCCCGACCAGAGGACGGCATCGTCGGCGAAGAAGGGGCCTCGCGCCAGGGGACGACACCGGTCGTCTGGCACATCGACCCGATCGACGGCACGACCAACTACGTCTATGCGATACCGGCGTTCTCGGTATCGATTGCAGCCGAGGTGGACGGTCGGGTCGTGGCCGGAGTCGTCCTCAACCCGTCGAACGGTGAGCTGTACACCGCCACGCTGGGGGCAGGGTCGACCTGCAACGACGAGCGGTTGCGGTGCCGCCCGGCGACCGACCTGGCGACTGCGCTGGTCGCGACCGGCTTCGGCTACCGCCCGGAGGTTCGGCGCCGCCAGGCCGAGCTCCTGGTCGACCTGCTCCCCGAGATCCGCGACATCCGGCGTTTCGGCTCGGCCGCGCTCGACCTGTGTGCGGTGGCCGCGGGGCGGGTCGATGCCTACTACGAGCGAGGCTTGAACCGGTGGGACCTGGCCGCCGGGTCGCTGGTGGCGACCGAGGCCGGGGCGACGGTGGCCAACCTGCGAGGCGGTCCGCCAGACGCTTCCTTTGCCGTCGCCGCCTCACCGGAGCTGTTCACTGCGTTGCGAGGCCGCCTGCTCGACCTGAGAGCCGACGACGGACCATGACCGGCGTTGAGCGGCCGGGCCGGACCGTCGCCAGCACCTTCCTGCGCGGCCCGGACCACAGAAATCTTCGGCTCATGACGTCAAGAAGTGCGCGACATCGGGCACCATGCACATGTGGGAACGAAAATACTGACCGTCGAAGATGACGAGCGTATTCGCCAGGCTGTGACGTTGGCCCTCGAGGAAGAGGGCTGGGACGTCATCGAGGCCGAAACCGGCGAACGGGCCCTCGACACGTTTACCGCGACGCCGGCCGATGTCGTTCTGATCGACATCATGCTCCCCGGCATCGACGGCTTCGAGGTGTGCCGGTCGATCCGGCGGGCCAGCGACGTTCCCATCATCATGGTCACGGCCAGAGCCGACACCCACGACGTCGTGGCCGGCCTCGAGGCGGGAGCCGACGACTATCTCACGAAGCCCTTCGCCCCCAAGGAGCTGTCGGCTCGGATCAGGGCGATGTTGCGGCGGGCCCGTACCGCCGAACCGGGCGACCTGGAGCGGATCAAGGTTGGCGAGCTCGAGATCAGCCCGGAGGAAGGGCTGGTGTTGAAGAAGGGCGAGGAGCTCCACCTCACCAAGACCGAGTTCAAGCTCCTCGTGGAGCTCGCATCGCAGCCGGGCAAGGTCTTCAGCCGCGAGGTACTGCTCGAGCGGGTGTGGGGCTATGACTACTTCGGTGACGGTCGGCTCGTCGACGTGCACGTGCGCCGACTCCGGACCAAGGTCGAGGCCGACCCCGCCAGTCCGCGCTACGTCGTGACGTCGAGGGGGCTCGGCTACAAGCTCCAACCCTGACCATGGGGAGACAGCGCTGGTGGCGGGGATTGCTGGCCCGGGTCACCTTGATCTATGCCTTCGGCGCCCTCGGACTATCGGCAACCGTCGCCTTCGCCACCTTCGCCCTCGCTCAGAACCGGCTGCTCGCAGAGGTCGAGGGCCAACATCGCCAACAAGCGTTCCGCAACGCCATCGACGTTCGCCAACGGTTGCTCGCCCAAGCCCCGATCCTCGAGGAGGCGGCCAGGGCCGATCCGGAAGCTGGCACCGACAGCGAGATCGAGGAGGCACAGCGCAACACCGAGGAGATCTACAACAACGTCCTCGCCCAGCTGCGGCGGCCAAACCGGAGCCTCCCGGTCATCGTCTTGGACGACGGCACCGAGCGATCGCTGACCGCGACTCGGCGCAGCATCCCGACCAAGCTGCAGGCCGCGGTCGATCCGATCGAGGGAATCCCCGACACCGAGCCGATGAAGGCCGCCCAGCTCCGGTACAGCGACGGGGACGACATCAGCTACGCGGTCGGCGTGCGCCTCGACGAGGTCAACGTCACGTACTACGAGGTCCTGCCACTCACCGAGCTGCAGGCCACCCTCGGATCGCTGCGGGTCATATTGATCGTCGTCGCCGTCGTGGCCAGCATCGCCGGCGCGGGCCTCGGCTACTACTCGGCCCGGGTGGCCCTCGCGCCGCTCGCCCGGATCTCGGGGGCGGCGCGCTCGATCGCCGCCGGCGATTTCTCGACCAAGCTCGATATGGAGGACGACCGCGATCTCGCCGTGCTCACCCAGGCGTTCAACGAGATGGTCGACGCGGTCGGCAATCGAATCGAGCGCGAGCAGCGCTTCACCTCCGATGTGAGCCACGAGTTGCGCTCGCCGCTGATGACCCTCACCGCCTCCGTCGAGGTGCTCGAGCGGCGAAAGGACTCGCTGCCCGACGTGGCCCAGCAGGCGATCGACCTCTTGAGCCACGATCTGCGGCGCTTCCAACGCCTGGTCGAGGACCTGCTCGAGGTGTCACGGATGGAGGCGGGCGCGGTCCAGCTGCAGCTGAGCCGGTTCCGTCTCTCGGAGTTCCTGGAGAACGTCATCTACCAGTCGCAATCTCCCCATCTGGAGCTGACCTACTCAGAGGAGGATTCCCTGACGTCGATCACTGCCGACAAGCGACGGCTGGCTCAGGTCCTGACCAACCTGCTCGAGAACGCGGACAAGTACGGCGACGGGGCGACCGGCGTGCACTTCGAGGTGGTCGGCGAGAACGTGCAGATCGTGGTGGCCGACTCCGGCCCCGGGGTGCCCGCCTTGCAGCGGGACCGGATCTTCGAGCGGTTCGGTCGAGTGGAGGCCGGCAACCGGGCCTCGGCCCCGGGGTTCGGGCTGGGGCTGTCGCTCGTCGCCGAGCACGTTCGCCTCCACGGTGGGCAGGTGTGGGTCACCGACCGGATCGACGGTCAGCCGGGCGCCCGGTTCGTCGTGCAACTCCCGGTCGGCGAGCACATCGACGTCGCCGAGGAGATGGCGTTTTGACCGATCGCCGACTCCCTGGCCGGAGGACCCAGCGGCTCCTCTGGCTCGTGGCGGCCGCGGTTGCGGGAGCCGCCTGCTCGCTCGGCGTCGACGGCGCCGCCCGCCCGGTCACCGATGCCCCGGACGAGCTCTACGAGGTCCCGACGACCGAACCGGTAGAGACCGAAGCGGTCGACTTCGAGGTGCCCCTCACCTTCATCGACGAGAACAACAACCGCGTCGAGATCAACCGGGCCCATCCGACCCAGCCGACCGTCCAGGACGTGCTCGACGGCCTTGCCGGTCAACCTCTTCAGGAGGAGCTGGCCGAGTACCAGGACAATCCGATCAGTACCCGATTGTTCGAGTCGCTCGAACCGCAGGACGCGGGCGTCGAGGAGGGCGTGCTCCGGGTCCGAGTGGCCAGCGAGGAGCTTCGGCAGGCCAGCATCGACACCCCGGAGCGGGTCCGGCTGATCTACGGTCAGATCGTCTGCAGCCTCGCCCGGCTGCCAGGGATCCCGGTGACGACGATCGTCGTCATCGACGACGAAGGGGCGATCCCCACCTTGCAGGAGGGCGACCCACAGATCGTGAGCGGTGGCGTCGGGCCGGCCAACTTCGGCGATTGCGAGACCGCAGCCGACATCGCCGCCGCTGAAGCGGCAGCCGAGGGCGACGAGTCCACGACGAGCAGCTCCGCGGGCTAGTGTCCCCGTGCTGGACGCCGTGCGACGAGCCGCGCGCCTCCCCTCGTGAGCTGCACTCAGGCGAGCAGGTGGGCTCCAACCCCGGGGCGGGCCCGGGTCCACCACGTGTCGAGCGCCACCTCGGTCCCCGGTTCGCACAGCGCCACCAGCGAGCCACCGAAGCCGCCTCCGGTGAGGCGCGCTCCGTACACGCCGGTTGTTCCGGCCACGGTGGCGACGAGATCGTCGACGATCGGCGTGGAGACCTCGTAGTCGGTTCTGAGGCTCCGGTGACCCTCGAGCAGGACCTTCCCCGCGGCCGGACCGTCGGCGGCGGCGAGCGCGTCGATCATGCGACGGACCCGCTCGTTCTCGGTGATGACGTGGCGTGCCCGCCGAGCCAGGACAGGATCGTCGAGCTCGGCGATGGCATCCTGGCCCGCGTCACGGAGGGGCCCGATCGCTTGCTCGATCCGTCGGCACTCGTCGAGGCGGCGGCGGTAGGCCGAACCGGCCAGGTCGCGGGACTGGCCGGTGTGAACGACGAGGACCTCGATCGAGCTCGGGACCGGCACCGGCGTGATGTCGAGGGTTCGGCAGTCGATCAGGAGCGCATGATCGGCCACGCCTCCCATCGATACCGCCTGGTCCATGATGCCGATCTCGACCCCGGTGGCGTCGATCTCGGCCAGCCGGGCCAGTCTCGCCAACTCGATGACGGTGCCCTCGGCGCCCATGGCCAGGACCGCAGCACACGTCAGCGCCGAGCTGGAGGACAGTCCTGTGCCTCCGACCGGGAGGTCGCTGGACACGGTGGCCGTGAAGCCATCGACCACGCCGATCCGTCGGGCGGCGGCGACGAGGAATCGGATCCACGCCGGTTCCACCGCGGCAAGGTCGGACCCGCCGGCGAGAGCCGGCAACTCGGCCGATTGGTGGCCCGCCGAGACGCCGACGATCCGCCCGCCACCGGTGGTCACTTCGACGGTGATCCCCAGCTCGAGCGCCACCGGGAGCACGAGCCCTCCGGTGTAGTCGGTGTGCTCGCCGATGAGGTTCACCCGGCCAGGAGCAAAGGCCCGTCTCGTCCTGGTCTCGGGCATCAAGCGAAGAATTCCTGGGCCACCGACCACAGGTCGGCCCGCACCGGTTTCAGGGTGGACACGGCCTCGGCCAGGGGGACCGTCACGATCGAGCCTGACTGCAACGCCACCATGTGGCCCCACGCTTCGGCGTGGACGGCGTCGATCGCAGCGATCCCGAACCGGGTCGACAGCACCCGATCGAACGCGGTAGGGGTGCCGCCCCGCTGGACGTGACCGAGGATCGTCACCCGGGTCTCGTAGCCGGTGCGCCACTCGATTGCGGAGGCGACGAGGTTGGCGATGCCACCGAGACGAATGTGGCCGTACTCGTCGAAGTCGTCGTCCGGGATGTCGAGGGTCCCGGGCTTGGGCTTCGCTCCTTCGGCCACGACCACGATCGATGCGTAGCGACCTCGCTCGTGACGGCGGGTCAGCGCCCCGCATACCTCGACGATGTCGAACGGCTCTTCCGGGATGAGGGTGATCGTCGCCCCGCCGGCGATGCCAGCCCAGGTCGCGATATGGCCGACGTGGCGACCCATCACCTCGACGACCATGACCCGGTTGTGGCTCTCGGCGGTGGTGTGGAGCCGGTCGATGGCATCGGTGGCGATCGCCACCGCCGTGTCGAACCCGAACGTCCGCTCGGTCGCACCGATATCGTTGTCGATCGTCTTCGGTACGCCGACGACGGGGAGCCCCTCCTTGCTCAGCTCGAGTGCACACGAGAGGCTGCCCTCGCCGCCGATGGCGATCACGCCTTCGAGGCCGTTCTTGTCGACCGTGTCCAACACCCGCTGCACGCCGTCTTCGAGCATGTACGGATTGACCCGGCTGGTTCCGAGCACCGTTCCGCCTCGAGGGAGAGTGCCCCGCAGTTGCTCGATGGTCAGCACGGTCGCCTCGTTGTCGATGAGGCCGCGATAGCCGTCGTGGAAGCCCAGGACCATGTCGCCGTGGTGACGTTCGCCTTTTCGAACGATCGCCCGAAGCACCGCGTTCAGCCCGGGGCAGTCGCCGCCGGCTGTGAGCACGCCGATTCGCATCGCCGCTTCCCTTCTCGCTGTAGTTCGGGATCCGAGCGCCGGGACGGCCGGCCGTGTGCAGCCTAGGGTCGAGCGTCGCCAACGCGGGTGACCGGCATCCAAGCGACCAAGCGAAACTAGGGTGTTCGGGATGTCGTACGTTCTGGCCCTCGACGCGGGCACCACTGGTGTGCGCGCCCTCGCCGTCAACCCCGAGAGTGAGATCGTTGGACTCGCCTATCGGGAGTTCACTCAGCACTTCCCCCAGCCGGGCTGGGTGGAGCACGACCTGAACGAGATCTGGGACGGGATCGTTGCGGTGTTGGCCGAACTGGTGCCCTCCCTCGACGAGCCGATCGCAGCGATCGGGATCACGAACCAGCGCGAGACTGCGGCCGCCTGGGACCGCCGCACCGGCAGGCCCAGGCACCGAGCGATCGTCTGGCAGGACCGGCGGACGGCGTCCCGGTGCGACCGTCTGGCCGCCGAGGGCCACCTCGACGTGGTCCGGGCCCGCACCGGGCTCGTGCTCGACCCGTATTTCACCGGCTCGAAGTACGAGTGGCTGCTGACCGAGGGCGCCGTCGCCGCCGACGATGACCTCGCCTTGGGCACGATCGATTCGTGGCTGATCTGGAAGCTGACCGACGGGGCGGTCCACGCCACCGAGCCGTCGAACGCGTCCCGAACGATGTTGTTCGACATCGGAGCCGTCGATTGGTCGGCTGAGCTCTGCGAGCTGCTGTCGGTGCCGAAGGCCGCCCTCCCCGAGGTGCGCCCCTCGAGCGGGCGCTTCGGGCTCACCGCCGATACGACGGCCCTGGGAGCGGGGATCCCGATCAGCGGCGTGGCCGGCGACCAGCAGGCGGCGCTGTTCGGCCAGGCCTGCCTGAGGCCGGGGATGACGAAGAACACCTACGGCACGGGGAGCTTCGTACTGATGAACGTGGGCACGAGCTGCCCGGAGCCGGTCGACGGCCTCCTGACCACGGTGGCTTGGACGCTGTCGGAGGGAGGGCCGGCGTCCTACGCCTACGAAGGAGCGATC
>Ga0224508_10004545_pt1 | contig 11290 bp, 11 predicted proteins | sample SF_Jan12_sed_USG_4_FD_170157 | JGI IMG/M metagenome (GOLD analysis project Ga0224508, IMG submission 170157) | Sediment microbial communities from San Francisco Bay, California, United States - SF_Jan12_sed_USGS_21 | ecosystem: Environmental > Aquatic > Marine > Sediment | place: USA...
CGGTGAACGGTTGGCGCACTTCGGCGGTACGCTGTCAGACATCGTGACCATGACCGTTTACATCGATGACGTTCGCAACGGCGACAGCTTCGTCGAGATTCGTAAGGAACAGTTCGAGACGGGTCGCTACCCCTCGAGCGCGTTGATCACCGTGGTTGGGTTCGCCCGCCCGGAGATCATGCTCGAGATCAAGGCCACGGCGGTCGTCGGCGAGGAGGCGGAGTAATCCGGGCAATATGAAAAAACTCTCTAACAGACAGAGCGGACTCGTCGGTGGCTTGATCGGCTTGCTCTCACTGCCGCTGTCCAGCTTCGCTCATCATGCGTTCTCGGGCGTTTTCGACATGGACAATCTCACGGAGCTCGAAGGCGAGCTTACGCGAGTGATGTGGCGCAATCCCCATGTGCAATTCACGATCAGAGATTCTGACGGTGAGTCGTGGGATATCGAGACCAACTCTGTGAGCATCCTGAGGCGCATGGACGTCAGCGCGGATCTCCTGCAGGAGGGCGATCGCATCACCGTCGCGGGATATCCTGCGAGGAGCGGCGCCAACGCGATGTGGATCAATAACATCCTGCTCTCCGACGGGCGCGAGCTCGTCACGCGACCCGGCGTCGCCCCCCGTTGGGCAAGTGAGCACCTGGGTCGTTCGGAGTACTGGCTGGCCGGTGGCGCCGGAGGCGGCGCGGAGCAGGGGATCTTTCGCGTCTGGAGCACGCGCTTCAATGGCCCGGGGCGCTACATGGGGCTCGAAGAGTATCCCCTGACGGAGGCCGCGGCCGCGGCCCAGGCGGATTTCGATCCTCTTGCGGATGACCCGATCGGCGAGTGCACGCCCAAGGGCATGCCGTGGATCATGCAGCAGCCGTATCCGGTTGAATTCACGCGAGACGGTGACGACATTCTGTTCCACATCGAGGAATACGATCTGGTTCGAACAATCCACATGAATCCGGCGGCGAGCGCTGATGATGTTCCGCGCGCGTTGCTGGGCCATTCCGTCGGCCGGTGGGACGGGGACGACCTGATCGTGCACACCCATTCCGTGGACTGGTATCACTTCAATTCGACCGGTATCCCACAGAGCGCCGCGGCGCAATTCGAGGAAAGGTTTTCGCCCACTGCAGACGGGGCAAACCTGGACTACACGGTGACCGTGACTGATCCGGAGACATTCACCGAGCCGGTCACGATGCGAAAGCAATGGGTCTGGCGTCCGGGCGAGACGGTCGAACCTTACGAGTGCACGAATTATTGAGCCGGGTTGGTTTTATGGGCGGTCTCAGGCTGATGATTTCTTGCGTGCTCTTGCTGCCACTTGTGGCGACAGCGCATCACAGCGTCACGGCCAACTTCGACGAGGGGATAGTCCTCGAGTTGGAAGGGGAAATCACCCGCGTTTTCTGGCGTAACCCGCACGTGGGATTCACCATCAGCGTCGAGGGCGAGGATGGCGGGGAGGAGTTTTGGGATATTGAAAGCACGTCTGTCAGCACGCTGCGTCGGATGAATATCTCTGAGGCGCTCGTCTCGGTCGGCGAGACCGTTCGAGTCGCCGGCAACCCATCGCGGCGCGGCGATCCACTGGTCTATGTCAATAACCTGCTGTTGCCGGATGGGCGGGAGGCCGTGATGACCGCGGGCGGAGCACCACGATGGACCACGGAGACGGTAGGGACTTCCGGCCCGGGATTCGCGGCAGCTATAGAGGTCTCGGACGATCAGGGTATCTTTAGAGTATGGAGCTCGCCTTTTGAGTCTCCCATGTTGTTCCCGGAAACTCTCGATCCGACTTCAAGCCTCGAGAGCTATCCGTTGACGGAAGCGTCACGCGCGGCTCTCGCCGAGTGGGACCAGGAAGAGGACAGCCCGATTCGAGACTGCCGCCCGAAGGGCATGCCCATTATCATGGAGCAGCCCTTCCCGATGGAGTTCGTGGCTCAAGGCGATCAGATACTGCTGCGTATAGAGGAATACGATCTCGTGCGCACGATCCATATGACAGTGGACACGTCACAGGAGTCCGAGCGCAGCCCACTCGGATTCTCAACCGGCCGCTGGGACGGAAGCACGCTGATCGTGACGACCAACCGGATCAGTTGGCAGTACTTCAATACCGTAGGCATACCCCTCAGCGACGACGCGGTTGTCGTCGAGGCGTTTGCGCCGAGCAACGGCGGAGGTCGCCTCGATTACACGATGACGATTACGAATCCGGGCTATTTCACCGCGCCGGTCGTGCTGACGAAGTATTTTCACTGGGTGCCCGACGTCGAGGTCGGAACCTATGACTGTGCGGTTACCGAAGGTTCTGCGGCCAACTGATCGGTGTGGGAACGGCCGCCCGGCCGCGTTCAAGACCGCAAGGCCAAGGCCGCAGGCCGGCGATTCACGGTCGTGGAGGCCGGAGACGACATCAGGATCCGGGAGGTGGGTCGGCGCACAGCCCGATCAATCGTTAGAACCCGACCTGATCGGCGCCTTTGAGGTTCAGGATCTCGCGAGCCTCGTCGGGAGTCGCGATCGCGAGCCCCATCTCCTCCAGGATTTCACGGACGATCGAAACCTGTTGAGCGTTGGACTCGGCGAGCCGGCCGGGCCCGGCCCACAACGAGTCTTCCAGGCCCACCCGGACATTGGAGCCGAGACCCGCCCCCTGACGCGCGATCTCCATCTGGTTCCGTCCGGCGCCCAGGACGGACCATTGATAGTCGTCGCCAAACAGGCGATTCGCCGTCCGCCGCATGTGCTCCAGGTCATCCGGGTGCGCGCCGATACCCCCGAGTATGCCCATGACGCTCTGCACGAACAGGGGTGGTTCGACGAGGCCGCGATCGAGAAAGTGGGCCAGGTTATAGAGATGCGAGATGTCGTAACACTCGAATTCGAACCGGGTTCCGTTCTCGCTGCACGAGTTCAGAATGTACTCAATGTCCGCGAAGGTATTCTTGAAAACCAGATCGCGACTGTTCTCCAGGTGATCACGTTCCCAGGAGTGCCTGAACTCCTTGAACCGATTCAGCATGGGATAGAGACCAAAGTTCATCGAACCCATGTTCAATGATGCCACCTCGGGTTTGAGCTGAAGGGCCGGCTGCAGCCTCTCCTCGATGGTCATCTGAGGGGCGCCACCGCTGGTGAGATTCAGGGCGGCATCGGTGTTGTTCTTGATCGTCGGGAGGAATTGGCGAAATACGTCCGGGTCCTGGGTGGGATGTCCGTCCTCCGGGTCTCGAGCATGCAGGTGTAGGATGGCCGCGCCGGCTTGCGCAGCGGCAATCCCGGCCTCCGCGATCTCATCTGGCGTTACGGGCAGGTACGGCGACATGGATGGCGTATGGATCGCGCCCGTGGGCGCACAGGTGATGATGACTTTGCGCTGCGAAGACATAGGTATCCTTTATCCGCCGAACCGGGGTTCCGGCACACCACGGATGCCGAGTCCGGTAATTCGAAAAAGTGAGCCTGCGCCGAACTGCGGTTTCTCGTCGACGCGAAAACGGTCGTGAACGGCCGGGTGCTTCACCCTCGCCATCGAAGTGACATAGATCTCATCCAGATTGTCGCCACCGAACATCACCGAGGTGATGTTGGAGACGGGAAGGCCGATCTTGCGTTCCACATTGCCTTGCGGATCGTAGCGCACGAGGTCGCCCGAGATCAGCTCCGCGTTCCAGAGAAAGCCTTCGGCATCGACCGTCGAGCCGTCAGGAACTCCGGAGACGTCCTTCGTGCTCGCGAATACGCGCTTGTTGGAAACGTTCCCGGTCTCGATATCGTAATCGTAGGCCCAGAACTCGTCCACGAACGTGTCGGCCACGTAAAAAGTGCGGTCGTCGGGGCTCCAGCAGGGTCCGTTCGTGCAGATGATGCCGTCTTCGATGCGGGTAACCGTGAAGTCGGGATCCAGTCGCCAGAGACCGCATATCGCGAGCTCTTCCTTGTCGTCCATACCGCCCGCGAGGAACCGTCCGCGGCGGTCGACCTTGCCGTCGTTCAAACGCGAACGCGGCTGGTCCGCTTCTATCAGCGTGATGAGCTCGAGGTCCTCGGTATCGGGATCGAACAGATAGAAGCCGTCGCTCAAAGCGAGGACCAGCTTGCCGTTGTCCCGGACCGCGAGTGCGCCGACATCATGATCCAGGGACCAGTTGGACACCGCCTCCGTTCTTGGGTCGAGGCGCCAGATGGACGGGTTACCCACCCGACGGCCGGTCCCGTCGAGCCACCAGAGGATTCCGGTATCGATGTCCCAGACGGGGCCTTCTCCCAGATGATTACTGCACTGGAGAACACACTCGACGCGATATCCCATTCATTACCCTTGTTGGTATCGGAGTCAGCCCTGGCGTGCTGACTGTCCCGGCCGCGACATTATGCGCCACCGATTCGGGTAGAATCCATCGCCTTCAGGTGGGTCGGAGACGTGGCGTATGAGCAGACTGATCGTGGTGGTTTGGATCGTCCTGTTGCCCGTGCTTCCCGCTCACGCGCAGGACGAGAACCGTCCCGACGTCCTGTTTATCGCCATCGATGACCTCAACGACTGGGTCGGTGTCCTGGGCGGACACCCACAAGCGAGGACGCCCAACATCGATGCTCTCGCCGAGCGCGGCGTGTCGTTTACGAACGCGCACACGGCGGCCGCGCTGTGCAACCCTTCCCGCACGGCTCTGATGCTCGGGTTACGGCCTTCGACGACGGGCATCTACGGTAACAGTCCCAGTTGGCTCGACGTCCCGGGACTCGAAGCCCTGCCGACGCTACCGAGGTTCCTTCGCGAGCGCGGTTACCGAACGCTCGGGGCTGGAAAGGTTTTTCATGCGCACACGTTCTTTGAGTCGGGTTTTGCCGGGTACAATGATCCGACGGCATGGGATGCGTTCTACCCTTCGCTGGAACGACAACTCCCGGATGAGATAGGGCCCTACCCACGGCCCGCCAATGGCAACCCGATTTACCATGGCCTCGACTGGGCGCCCGTCGTGGTCGACGATCGGGCCATGGGGGACGGGCAGGTGGCGGCCTGGGCGCAGCGACAGATCACCGCGACGAGTGATGAACCTCGGTTCATCGCCGTCGGGATCTACCGGCCGCACTTACCGTGGTACGTCCCCCAAAAGTACCTGGACATGCACCCGCTGGAGGACATCGAGCTTCCCACGGTTCTCCAGAACGACCTGGGAGACGTTCCCCTCGTCGGTCAAGAGCTCGCGAAGTACAGCATCATGGCGCCGATGCAGGTACATCGCTGGGCGGTCGAAACGGGCAGGTGGAGAGAGGGCGTGCAGGCTTACCTCGCGAGCGTGAGCTTCGCGGACGCCATGGTCGGGAAGGTGCTCGACGCACTGGATCGAAGCGGCCGGGCGGAGGACACCATCATCATTCTGTGGTCGGATCACGGCTGGCACCTGGGGGAGAAGCTCCGCTGGCGCAAAGAGACGTTATGGGAGGAGTCCACGCGGGTACCGCTCATCGTTGTGGCGCCCGGAATCACGACGCCCGGCGCGCGCAGTGCGCGGACTGTATCTTTGATCGATCTCTTTCCGACCCTGACCGAGCTCGTGGGCCTCGAGGCGCCGAGTCACCTGGAAGGTACGAGCCTGTTGCCGCTGCTGGAAGACCCGGACGCTTCGTGGAACGAGGTAGCGATTACGACGTCCGGGTTGGGAAATCATGCCGTGAGGAGCGAACGTTACCGCTACATTCGTTATCGGGATGGCAGCGAGGAGCTCTACGACCACCAGACGGATCCCGACGAGTGGATGAACCTGGCCAACGACCCGAGCTACGCCGGCGTGAAGGCCGAGCTCGAGGAGTCGCTGCCGATGGAGAACGCGCCAGACGCGTATCGCCAATAGGCGTCTAAAGCGTGATCACGATCTTGCCCAGGTGGGCGTTGCTCTCCATGTAAGCATAGGCGGCCGGCGCCTCCTCGAACGGGAACACGCGATCTATGACCGGTCGGAGCTGGTGCTCGACCAGAAACTCGTTCATGGCTTCGAAGTCATCCCTCGAGCCAACGAAGATACTCGTTACCGATGCGCCACGGGGAAGCGGCCCGAGGGGTAACGCATCCACCCTCCCCGAGAGGCCGCCGATGATGGCGACATGGCCGTCGAAGGCGAGCGCCTCGATGGCCCGATACAATGTCTCCTGGCCGACGACGTCCAGCACGTGATCCACACCGGTGCCGCCGGTCAGCTCGAGCACATCCTTTTGCCACTCGGGATTGGTACGGTAGTTCACGGTGCCCGTTGCGCCCAGCGAGCGTGCTCGCTCGAGTTTCGCGTCACTGGAGCTCGTAATGATTGGATTCGCGCCGGCGGCGGCCGCCAGCTGCAGACCGAAGATCGACACACCGCCCGTGCCTTCCAGCAGCACGGTGTCACCCGCTTGAAGCCCGCCGTCGGTAAACAGCGCCCGCCATGCGGTTACGGCAGCACAGGGCAGCGTCGCCGCTTCCTCGAAGCTCAGGTAATCGGGAACGGCGACGAGGCCATCCTCGTGGCTGACGACCATCTCGGCGAGCATGCCGTCGACGCCGCCGCCCCGAGCGCTCGCCATCGCCTCTTGCGTGCGCCGCCCGCCCGGCCACCTGGCGAAGAACGTGCCTGCGACCCGATCGCCCACGTCGAAGCGGCTCACACCGGGTCCAATGGCGACAACCTCGCCGGCGCCGTCGGATGTGGGTACCACGCCGCTGGCCCCGCCCCTGCCCAGGATGGAGACGTCCCTGCGATTGAGAGACACGGCGCGCACCCGCACGAGGACTTCGTTGGCGCCCGCAGAGGGCTGGGCCACATCCTGCATCGCGAGCTGCAGCCCGCTGGAGCCGGGGTGAAGCTGGTACTGTCGAATGGTCTGGGCGCCGGCACCTGGCGCCGCCGCGATCACGCTCGCGAGCAGGCTCGCCACGGTAAGCGCGCGCATTGCGCTGAAGCCCCACATCGCTGAACTCCCCATGGGTCTGGCCATGATTCGATGTTAGCACGGGGAGTGCGCCACGAATCGCGTCGGATCGTCGTGGGCCCGAGACCCGCGGGCGGACAGCTCCAGGGTCGCTCACGCCGGGTGTTTTTGTTCCAGCGCACGCTTCGCCCGACCGTTGACGTTAAGTCAAATCGAGGGCTGTCTCTGGGTTTTGGTGTTTAAACTAGCTGCGTGATCGACCGCCGCAAAAACCCGAGGGAATTCTTCGTCTCCGGCTGGGATCCGTATGTCATCGAGCTGACGGCGGAGAGCCGGGATCCCGCCGGTCGGGTTGCCGATGGCGCGAAGACGGATGCCGCGGATGCGCCCCCGTCCGAACCCGTGATCACCCGTCGGCGAGCGATGCTGATGCAGCGCGGCGGGTCGACCTGATCAGCGGCTGAACAGGTAGACCGCGCCCGAGTCAAATCCCCCGTTATCGGCCTGATCGCCGCCCAGCCCGGCGGAGGTGCCGTCTTCGTACTGAGCGCCGATGGCAAGCAGGGAGCCATCCCGGGTCAGGCTCAGTGAGCTGCCGAACTCGTCGAACGCCTCCGTATTCGATCCCTTGATATATGCCACCTGGGTCCAGGCCTGCTCTGTGCGGGCAAACAGATACACAGCACCGGCTTCCGTCGCCGAGTCGTCGTCCTGGATTCCGTCGATGCCCTGGGCGGAGCTGTCTTCGAGCTGCGCGCCCGCCGCCAGGGTGTTCCCGTCACCGCTCAGGGCGAACCTCGAACCGAACCAGTCATTCGCGCCCGTGTTCGAGGCTTTGAGGTAGGCCTGCTGAGACCAGCGGCCGTTCTCATGGGCATAGACGTAGATGGCGCCGGTGGACGCATCGGTCTCCCGGTCGGGTTCTGGAAACTCGTTGACTCCGGTGGTCATGCCGTCTTCATCCAGCGCCGTAGCGACCAGGGTGTTGCCGTCGTCGCTGATCTCGACCGTGACGCCCAACGAGTCCCCGCTCTCCGCATTGGAGGCTTTCAGGTAAGCCGTCTGGTTCCAGCCCTGGCCGTCGAAGTCGAAGACATACACGGCGCCGGCGCCGGAGAGCTCGTCGTCCTGCCGCTCGTTGGTGGCGGCCGGGGAGCCGTCCTCGTCGTAGCTGCCGACCGCGAGCCTCTGGCCGTCGGCCGTGAGAGAAACCGAATAACCGAATAAATCGCCGTCACCCGGATTCGACGCCTTGATATAGGCGCTCTGTGTCCAGGTGTCTCCGTCGCGACGGAACAGGTACACGGCGCCTGCCGAGCGCTCGGAATTATCGGTCTGATCGCCGTCGATACCCGGTGAGCCGCCATCCTCTGTGATCGCAGAGACCGCCAGCGTATTGCCATCATCGCTCAACGCCAGGGCGGCGCCGAACTGATCGCCGTCGCTGAACGCCTCGCCCTCCGCGAGCTCGCCGATATTCGAGGACTTGATGTAGGCTCGTTGATTCCAGTCGTTGCCGCTGCGCGAGAAGACGTAGACGGCGCCCGCCTGTGGGATCGAATCGTCGTTCTGGTCGGCCTGGACGCCCGCAGCGCCGCTGGATTCGAAATGCGCAGACACCGCCAGCGTATTGCCGTCGGCACTCAGGTCCGTGACGAAACCGAAGTTGTCGGCAAGCCCGGGGTTTGAGGCTTTCAGATAGGCCTGCTGGGCCCAGTCCTCGCCCTGGCGCGTGAAGATGTAGACGGCACCGGCGCCGTAGACGGAATCGTCCGCCTGCTCTGCATCGATGCCGGGCGCGCCGCTGCTCTCAAACGGCGCGCCTACCGCGAGCGTGGTGCCATCCTCACTGAGGCTAACGCCATCACCGGAGAGCGTGCCGCCGGCGCCGAAGTTATCCCCGTCGCCCGGGTTCGAAGCCTTGATATACGCGATCTGCGTGAGTCCGGCGGCGGCTGGTGAGCCGTTCGCGACCTGCGCCGGGTCCGCCTGGGCCTGGGCCGGTGGTGCCGGGGCCGGCTCGTCCACAGAACCCGTGCAGCTCACGGCCAGCATGATCAGCGCGAGTCCCATGGGGGATGATATGAAGGCGTGCTTGTGGTTCATCTTCAGGACCGTTCGGGCCGTGGGGTGTCGGCGTCGCGGAAGTTCCTCGTTCGATAAATCTCCGTCCCCGTGTCTGTCAGCACGACACGTGCTCTTTCGGTCAGATTGAGATACGGGGCGCCGCTCTTCAGGCGTCGCCCGAGCAGCGTCACCCTGTCACCGGGTTTCAGCGTCTCGCGAGTCCAGCCGAACTCGCTGTTCATGCGGTTTGGATTGCCGAACTCGGCGTGCCACCGCACCGTTTCGCCGTTCTCGTCGGTAACATCGAGAATGAGTCGTGAGTGCGGATTCATGAACTGCAGCGTGACGACGGTGCCCGATACCGTAATGGGCTCATCCTCGTAGCGTCCGGCATCGCCGTGGTGCGCGAACGACAGAGAGCTCACCACCAGAGTCGTCGCTATTGCAAAGAACACCTTTGTGAAGAACTTCGTTGGATTCGTCATCTCGGGACCTGCGTTGTTTCCGACATGTCATTATAAGGGCGCACGTGGCCCCAGCCGGCCGGGTTGCCGGGTCCCTACATTAATTCTCAGTTAGGAATCGGCAAGCTCCCCTCTTCGTGACCGCATTCTGTTCAACGCCGTTCGACGAAGTTGATCAGCTTCAGGGCGTCCTCCGGCATGACGCGTCCGATCGGACCCGTGCTGTAGGTGGCTGATACCACGTTCCCGCTGGTGTTCAGTATGAACTCGGAGGGTTGGATGATGGAGCGGCGATCTTCCCACCAGCTCCCGATGCTCGCGGCCTGGGCCCGGGTCACGCTGTACGCGATGGGGAAGTCCAGGTCAGCCTGCACCTCCGCGGCTTTGTCCAGGGGGTCGACGGAGGCGGCAAGTATCGATGCATTGACCGCGTCGAACTCGGCTTTCATCTCACCGAAGGCGGCCAACTGCCGCCGGCAGTAGGCTCACCAGTGCCCCCGGTAAAAGAGCACCACCTGATAGGCGGTGGCGATGTCCTCGGGAAGCGTGAGCGACACACCGTCCACCCGCATCAGTTGCATCCGGGGAAATCTTGAGCCCGCGCCGAGCTTTTCAGTCATGACCGCGGTCCTGCCTTCCATCGTACATCTGCCTATCTTAGTGGATATTCTCCGTTTCGGCTGCCAGCTCGGTAGAATGTCGGTGGGTATTGGAAAAGGCAGAGTGATGGCCAGTCTGGCAAGACGATTCGGACGGGGCCCCGCTTCGTGGCCCTGCCTTGCAATCGCTGTGGGGGGATGCCTCCTGGTTTCGTTGGGCGGCGCGCAGGAGCCTCCTGCGGGCGGGTTTCAGCAGGTGGCGCCCGACCTCTATTTCAATTTCGACTTCGGGGGTTCGAACTCCGCGGTTCTCATCACGGAGGAAGGGGTGCTCGTGGTGGACACACGAATGCACCCCTCCGATGCGGAGCGGTTGTTGGCAGAGATTAGAGAAATTACCGACGCGCCCATCCGCTATGTGATCAACAGCCAGTTCCATGGCGACCACTATATGGGAAACGTTGTTTTTCAGAGAGAAGGCGCGACCTTCCTCGCACACAGAGATACCCAGAAAGTCATCGAGGAGCGGTTCCAGTTCGAGCTAGAGACCCGGCCGTTCGCTGCACGAGGCCAGGATCCCGCCGAGGTCGTACTGGTTCTCCCCGACATCCTTTTCGAGCGTCGACTGGCGCTGGAGCTCGGCGGCCGGACGGTAGAGCTGATCTATCTTGGGGCCGGCCAGAACGAGGGTGACACGCTGATTTACTTCCCGCATGCGAGAGCATTGCATACGGGAGGCGTTTTCCACAATCGAAGCTGGGCGAACACGTCTTACACGCCTTCGTTCGATGGATGGATCAACGTGCTGCGCAGGATCAAGAGTATCGATGCGGATATCTATCTGCCGCCGCATGGACCTCTTGCCACGGCGGAGGATCTGGATGCCTTCATCCAGTTCATCAGTGAGCTCAATACGGGTGTTCGAGCCGCAGTGGACAGGGGGTCGTCGCTCGAAGCCATGCTCGAGGAGCTTGTATTCGACCAGTACAGCGACTGGCGGGGCTACGAGCGGCGTGAACGAAATCTCACGGCCATTTATGAGCTGATGACCGTCGGTGAAGCCCAGTACTTCGTACCGAGCGGTCGGGCGCGATCCGCGTCCGAGCCATGAGAACCTGGAGAACGCTTTGTGGTTCAGGGCGCGCCCGATACACTTGCAGTCCCTGAATCGGTCGAGCGACGTTCTGAGAATCCGTGGTCGCGGCCGGGTCGAGGCCTCTAACTAATCTAAACAACAGCCTGAG
>Ga0224508_10004546_pt1 | contig 11288 bp, 10 predicted proteins | sample SF_Jan12_sed_USG_4_FD_170157 | JGI IMG/M metagenome (GOLD analysis project Ga0224508, IMG submission 170157) | Sediment microbial communities from San Francisco Bay, California, United States - SF_Jan12_sed_USGS_21 | ecosystem: Environmental > Aquatic > Marine > Sediment | place: USA...
AGATCCAAACAGGACTTAACGATTTCCCAATCTTCTTCATTGAGCGGATTCTCTGAAGACGACACAACTTCGGGCAATTTGAGAATTGGTCCGAGTAAGTCACCATTCTCAAGCCCAAGCTCGTCGCTAATCGTTTGGAGTTGAGTAAAGTAATCTTTGAATAAGGCACGGTTGATATTGTAGATTTCGCCGCCCTCCTCATTTTGAAAATTTAGAGTTGCTTCGACTTTACCACGATGGACACGGTCATGGATATGCTTACGGATCCACATTTCCTTTTCATAGAAATTTGCCGGCAAGCGCAAACGCAAATCAACGAATTTGCTATTGAGAGTTTTCAGTTCGATGACAATGCTTTTGTCTCCCAAAGGAGCCGACACTCTCCCGTAACTCGTCATTGAAAAGAGCATAAAAAATTCTTTTGATGCCAAAGATAGCTTTTGTAATCTTCCAGTTGTCGCTGACTGGATGACCCAACTCCAAAGTTGGATCAGAACCAGAACCACCTGTTGCACAAAAATCTGATTATCAACACACTGAAACGATGATATTCTCGAACTTGTCCCTAAAAAATGAAGCGCTTTATTTTTTTTTCTGAAATAAATTGCGAGCTTTGCCCTCGCTCAAAAAGAGACGGTTTTCATTCATAAGTTGCTATAAACCAAATCATAATGAGAAAAGCTGACCTCGTAACAGCCATATCAGAGAAAACGGGAGTGCCTAAGGTCGATGTATTAGTTACATTGGAATACTTCTTTACCGAAGTAAAGAATGCACTCGCTGAAGGTGAGAACGTATATATACGTGGCTTTGGTTCGTTTGTGATCAAGAAAAGAGCCAAAAAGATCGGACGCCATATCAAGAAGAATATTGCTATCGAAATTCCTGAGCATTATATACCATCCTTTAAGCCTGCCAAGATTTTTGTTGATCAGGTGAAGGAAAATGTTCATGCCATGCCAGATGAAGGCTCTAGTAATGAATGACAAGGGAACAACTACTAGTGATATCTGGGTCGATCCTTTTACTTTTGACTTTATATTGTGGATTTGATACCAAATCCACAAAGCAGAGAAGAGAGATTGAGCAGAGGGAATTGAGAGGCATACAAGTTGATGTTGTTCCAATTATTAAGGCCGCTAAGGAAAGCCTGGCGGTTGACGATTTGAAAGAAGTAGAAAAGTTGGAAGTAGGACAAGAATTAGTTCAGAATCCTACGGCCAGGTTAGAAGCACTTAAAATGTTAAGTGGAGCTTGGTATCGACATAAGAGATTCCTTATCGCAGGACATTATGCTCAAAAAGTGGCCGAAATCGATTCAACAGATGAAGCATGGAGTATAGCAGGGACTACTTATTTTGCTGGTATCACTGGGGAAGATCCAATGATCAGTAACGCTTGTTTCGATAGAGCAGTTGAGTGTTTGGAATATGCGATTAGTCTCAATTCAGCTGAAATCAGCCATAGAGTAAACCTAGCATTGGTTTATACCAGGAGACCAACCCAGGAAAATCCTATGCAGGGAATTCAGATGTTGCTTCAGCTCAATGAGAACTTTCCTGACAATGTACTTGTTCTTACTACTTTAGGCCGGTTGGCCATTGAAACAAAGCAGTGGGATCGAGCGAGAGAACGTTTGGAACACGCTGTTGAAATTGAGAGTGACAATACGAGAGCCATCTGTTTGCTTGCCGAGGTCTATCAACAGACGGGTGACGAAAGATCGGCTCAACTAAAGGACAAATGTGAATTATTAACCGTCAAATAGTATTATATGCCTTGCGGTAAAAAAAGAAAAAGACATAAGATCGCAACCCATAAAAGAAAAAAGCGGCTGCGAAAAAATAGACATAAGAAAAAGAATAGGTAAAGTGCTAATGGCTACGTAGGGATGTGAACCTCATTGGATCACCTAAAAGATGTAGAATGAACTCGGATCCCATCTGCACAAAAATGTGGATCCGGTCTCAAATAAGAACCCCATACCAATACTTTTCTATCTGCTGCACATTAAATATTGAATCTCACCCGTCTTCTGTCGTAGCCATGGCGTAAATTTTGAGGAAGACAAGTGGAAAAAGAACTAATTATTAACTCAACTCCAACGGAGGTTGAGATCGCGTTGTCTGAGGATTCCAGATTGGTTGAATTGCATCGGCAAAAGACCAATTCCAAGTTTACTGTTGGCGACATCTTTCTAGGTCGCATTAAGAAATTAATGCCTGGCCTGAATGCAGCATTTGTTGACATTGGTCATAGTAAAGATGCTTTCTTGCACTATACGGACCTAGGTCCAAAGCTGCCCTCATTGATAAAATTTGCCAATCGAGCCATCCACGGTGATAGTAAGTCGCACCGCCTTGATGATTTTGATCTTACAGATGAGATTATCAAAACGGGGAAGATTGATAAGGTTCTCAACAAAAAGCATCCGATACTGGTCCAAATATTGAAGGAACCCATATCGACTAAGGGCCCCAGATTAAGTTGTGAAATTACTTTGCCAGGCAGGTTTTTGGTCCTCACCCCGTTCTCGAATTCCGTTGCAGTGTCAAAGAAGATTAAAACTGCGGAGGAAAGAAAGCGGCTGCAAGTCTTGATAGAGAGCATCAAACCAAAGAACTTTGGTGTCATTGTTCGAACTGCCTCAGAAGGGAAGAAGGTCGCAAACCTACATGAGGAGTTAAGGGACCTGGAAGAAAAATGGAAACGGATACATAGTCAACTCAAAAGAGCACGAGCTCCCCTCAAACTTCTAAGCGAATTGGACAAGACATCCAGCATGTTAAGAGATGTTTTGACTTCTGATTTTAATAACATTGTCGTCAATGATAAGGACCTGTATCAGTCCATTCGCACATATTTGGTGAACAATGTTCCGGAGAAGGAAAAGATCGTTCATCTGCACCGATCACGGAAACCTTTGTTTGATTCACATGGTATAACCAGACAGATAAAGGCATCTTTCGGTAAAACATACACCCTTCCCAGTGGAGCCTATATCGTCATCGAGCATACAGAAGCCATGCATGTGGTGGACGTAAACAGTGGCCCCAAAATGGCTCGGAAGAACCAAGACGATGCTGTCCTAAATGTAAATCTGGAGTCTGCCAAAGAGATTGCCAGGCAACTCCGGCTACGGGATATAGGCGGGTTGATCATCATTGATTTCATTGACATGCGAAACAATGAACACAAGAAGCGCTTGGTGAGGCGGATGCGCGAGTTTATGCGAAATGACAGGGCCCAGCACACAGTGCTACCCTTGAGCAGATTTGGTTTGATGCAAATTACTCGACAACGCGTCAGGCCAGAGGTAAAGATTGACACATCTGAGGTTTGTCCAACTTGCATGGGCTCCGGGCAGAGCAACGCTTCAATTCTGACGATCGACGATATTGAGCGTGATCTGAACTACATCATGCGTAATCGACCAAAATCAAAGCTGCGTCTGCAGGTACATCCTTTTATATACGCTTATTTGAAAAGAGGTTTACCAAACATCCAGATGAGATGGTATTTGAATCACAATCGGTGGATCAAAATTCAGGATAATGTAGATTTGCATCTGAATGAATATCGATTTTTTGATGGACGCGATGACGAAATCCGTTTGAATTGACCTCAAAAGGGGGAGTCCTGGTAGCCCCATTGAATTGGGGCCTAGGGCATGCCACCAGATCCATTCCAATTATTAGAGCTCTGGTCAAGGCAGGACGAAGAGTGATAATTTGTTCTGACGGTCGGGCCAAATATCTACTCCAGGCTGAGTTTCCCGAAAACCAATTTGAGGAACTGCCTTCATACCAAATTAAGTATCCACTGAAGCAAATGGGGTTATATTGGTTGAGGCAAATTCATAGGCTAAGACATGCCATTAAAGCCGAACACCGACAAACTGAATGGATCGTATCAGAGTATAATATTAGTACGATCATTTCTGACAACCGGTATGGAGTCTATCATCCATCCTGCCTAAACATCCTAATCACGCATCAATTGAGATTGCCGATCCCCAATTTTCTAAGATACTTTGCCGACTCATACATGCATAGATTGATCAATAGGTTTGATCGGTGCTGGGTACCAGACTCAGCCCACCGACCAGGTCTAGCGGGTAATTTGACCCGGGGAAGTTTGAATGTCCCCATATATTTCATGGGTCCAATTAGTCGATTTTCTAAAACAAATGCGACCAGGAATGGAGGAGTTCTTGTTCTACTCTCGGGACCTGAACCACATCGCAGTCAGCTCGAAGAGAAGATTTTAACCCAACTGGAGGACATAAATCTTGAGTGTAAAATGGTGAAAGGAAAGACCGAAGACCTCTATCAAAGGCAAGAACAGCCAAACCTAATTGAAGCAGGGACCACAGCACTCATTGAAGAACTGCTGAAAGAATCCACCATCGTTATTTGTCGTACTGGGTACAGTTCTCTGATGGATCTGTACAGACTGAGAAAAAAAGCCGTACTCATCCCTACACCGGGTCAACCAGAACAGTTGACGCTGGCAGCCCTGCACAAGGAAAATCAAAATTTTGTCATTCAACAAGAGGAAAACCTGAATCTTAAGATAGCAATTGATAAACTGCAAAATACTGAGGCCACATGGCCACAAATAAAATTTGCCAACTTAGAATCATTGATTCGCACCATCTGATTTCACCAAATCCTGCTTTTGATTAAAAGTATTCATTGTGTGCTGAATTCCAACAGCAACAAATGATTTGATGACCTCGACGCTCCTGGAAATGATGGATGGCAGAATGGCGAGTTCTTCCGAGCTCCATTTACCGAGCACATAATCTACTTGCCGACCTTTTGCAAAGCGATGACCTATGCCGATGCGAAGTCGTGGGTATTGACTAGTTTGTAAATAATCCTCAATACTTTTTAATCCATTATGTCCACCAGACCCACCCTTCTTGTGTAGCTTGACTGTTCCAAAATGGAATTGAAAGTCGTCTACAACAACTAATAAGTTCTCCGATGGCACCTTCAGTTTTTGTAGCCAATATCGTATTGCCTTACCACTCCGATTCATGTACGTAGATGGCTTAAGAAGGTACACCTCTCGGGAACGATAACGAAAATGGGATAGGTCACCCAACATCTCGTTCTTAAAAGTACTGCCGCATTCTCTTGCCACAGCGTCAACCATCTCGAAGCCAATATTATGGCGAGTGCTTTCGTATTCTGCCCCCATATTACCCAAACCCACAATCAAGAATTTCATTTTGCTACTTGTCTCTGTTTTTCTTCTAAAAATCCAATCTAGAATTGGCAACCGTTTCATAATATAAATGGTTCATGCTTTGGTGCTCAAAAAGAGAAGTAAGCTTTGGGCTTTGTTTATTTTTAAACCGTGATAAAAGCAAAGTACGTAGATGCACTGAATTTCTTAAAAAAATGCACCCTACGCAGAGGATGGAACGCTGCTAAGATATTGGCTTCTTACCAGATCAGCAGGATCACCAAGCATCCGATGCATTGGGGACGTCCTCTCTCGATCTCAATCGAACCTACCACAGCCTGTAACCTAAGATGTCCAGAATGCCCAAGTGGACTACGAGCCTTCACAAGACCCACCGGCAACATACAAGAAGACTTTTTTAAAGGCACTATTGACCAACTAGCTGAGGAACTGATTTATCTGATATTTTACTTCCAGGGTGAGCCATACATTCATCCCAAGTTTCTTGACATGGTTCAGTATGCGGATGGTAAGGGGCTTTACACAATCACCTCAACAAATGGCCATTTCCTAAATGATTCAAATGCCCTAAGGACGATCGAAAGTGGCCTGGATCGTCTGATTATTTCGATTGATGGTACTACACAAGGAGTCTATGAACAGTATCGAAAACAGGGTGATCTAGACAAAGTAATCGAGGGCACACGCAACTTGATCCAATGGAAGGAGAAGTTGGGAGTATCAAAGCCGTATCTAGTCTTTCAATTCTTGGTTGTCAAGCCAAATCAACACCAAATTGAAGATGTGCAGCGCTTGGGTGCAGCTTTGGGAGTGGATGAGGTTAAGTTGAAAACGGCCCAGATCTATAACTATAAAAAAGGCCATCCACTTATACCTACGATAGAAAGGTATTCACGGTACAAGCATATGCCGGATGGTAGCTATTCTACGAAGCATGCTTTGATCGACCAATGTTGGAAGATGTGGCACTCCTGTGTGATAACGTGGGATGGCAGTATCGTGCCATGCTGCTTTGACAAAGATGCTACTCATCGACTCGGCGAGCTTTCAGAATCAAGCTTTGATGCTATATGGAAGGGAGAATCCTATCGGCAATTCAGAACCAGCATCTTGATCGGTCGTGCCAACATAGATATCTGCAAGAACTGCACTGAAGGGTGCATGGTGTGGGCCTAGCGGGATAAATATTTGATTTGTAGTTAAATATGTCGAACTTAGTAGTTGGTAGAGCGGATTATTGGGATGTATTTCAAAAGCATATTTCAGGGAAATTTACATTTTGGCAATGCCAAAACGTATGACAAAGTGGTGAAGATGTATGCACACCGCCTGGAGAATTATTACAAGATGGATGTCGCTTTTGAAATGGATGAAATTTTTCTACCGGAATCCTATGCCCTTCATGTTCCCAGGTATGTAGGTAACTTGTCAGAGAAAAGCTGGAAAAATACCGTTGACCTGTTGACCTACGTTGCCCAGTTTGCTATATCTGGTAATGTAGGAGCTTGGATGACAGACCAAGGGAAAATTTTGAAATATGCCTGGATTGAGCCGGAGGGAGATAAGGCAGCGGTACAAACTTTCTTGAGAGGACGCAAACTAATCGCACAAAAAGGCCGGGAGGAAGAGGGACAAAAAGCGCTTACACAAGCCATAGAAATCTACAACAAACACGCCCAAGCTTATGAAAGAAGGGGCTATGTTAATTATCTTCTTAAGAAGTACCACGATGCGGAACGCGACTTCACCAAATCGATTAATCTAGATAAAAGTAATGCACCAGCTTATCACGGTCGAGCCCGCATCAAGATGCTACGAGAAGAATGGGTGTCTGCTATAGAGGATCTCAACATGGCTATTAAAACGTCACTGGCACTGCAAGATATTCATTGGATCGCTCGTAGGCTTAAGTCCGAATGCCACATGAAGTTAAGAGAGTGGCAAGAAGCCGAGTTCGAACTTCGTTTTTTTACCAAAAGGACCTTCCGGCACGACAGTGGCAATTATGCATTTCGACGGCTGGCTTTCTTCAATTATGGAAAAGTGCTGCTGGAGCAGGAGAAGTATGCTGATGCGCTGATCGCTTTTGATCAGGTCCTTCAGATCAAGGAAGGCCAAGACACCATCTCAGAAGCTGAGAAACTGCTTTTTCGAGGAATAGCCCGAAAGCACGCTGGTAAGAATGGCTACCTTTCTGACTGGAACGAAGCATCAAAACTTGGATCCACCCAAGCAGTAGAACTCCTCGACGCTTCAAAATAAATTTACCTTTGCCGCATCAACAAAACTGGATTAAAAGAGGGCTGGAAGCTATACTGAAATTAGCTTGAGATCAGTTAATGACAGAGAGAGATTTGTTTATGAAGCTACTATGAGGGTCCTTCTGCGTTTTCTTTCACTTCTTTTCTTTTTCATGGTCTTTGGCTGCAAGGCGACCAGTCAATTAAGTTCCAACCCCCGCGCTAAGAAAGAGTATGAAAAGGGGATAGAGTCAATACAAAATGGTGATCTCCAAACAGCGGTTACTGCTTTTGAAGCAGCACTCTCTCGAGATACTGCTTTTGTCGAAGCCCACATTCGTTTAGGAGCCATTGCATTTAGCCAGAATCAGCTCGGAAAGAGTCGAAAGCATCTCACTAGTGCCCTACAATTAGACTCCACGCGGAATGGAACAATAACATTGACTATGGCTCGGATTTCATGGATGGAAGAAAAATACGGAGAGACCATTGAATGGGTGAATAAATACCTAATGCAACCTAGGATTAAGCCAGGCTTACGACGTGAAGCAGAAAAACTACTTCGAGATGCCAACTTCATGACTTCAGCTCCTCTGCCTGCAGATATTTCCATTCTCCCGCTGTCAGACAATATTAACTCCAAACTTCCTGAATACTTGCCGACTCTTACAGCAGACGAGCAAATGATGATTTTTACCAGAAGGGTCAGTGGTCAAGAAGATTTTTACGTCAGCCAAAAACAGCGTGATCAATGGTCACCTAGTTATCCGCTTCATGATTTGAATACTAAGGAAAATGAAGGTGCGCACTGCCTGTCTGCTGATGGAACACTTTTGATATTAACTGGGTGCAACAAGGCAGGTGGACTTGGAAGTTGTGACCTGTATTTTTCACAGGTTGACGGAGAACGGTGGTCGAAACCTAAGAACCTTGGTTCTCAAGTCAATAGCTCATCTTGGGATTCGCAACCGGCTCTATCCGCAAACAATCGCAAGCTCTATTTTTCAAGTGAAAGAAAAGGAGGGGCCGGAGGTAGGGATCTTTGGATGACACAACGAACGGTAAGTGGCTGGTCTCCACCTGTGAATGTGACGCAATTGAACACACCATTTAATGAGGAAGCTCCGTTCCTACATGCGGATCAAATCAGCCTTTACTTCATGTCGGACGGACATGCAGGATATGGTGGCACTGATCTGTTTATTAGTCGACGAATCGGCGAATCCTGGTCACAGCCCCAGAATCTCGGAGCGCCCATGAATACTCCTGCAGATGAAGGCGCTCTGCACATTAATCTGGCTGGCGACAAGGGATATTTTGCCCGTGCTCTGCAGAATGACATCGATATCTTTTCTTTTTCATTGTCTGATCATTTTAGACCGACGCAGGCAACTTTTGTAGTAATACAGGCCCTGGATGCGCGCTCGGGAGATTCACTGCAGGCGACCGTCAAGGTCAATGACCTTGGTAGTGGCCAAACCTTTGAATACAGCCGGACGAATACGAAAGGCGAGCTCTTACTTTGCATTACGATCGGCAAAGAATATGGTATCCAAGTTGATCACCCGGGATACAGTTTTTATTCCTCCAACATAAATCTTGAAGAAGCTAAATCTATAGGTGAGCCACACTATATCAAAGCTTCTCTTTGGCCACTGGATAAAATCAGTGTGAACGCAACAGCTGAAGTGCCCATCATACTCAGGAATGTATTTTTTGAGTCGGGATTAGCCACTCTTTTGGCAAAATCACATTTGGAGCTGGACAGATTAAGGGAATTACTCATTGAGAAAAAGGAAATGCATATCCAGATAAGGGGCCACACAGATAGTGTGGGAACTCCAGAAGACAATCAAAGACTTTCGGAGAATCGTGCTGAGGCGGTTTACAATTACCTTGTACACCATGGAGTATCGGAATATAGACTGACATATATCGGCATGGGTGAGGACTTACCGATTGCATCTAATGAGACCGAAGAAGGAAGGGCGCTCAATAGACGTACTGAATTTGTAATGGTGAAAAAAGAAGAATGAGTAAGCAAAGGATTGCAGAGAAAGTAGAGGTGACCGGTATCGCCGACAAAGGGAAAGCTGTGGGGCGAGATGCTGCAGGCGAGGTTGTGTTCATGACTGATGCTATACCTGGGGATATAGTTGACGTACAACTTCTCAGAAGGAAAAAGGGTGTGTGGCAAGGTGTTCCGGTTCATTATCATCAGCAATCAGTTCACCGCCAAGAACCAGTATGTCGTCATTTTGAAGATTGTGGAGGATGCAAATGGCAACATATGAATTATACGACTCAGTTACATCATAAAGAGCAGATTGTTCGAGATGCCATGAATCGTATCGCAAAAATGGAGATTACAAGCTTTTTACCCATCATCGGTGCAGAAAACACTTTCCACTATCGGAATAAGATGGAATTTTCCTTTTCTCCTCGAAGGTGGAAGACCAAACAAGAAGTAGTATCCGGAAAACAATTAGATGAAGATGTAGCATTAGGTTTTCACCCGCCAGGTTTTTTTGATAAAGTAGTGGACATTACCGAGTGTTGGTTGCAAGACGATAAATCAAATGAGATCAGGAATTTTGTTCGAGCGTACGCTTTGGAGAAAAATCTCACTTTCTTCGACCCGAGAGAGCACCATGGATTCCTTAGAAATCTAATCATTCGAAATACGACGCTAAATGAATGGATGCTCTCGCTTGTCTTCTACTATGAAGACAAGGATAAACGACTCGCTTTGCTGGAAGCGGTTTCGAAAAAATTCATTGAGCTGGAAAGTATTCAGTATGTCATCAATGAGAAAAAGAATGACTCTCTTTTCGACCAACGATTTCACGTATTCAGAGGTAAGGATCACATTCTTGAATCTTTGAATGGACTCCATTTTAAGATTGGGCCAAAATCATTTTTTCAGACCAATGCTTTTCAAGCGAAAAAGTTATATGATTTGGCCAAGTCGTTTTGCGGATTCGAGGGAAATGAAATTGTGTATGACCTGTATTCGGGGATTGGAAGTATTGCTATGTACATAGCTAATCGATGCCGTGCGGTGATTGGCGTCGAAGAAATTGATGAGGCTGTCGCTGATGCTGAGGTCAATGCTGCCCTTAACGGGCTTTCTAACGTGCATTTTTATTGTGGTGATGTGAAAGAGATATGGAACGATTCGGTGGTAAGACGGCATGGTCATCCAGATATCGTCATTACCGATCCTCCCCGTGGGGGCATGCATGATGATGTTGTGCAGACCATTTGTCAATTACTTCCCAATAAGGTGGTTTATATTAGTTGTAATCCTGCAACTCAAGCAAGAGATATAGCAAAGATGTCAGATCGATATTCGATCAATAAAATGCAACCAGTTGACATGTTTCCTCATACTAGCCATATCGAAAATGTGACACTATTAGTAAGAAGATGAAGAAATCAGAGGGATTTTATTTGTTGGAGAAAGAGTTGAGGCCATATCTCAAAGCATTGATGCAGGCTGCAGATTCGATTATGGAAACCGAAGTATCAAATTATCCAATTTTAGTTGTCTATCAGAAGTCGATAGAATTAGGTGTGCCTGTCATTGATAAAATAGACGTTAAGGGTAACTGGTCTGTGAATGCCAGTACACTGGAGGAGTTTGCCATGAAGCAAGTGATTCAAACAGATAAAATTGAGGATTTTCAAGGGATCTATAAAGACCCCAATCACCATTTGTGTTTATTTGTGTTAAGTGAATTGGGAGCTCAATTTATATTTATCGACCGAACAAAAATCGACTAGCTATCTAGTATGAAAGGAATTATCCTTGCCGGAGGACTAGGCACA
>Ga0224508_10004547_pt1 | contig 11284 bp, 9 predicted proteins | sample SF_Jan12_sed_USG_4_FD_170157 | JGI IMG/M metagenome (GOLD analysis project Ga0224508, IMG submission 170157) | Sediment microbial communities from San Francisco Bay, California, United States - SF_Jan12_sed_USGS_21 | ecosystem: Environmental > Aquatic > Marine > Sediment | place: USA: California...
GGTCCAGCTCGAGCCGATATGCTTGGTGGTGCCCATGACCGCGTTATAGGCGGTGTTGATATCCATCGCCTTGTTATCGGTGACGTCGCGCAACACGCAGGTACGCTGAAACATGTGGATGTGTTCACATTGATCGGCAATACGCGCCATGTCGTACAGGTCCTGGGCGGTCGATTCGCGGTACTCGTTGTTTTCCGGATCGGCGATCATGACCGCGGCGCCGGCGGTGGAGAAGTGCACTCGTGAGCCGTTTAGCTGCAGGTCGGTTTTCGGGTCCTGTCCGCAGAGGGTCAGTTCGCGCTGGCATTTGTTGAGCGCATCCTCGACCACCGCGCGCGAAAAGCGCAGTCGCTTGTCTTCGCCGTAGGTTGCGCCGACGGCGAGACAGGTTTCGATGCAGTGCGGATTGGCGTCGGCAAAGCCGACTTCTTCGAGAATGCGATAGACGGTGGCATCGATCTGTTCGATATCCGATTCGGTCAGCGGTTTGTACTGACCGCCCGATTCGCCGGCGCGTACCGGTTTTAAGTCTTCGGCGAGCGCAGCCTTGCGCAACGCAATTTTTGCCTGACGGGCATTGGAACGTCTTGCCATGTTATTTTTCCTCGGCTGCCGAAAAATTCATGAATTGGCACGGTAACGCGGCATTTTCGAATTAGATATAAATGGATTCAAACGATTATTTTTTATAGTATGCATTAGTTTTAATAATCCATGTGTTTGTTTCTATGGCGCGTCGCCTGCCACCGTTGAACAGTCTTAAGTGTTTTGAAGCCGCCGGGCGCTTGCTCAGCTTTACCGGCGCCGCGAAAGAGCTCAACGTGACCCAGGCGGCGATCAGCCACCAGATCAAGCTTATCGAGGGGCACCTCGGGGTATCGCTATTCGACCGTTATCCTCGCCGACTTGCGCTCACCGAGCACGGCAAAAGCCTGTTGCCCGAAGTCACGGAAGCTTTTGATCGGGTTTCCAGCGCGATCGCCGCGCTTGGCCAGGAGCACTACTCGAACATGATCAACGTTCGGCTCGGGCCGTCCTTTGCCGCTCGTTGGCTTTCGCCACGGCTAAAGTATTTCTGGTTACAGTATCCGGAAGTCGATTTATGCCTGTTTCACGCCAATTCGGATACCGATTTCGAACGCGAGGATATAGACATTGCGGTTACTTACGGCAAGGGTAACTGGCCTGGTCTGGTTGCCGACAAGCTGTTAACTCTCGATTTTTTTCCGATTTGTGCGCCGTCGTTCATGCATAAGGACAAACCGCTCACCGAGATCGAAAACCTGCGATATTACACCCTGTTGCACGATGCCGGCTTCGAGCGCTGGAGCGGCTGGCTCGAGCTGGCGCAGGTGAGTGGATTGGGTAGTCGCAAAGGTACGATCATCGACGATACCAACGTGCTGATTCAGGCGGCGATCGACGGACAGGGGATTGCGCTTGGATCCTCGGCCTTTATCCAGGATCACCTGGATTCGGGCAGGTTGGTCAAACCTTTCGATATCAGCCTGATCAGCGATGATTCCTATTACGTGGTCTGCCCCGAGTCTCATCTGCAAAATCCGGCCGTACTCGCCTTCAAGCAATGGCTACTCGGCCTGGTCGAATGACAGTATCATGCGCGGCTGACGATATTTCAGGATAAAGCATGCTATCGCACGACGAACTCAGGCAGCACAAGCGCAAGCTGCGCGCCGCGCTCGACGAAAATCAGCTGGCCGTGGCGGCGGAAAAACTTTCGCGGCGCATTCTGGCGCTCGACGTGTTTCGCCAGGCCAATCGGATTGCGGCCTATTTCGCGGTCAACGGTGAAATTGATTTGTCCCCGGTTATCGATCATGCGCTCGCCGCGGGCAAGCAGATTTTCATGCCCAACCTGGATTGGCAGGCGTTGAGGTTTGCGCCGTACTTCCACGATCAGAAGATGCGTATCAACAAGTTCAGGCTGCCCGAGCCGGACGTCGACGACGATCAAATGCTGTCGCCGGCCGAACTCGATCTGGTATTGGCGCCGCTGGTGGTTTTCGATGCCCAGTGCAATCGTATCGGCATGGGCGGGGGTTATTACGATCGTAGTTTCGAGTTTCGCAAGCAGTCGGATATAAAGAAACCAACGCTGATCGGTGTCGCTCACGAACTGCAAAAGGTCGATCGTATAATCGCCGAGGCGTGGGATGTACGCCTTGATATGATCGTCACCGATCAGGCGATTTATGGTTGAGCGATATTGAATCAGTTCTGCGCAAGCTCACTGCTGGCGCAAGCATACGTATCGAATCCCTGTAGTCTTTTCCCGGGCCTACCTCGGGTGAAAGCCGGCAATAGACGCTCCCGCCCGCTGCAGGCAGCGGGCGGCACATCCCTGATGACGCCTGGCTCTCGGCATCCATGCCTCGAGTCACTTTTGCAGACTTTCCCCCGAGGTAGCCGAGCATCGTCTGGGATGGCAGGTAACTTAAGATCAAAACCAGGATCCCCGCTTGCGCGGGGATGACGTGATTAAATCAGTTAGTTAGCGGGACAAATCTGCCCTCGGAGATGCTAGAAGTCGTACTTGCCGGCGGAATACAGTTTGGCGGCTTTTTCCCAGACCGGTCCAGGTTTGCCATCGCCGACCGGCTTGCCGTCGAGCTGGATCACCGGAACGACTTCCTTGCTGGAGCTGGAAATCCAGACCTCGTCGGCGTCCAGAACCTCGTCCATGGTGATCACGCGCTCTTCGACCGGAATGCTGCCGTCGGCGCGTAATACGCCGAGCAATAGCTGGCGAGTGATGCCGGGCAGTATCTGGTTATCCAGCGGAGGCGTTGCGACGACGCCGTCCTTGACGATGTAGGCGTTGCAGGCACCGCATTCGGTGAGTTCATTGTTTTCGTTGTAAAGCAGGATTTCACCGTCGCCTTTGCTGTAACCCTGCTGGAAATGCATAACGTTGCCGAGTAGTGAAATCGACTTGATATTGCAGCGATCCCAGCGCATGTCGTGACCGGTAGAGCAGGTATAAGGTTTGATATGCTCGCGATCCGGTATCGGCGGCGGCGGAATTTCGAAGGCGTAACCGAAAACGGTCGGCTCGATGCCTTCCGGATAAGCGTGATGACGTTTGCTGTCCGCTCCGCGGGTGACATGAAGATAAACGCCGAGGTTGCCGTTACCGTTCTTTTGCAGCAGCGAATTGCACAGTTCGCGCCATTGATCGTCATCCCAGTCGAGGTTGATTTCAATCGAGTTGAGGCCGTCTTTCATGCGTTCGATATGTGGGCCAAAACCGACCATTTTGCCGTCGTAAGAAGGAATTACCTCGTAAATACCGTCGCCGAACAGGAATCCACGGTCCATCGGGGAGATGCGGGCTTCCTCGAGCGGCATGTACTCACCGTTTAAATATGCAATCGTCATGTCAGTGTTCCGGTTGGTTCATTAGCGACTAAAAAATGGCCCGCAAGTTAAGCAGAAACGGGTCTTCGGCGAATAGAGCCACACTCCGATAAGCATGGTGCCAGAAAACTGAATTCAAACAGTTCTAATCTGCTGGCAGTCAGTCGAGGTTTAGATGAAGCCGCAAGCCTGGCGAAGCTCGAACAGGACCTTTTCGCCCTCGCTGACGTCGAGCCCGTCCTCGGTTAGCTGGTTGACGCGGGTGACGCCATCGACGCTGCCGAGTTCGGAGATATACCTGAGGATATCCAGCGGCACGATTTCCGACAGGAAATCACGCTGTTGCCAGATCGACAGGAAAGAAATGATGCCGTAGGCGCCCCAGTTGGAAACATCGGCGACGATCAACTCGTCACAGCTGGTGGTCGACGGCACGATGTTCAAATCCTCCAGCGCGGCCGCGACCTTGCCCATACCGATCTCGTTGCCGCCGTCGCCAATAGCGATCGTCTGGCACTGACTCAGGTCCATGAAGTTGTCGAAGCAGGCGGTGTGCGCGCTGATGCTTTCGCCGCGCATGTTGTAATAACCGCCGTCTGCTGCCTTTCCGGGACGCTCGATCGATATCACCGCATCGGGGCGAAACGCGGTCAGCGCGTGTTGTACCTCGTGTTTTCGCCGGTTGTTGTTGCCGACGTGAATTTCGTAGACGCGAAATCGCTCAGCCAGCGCCTCTGAAATCGGCCTGCCGCAGACCAGGATCGGGGTCGCGCCAATTTTTTCCAGGGTCTCGTAAAACGCAATCGCACCCACCGGGCCGTCGGTTTCAAAAGTTTCGACCACCGGGAAACCCGTGCCGATCAGTACGATGCCACGGCAATCGTGCAGAATTTTCGCCGCGCGCAGGCAGTAACCGGGTTCGAGATGCGGTTGCACCGTCTTCATGCCACGCAGGTTGCGCGCCACCAGGATATCTTCGATCCTGCGACTTAAAGCCAGTTCTTCGTCAGCCGTCATGGTTTTAGTCTCAGCAAGGGTCGGGTTGGGTGCGCGCGAATCGGGCCTGTTGCAGGCAGTGAATGTTATGCGCCTGCTCGATACCGATTTGTTCGAAACTTACCACCGCCCCGGGCGATAATTGCGCCAGCCGGGCGGTATCCAGCGGTATCACCGAGCCTATCTTGGGATAGCCGCCGATGGTCTGGCGATCATTCATCAATACTATGGGTTGCCCGTCTGCGGGTATCTGGATAGCGCCGTGGCAGATTCCTTCGGACAGCATGCCGACCATATCGGAGTGTACGGTTTCGCCTTCGAGGCGGAATCCCATGCGGTCACAGCGGTCGGTGAGACGGTACTCGGTGTTGAAGAAACGCCATTGCTGTGTCGGCTTGAAAGCCGCCTGCTGGTATCCGAGCACGACCCGCAGGTTGGCAAAATCACCATACTCGGGTCGATCGGGCTCGCCCAGCTGCCAGTGCCTGTCGATTTTGGCGGCGCTACAGGGCAGGCGATCGCCCGCCTGCAGCTTGTCGCCGTGAAGGCCGCCGATTTTTTCTCGTACCACGGTCGAGCTGCTGCCGAAGCTCGGTTCGATGTCGAAGCCGCCGCTGACGGCGAGATAGCAACGAGTGCCTTTGCTGGCAAATCCGATTTCCAGCTTGTCACCGGCGGCTAAGTCGAAGGTTTGCCACTGCGACAGGGTGTCGCCATTCAGCCTGCAGGGTGTTTCGGCGCCAGTAATAACGCAGCTGGTATCGATTTCGGCCTCGAGCGACAGGCCACCGAAACCGATTTCCAGGCAGGTAGCGTTGGCATCGTTGCCGAGCAGGCGATTGGCCCAGTCGAAGGCGGTAAAATCGAGCGGACCGCCGGTGGTCAGCCCCAGGTTGTGCGCGCCGTATCGGCCGCGATCCTGCAGCAGGCTCAGTAAACCGGGCTGTTGCACCAGCAAGCCGCTCATAGCTCGCCACCCAGCTTCAGAAATTTTTCGCGGCCGATCGCTTCGAAACGAATCCGGTCGCCTACCTTGACCGGCATGCTCGGTTCGCGCGCGGGATCGAACATGCGTGTCGGGCACAACCCGATCAGGTTCCAGCCTCCGGGCGAGACCGCCGGGTATACCGCGGTCTGGCGATCGGCGATGGCGACGGCGCCGCGCGGGACCTTTTGCCTGGGGGTTGCCAGGCGTGGTGCGGCGATACGTTCGTCGACTTCACCGAGATAGGCGAAACCGGGCGCAAAGCCGATGGCGTAGACGCGGTATTCCTGCTGCTGGTGAATTTCGATAACCTGGTCGACACTCAGATTTCCGTTTTCGGCAATGATTTCGAGGTCTGGTCCTGACTCCCTGCTGTAGTAAACCGGCAGGCTGACAAGTTCGCCGCTGGCTGCATCGAGGCTATCAAGGTTTGCAAGCGCGCCACGCAATTGCTGTTTTACCGCGAAATGATCGCTGCGATCGAGATCGAAGATTACCAGCAGCGACGCATAGGACGGTACCAGGTCGACGATGCTGTCCGCCATGCTGGCGAGAATGTTGTTTACAGCCGCCTGAATTTGCGCGGAAACCGCTGCGCTGGTTTGTTCGGCAAAATAGACGATGAAGGCATTTTGCCCGGCAACTTCGATTCTCATAGGACGATCAGGCGTGAATAATCTTGCGAATTTCTTTGATTGCCGCGACGCCTTCGTCGTTGTCTCCGTGGACGCACAGGGTATCGGGTTTCAACTCGAGGGTATGACCGCTGACCGAGGTCACCGTGCCCTCACGGCAAATCTGTTCGACCTGCGCCAGCATTTTTTCGCGCGTATGCACGGCGCCCGGCTTCGCTCTCGATAACAGCTTGCCGTCGTCGTCGTAACAGCGATCGGCAAAGGCCTCGAACCAGAGGTCGATGCCGTGACTGGCAGCTTCAGCGCGATGCTGTTCCGCTTCGGGCGTGGCCTGCAGCATCAGCCTTACCGGTTTGTGGAAGTCGGCAATTGCTTTCAAAATCGGTGCGCGCACGGCTTCACGCGCCATCATGTCGTTGTAGAGCGCGCCATGCGGTTTGACGTAAGCCAGCTCCAGCCCCTGGATCTTGGCCATGCCTTCGAGCGCGGCGATCTGGTAGTGCATGAAGGCAGAAATTTCCTCGGCCGAGCAGTGCATCGGCCGGCGGCCGAAGCCGACCAGGTCGGGGTAGGCGGGATGCGCACCGACCATGACGTTGTTCTGTTTCGCCATCGACAGCGTGCGTTCCATCACCAGCGGGTCGCCGCCGTGGAAACCGCAGGCGATGTTGGCCTGGTCGATATGCGGCATGACTTCATCGTCGCGCCCCATTTTCCAGGAGCCGTAGCTTTCGCCGAGATCGCAATTGAGCATTAACATGATTATCTCCGTTTACATGACCGCGAGGTGACTGTTGGGCTGGTCTGTTACCAGCATGCAGCCGGGTGCATGGGTGATGCAAAACGGCGGCTTTGCCTGTTCGACCGCCACCTGGGGCGTTACGCCGCAGGCCCAGAATACCGGCACCTCGTCGTCGTGAATGGTGACAGCGTCGCCGAACTCGGGATTTTTGATATCGCGTATGCCGATTCGAGCGGGGTCGCCGAAATGTACCGGCGCGCCGTGAACCGCGGGGAAGCGGGTGCAGATCTGGATCGCGCGAATCGCATCGGAGGGAATCATCGGGCGCATGCTGACCACCATCTTGCTGGCGAAACGACCGGCGGTGTTGCAGTCGATGTCGGTGCGGTACATGGGCACGTTAACGCCTTCGCTGACGTTGCGAATTTCGAGGCCGTCGTCGATCAGTGCCTCCTCGAATGAAAACGAGCAGCCGAGTACGAATGACACCAGATCGTCACGCCAGATATCTCGAATATCCTGCACTTCGTTGACCAGCTGACCGTCTTCGAACACGCGGTAGCTCGGGATATCGGTGCGGATATCGAGATCTTCGCCGAGCTTCGGGATGTGGTAGTCGCCCGGGGACGACGCCATGCCGATCAACGGGCAGGGTTTCGGATTCGACTGGCAAAACTGCAGAAACTCGTTGGCGTAGTCGGCCGGCAGAATACACAGGTTGCCCTGTACGAAACCGCGCGAATAGCCCGAGGTGTTGCTGGTAAATTCGCCGCTGCGGATTTTATGTCGCAGCTCTAGTGGTGATATGTCCTGGTTCATAGGTTTAGCTGATTGAGGTCAAAGCGAGGTTTTACAACTGTTTGGCGCGCTCGCGCAATACATTTTTTTGAATCTTGCCGGTTGCGGTCTTGGGCAGTTCACCGAAAACCACTTTCTTAGGGCGCTTGAAGCGCGCCATATTGTCGGCGCAAAAATCGATCAACTCCTGCTCATCGGCCTGTGCCTGGGCTTTAAGTTCGATAAAGGCGCAGGGGACCTCACCCCATTTGTCATCGGCAAGCGCCACCACCGCGGCTTCGCCGACCGCCGGATGTTTGTACAGTACGCCCTCGACTTCGACCGACGAGATATTTTCGCCGCCGGAGATAATGACGTCCTTGGCGCGGTCGCGCACCTGGATATAGCCGTCGGGGAATACCACCGCGATATCGCCGCTGTAAAACCAGCCGTTCTTAAACGCTTCTGCGGTCGCGTTCGTATCCTTCAGATAGCCCTTCATCACGGTATTGCCGCGAATCACGATTTCACCCATTGTTTCGGCGTCCCAGGGCACCGAATCGCCGGATTCGGGACCGATGACATCGACCGCTTCGGTCATTGCGAAACGTACACCCTGGCGCGCCTTCAGTTCCGCTTGCCGCTCGATCGTCTGCTGCTGCCAGTCGTCCTGCGGCGCCGAATGCAGGATATGGCCATAGGTTTCGGTGAGTCCGTAAACGTGCATGACTTCGAAATTGAACTGCGCCATGCTTTCCAGCACTTTGGCCGGCGGTGGCGCGCCGGCGGTCATCGCGTAAATCGTGTTTTCGAATTTCTTTTGCTCCTCGGCTGGCGCATTGGCCAGCATGTTGAGCACGACCGGGGCGCCGCCGAAGTGCGTGATGTCGTGCTCCTCGGCGAGATCGAAGAACAGTTTCGGCATGAAGGCGCGGATACAGACCACGGTTCCGGCCAGCGCGGTCATGGTCCAGGCGTGACCCCAGCCGTTGCAATGGAACATCGGCACCGTGTACAGGTAGCGCGGGTGCGGCGGCAATGCCCAGGAAATAACGGTGCCCATGGTCATCAGGTAAGAACCGCGATGATGGTAAACCACGCCCTTGGGCAGGCCGGTGGTGCCCGAGGTGTAACTCAGCGTCAACGCCTGCCATTCATCCTGTGGCGGGCACCAATGGTAGGTATCGTCACCGCGGTCGACCAGGTCCTCGTAAAAACTGAACTCGACATCGGTGGGTAATTCGGGCTTCTCGGTGGCGTCGACGTCGTCGATGATGACGATTTCAGGGCGAAGTTCGCAATGCTGCAGGGCCTGTTCCAGCACCGGCCACAGCTGGCGATCGCAGATGAACAGGCGCGATTCGCCATGATCGATGATATAACCCACGGTCGCCGCGTCGAGGCGGGTATTGATGGTGTTCAGTACCGCACCGGCCATCGGAATCGAAAAATGGCTCTCGAACATTTCCGGCGTGTTGAAGGCGAATACCGAGACCGTATCGTTTTTGCCGATACCGCGCGCCGCCAGGCTGGAAGCGATGCGCAGGCAGCGGTTACGAGTCTGCGCCCAGGTGTAGCGGCGCTGGTTATAAATAAGAGATTCGCGTTGTGGATAGATATCGGCGGTTCGATGCAGGAATGACAACGGCGTCAGCGGCACGAAATTGGCGGCGTTGGCCTGCAGTTGATCGTATTCGATAGTCATAACATCCCCCAAATTAATTCTGTCATGCCCGCGTCAGCGGCGGTCCGCCGTTTCGGCATCTTTTCAACTCGTTTCAAGATCCCCGCTTACGCGGGGATGACGCTCACACTGCGGCGAGCGACTGTTTTCCGGGATGACATTGCTCTGCCCACGAACAGGGCAATGTCAGTTTCTTACCGGCGATCCCGCATCGAGCATGCTGTTGATGCGCTCTCGTGTTGCCGCGCTTGCGACCAGGTCCAGGAACGAGCGGCGCTCGGCATCGTAGAAATCCTGCTCGCTCCACACCGTGCCCGGGTCGACGTCGCCGCCGGTAACGATTCTGGCCATTTCGCTGCCGACGTTAACGTCGTGTGGCATGAACATACCCTTGACGCGGGACTGTTCGAGCCATTTGACCATTTCTTCGAATACCGGTCTACCGGGCAGGGTGAGAGCAGGCCTGTCAAATGCAGCCTGACCGGCGTCGTCGTCAATTGCCCTGATTGCTTCGCCGAGAATGCGGTCGCGGTTGATCAGGTAACGGTCGTTGGGTCGCAGCATGGCCTGCTTTTTTGCAATGATCGGCGAGCTCGCGGTTTTGCCGTAGCCCAGGTTCATGAAGGCTTTCCAGCAGGCCTCGCTGATATCGTCGCTGCATTGCAGCAGTTCAATCCAGCGGTACAGGGTTTCCTTGCAGCCACCGCCGCCGGGCACCAGGCCGACCAGCGATTCGACCAGTCCGGTCACCGAGTTGGCATGACAGACTACCTGTTTGGCGTGCAGCACCACTTCGAAGCCGCCGCCGATCGACATGCCGACCGGCGCCGCCACAACCGGGAAGCTCGCTGTTTGCATGCGGTGCACGGTGTCCTGGAAATCCTTGAGGAAACGATCGAGCCCGTCCATGTCTTCGCGCCGGAAGAAGTCGCGCACCGCCTGCAGGTTTACCCCGCAGGAAAAATGCTGGGCGTCGTTGTGCACGATCAGGCCGCGCATGGCGCCGGATTCGACCTGGGTCAGCGCGTCGTCGAGAATCTGCATCGAATCGGCGTCGAGGGCGTTGGCCTTGCTATGAAATTCGACCAGCGCGATGCCGTCGAGGTCATACCAGCTGGCCACGGCACAGCTGTTTTGTGGCGTCATCGTCTGTCGCTTTTCGCTGAAGCGGATCACGCCCGCCGGGCGTTCGATCGCCTGCCAGTTGTCGCCGGCGTGGCGCGCCTGCAGGCTGGCGTCACTAACCCGGTAAAAGCTGGAACCGGCGGCCTCGGCGAGAAACGGTGGCACCGCCAGGCTGTCGGACTGGAGGCGATTGATGAAATAGTCGACGCCGATCTCGTCGATCAGTTCGAACGGCCCCTTGATCCAGTTGTAGCCGAGTTTCATCGCGTCATCGATGCCGACCGGGTCTTCTCCGACTTCCGGGATCAGCGAGGCGGCGTAACTCAGCGTGCGCGACAGGATGCGCCAGGCAAACCGGCCGTAGCGGCTATCGTCGTCGAGTAATTGCCTGACGCCCTGCTGTTCGGCGCGGTCGGCAAGCGGCAGGTTGAGGCGCGGCGCGTCCTGATATTGCGCGCTTTCGAGATCGAGCACCTCGCGGCCTGTATCGCTGTCGCGGTAAAATCCCTGGCCCTGTTTATTGCCGGTTTGCCCGCCCGCGATCATTTGCGTCATCAGCGGAATTTTTGCGGCCTCGGCATGGAAGGCATCGTTTTCTGGCAGGATATTGACCAGGCTCTGCACCACGTCGGACATCAGGTCGATGCCGATCAGGTCGTAGAGGCCGAAAACACCGGTCTTGGGGATTCCCATCGGGCGGCCGAAGATTGCGTCGGCTTCCAGCGGCGTCAGCTCGAATTCGAAGGCCGCGTGCAGTGCACACTGAATCGCAAAAACGCCGACGCGATTGCCGAGAAAGCCGGGGGTGTCGAGGCAGGGCACCACGCCCTTGCCGAGCTGTTGTTCGCAAAAGTCCGCCAGCAGGTCGATGATCGCAGGATCGGTATCCTCGCCGCGCACCAGCTCGAGCAGGCGCATGAAGCGAACCGGATTGAAAAAATGGGTTATCGCGAAGCGTTTGC
>Ga0224508_10004548_pt1 | contig 11283 bp, 8 predicted proteins | sample SF_Jan12_sed_USG_4_FD_170157 | JGI IMG/M metagenome (GOLD analysis project Ga0224508, IMG submission 170157) | Sediment microbial communities from San Francisco Bay, California, United States - SF_Jan12_sed_USGS_21 | ecosystem: Environmental > Aquatic > Marine > Sediment | place: USA: California...
CGTCACGCTGAGGGCCGGCCCGATCCCGTGTCCCGTGGCGTCGCCCAGGAGTACCTCCAGACGCCCGTTGTCCAGCCGTCTGAGATCGAAGATGTCGCCGCCGGTCTGATCGGCGGGCCGGCACCATCCGGAAACGTCGTACCCCTTGATTTTCGGCATCGTCTGCGGCAGCACCCGCATCTGGATTCGGCGGGCGACCATCAACTCGCGTTCCATGCGCTCCTTCGCCACCAGGTCCTTCAGCAACCGCGTGCGCTGCAGCGCGACCGCGCACTGGGCCGCCAGCGCCGTCGCGACGCGTTCGTCCTCGTCCGTGAAGGTGCCCTCGTGCTTGTTCAGGACCTGGAGCACTCCTTCGAGGGAGTCATCGTGGCCGACCAACGGTACGGTCATCAGGCAGCGCGTGCGGTACCCCGTCTTGCGATCGATGTCCTGGTTGAAACGCGGATCGGCATAACAGTCGGGAACGTTGATGACCCGCCGGGTCCCGGCGCACTCCCCCACGATGCCGCGATCGGCCGGCACGCGCAGTTCCGCCTCCCCGGTGGCGACCCTGGCCACGAGTTCGTTCTTTTCGGCGTCGAAGAGAAAGACGGTCCCGCGATCGGCGCCGAGCACCGATCTCGCGGCATCGATGATGTTCTCGAGCATCGTGTCGATGTCCGAGGGACGCGCGAGCAACCGCGTCACCTCCAGGATGCGTTCCAATGCCACCGCACCAAGTCGAGTCGCCCCGTCGTCCGTCATTTTCGGATCGCTCCGATCCTTCCGACCCTCTTCATCCGGATGCCTCCAAGAAAGTTCATCTCTAAGGATAACAAGAGAGCACCCGTCTTGACCCGGATCGATCCCCCGAGGCACCATGTTCGTCGAAAGGCGCACCCATGGAACAACCGCCGGGCGAATACGCGCGGGTCCTGGCCGGATGTCGCCCCTTTCGCGACCTCCCCGAGGACATGATCGCGGCGCTCCTCGCGCGCATGCAGGAAGTCTCTTTCAAGAAGGGCGACAAGCTGATCCGGCAGGACGTTCGGGCGGATTCGCTCCAGGTCCTGCTCGACGGCCGCGCCGCCGTCATCGTGGTCTCCGGCGTCGACGATCCAACCGAGGTCGCCGAGGTGGCCGTCGGCGACGTGATCGGCGAGATGGCGTTGATCTCGGGAGAACCGACCAGCGCCGATGTGGTGGCGCGCGACCCGGTACGCACGCTGAGTCTGCCCGCGGGCGATTTCCACGACCTGGCGCGCAAGCATCCCGAAATCGCGGTCGTGCTGACACGGCTCATCGCGGATCGGCTGGGCGGCGCCGTCGCCGACGCGCTGGGCGGCAAGCTCATCCAGGGCTATCGCATCCGGAGATGCGTCGGGCGCGGCGGGATGGCCGTCGTTTACGAAGCCGAACGCGAGGAGGACGGGAGCCAGGTCGCACTCAAAATGATGAGCCATCGCCTGACGTACGACACCCGGGCGTTGTCGCGGTTCCGGGAGGAAACCACGCTGCTCGAGAGTTTCGATCACGTCAACCTGGCCAAGTTGCTCGGCCGCTTCTCCGCCTACGGCACGCACTTTCTCGTGATGGAATTCTGCGATGGCGTCGGTCTGGAGACGATCGCGGCACGCCGCGTCCCAATCAGGGAAGAATTCGTGCGGTCGATCACCGGACAGATCGCACGCGCGCTGGAGTACGTCCACGGCCTCGGTGTGCTGCACCGAGACATCAAGCCGAGCAACGCGATCCTCACCGCCGACGGGCGGGTCAAACTGATCGACTTCGGCGTCGCGCGTCCGGTCCAACGGCTCGACGAGGCAACACGGACGCACGAAAGTTCCATCGTGGGTACGCCGTGTTACATGGCCCCCGAACAGTTCGAGGACACCACGGATATCGACGAGCGCATGGACCGCTACGCGCTTGCCTGTATGGCCTTCGAGTTTCTTGCCGGCAGGCGCCTGTTCAAACAGGACACCAGCTTTAAGATGATGCAGCGGAAAATGACGCTGCAGCTCCCCGCACGAGAATCGATCGGCTCCGGGGTCGGCGAAGAGATGTACGACTTCCTGAAGCGCAACCTCGATCCGGATCGCAACAACCGATCCGATACACTGGCGCCGCAAGCGGCCTGGGCCGCGCCCGTCGATGTCGCCGCGCTGACCGGCGACGCCTGACTCAACCCTCGTCCTGCCAGAGCACCACGGCGCCGCGGATCGACACCCCGGATTCGAAGTAACGCCGTTCCAGCGTGTGCCGCTTGATCTTCAACGTCGGCGTCAGCGCGCCGTTTTCCACGGTCCACGGTTCGACCGCCACAACGATCGCGTCCAGCCGTTCGTGATGCGTCACCGCGGTGTTGATCTCGTCGAGCGCCGTCTGCAGCGAAGCGCGGATTCGTTCGCGCGGTTCGGATCGAGCGGCCTGCGTGAGTTGGACCAGCGCGACCGGCTGGGGCAACCCCGATCCGACGACGCAGACGAGATCGATGGGGTCGACTCGCGCCAGGTCGCTCTCGATGGGCAGCGGCGAAACATACAATCCCTTGGCGGTCTTGAAAATGTCCTTGACGCGGCCGCTGATGAACAGGTACCCGTCGTCATCGACGTGACCGAGATCGCCGGTTCGCAAGAATCCGTCCGCCGTCATCGCTTCCGCCGTTTCGGCGGGTTGCTTGTAGTACCCGCTCATCAACCCGGGGCTGCGGTAGAGCAACTCGCCGTTGTCCGAGAACTTGAGTTTGGCGCCGATCGCCGCCCGTCCCACGCTGCCGATCTTGTCGGCTCGAAACGGGTGTTGGATCGTCCCGTACGCAGCGTTCTCGGTCATGCCCCAACCTTCCGAGATGTTCAGGCCGACCCGTTCGTACCACTCGATGATCTCGGGAGAGATCGGGGCCGACCCGCAACCGAGCACGCGCGCGTGGCGTAGACCCAGGCCGTCCCGGATACGGCCGCGGATGAAATCGCCGACACGCGGGACGGCGAGCAGTAAGTCGAGTTTTCTCGGACCCAGCGAGCGTAGGATTCGCTCGCGGAACAGGGCCCACAACCGGGGCACGGAAATGAACATTGTGGGCCGCGCGCGTTGGACATCGGCGACGAAACTGTCGATCGATTCGACGAACGCAACCGAGTTGCCGCTGTAGAACGAACCGACTTCGATGTAGGCGCGTTCAGTGATGTGGGCCAGCGGGAGGTAGGAGACCGTTCGGTCCTCCGGCGTGGCCGCGAGATCCTCGCCGATCGTTTCCCCGGCCCAGCACAGACTGGCGAAGGTGTGGATCACGCCTTTGGGCCGCCCCGTACTCCCGGACGTGTAGACAATCGTCATCGTCGCGCTCGGATCCGGCGGCGCAGCAATCAGCGGTTCGGCCATCTCGAGGAGTCCGCCCCACGAATGATCCGGAGGAACGCTTGTGTTGGGGAGTCCGAGCCGCAGGATGTCTTTCCCGATCGCTCTACCCTGCCGGTTGGGCCGGTCCAGCTTGCCGATGAAAACCGCGCGCACTTCGCTGTGCTCGAGGATGTAGCCGATCGTCTCCGCGTTGGCCGTCGGGTACACCGGCACGCTGACGTAACCGCCGAGCATGATCGCCAGATCGGCGACGAACCACTCGGCGCAGTTCTTGGCCAGTACCGCGACCCTCTCGCCCGGGACGAGGCCGAGGTGACGCAACGCCGCGGCGATCTGACGCGTCTGATCGCGCACCTGCTTCCAGCTGAGATCCCGGTAGCGACCGTTCTCCGGTTGGCGCAGAAAGATGCGGTCCGGATGGGCCTCGGCCCAGTGGTCAAGCATCTCGATCGGTGTTCGGCGGCTGGGTTGCATCTTGGATTGCGCATTCTATGACCGAATAGGTCCGAGCGGCGAGTCGGGGTAGCCTGGGGCTGTGAGGAAGTCCATCGTCTTGCCGGCCCTGCTGCTGCTCGGCGCCGGGATTCACGCCGGCGACCGTGAACTCGGGGTCGAAGTCCAGCTTTACCCCACCGGGGTCGTGAACGCCGTCGGCGCCAAGATTCCCCTCGGAGATGACGCGTCCCTGACGTTTCGCGCCGGCTACAACTCTGCCGATCGGGACGACAACGGGGAACACGCCGACGAGCAAGGCGGGGGGCCGGGAGTGTCCATCGGCTATCGTAGGATGCTCTTCGACGCCGATCGGGGTTGGTTCGCGGGGGCCCGCGCTGATGTGTGGCTCCTCGAAATCGACTGGATCGACATGCCCGGCAGCCCCGGCGAGACACGAGGGACCAGCGACGTGATCGTCCTGCAACCGACCGCCGCGATCGGCTACCGCCAACCGTTCGGTAAAGACCGGCAGTGGAACTTCGAGCCCGCCGTCAGCCTGGGGGTCGAGTGGAACGTCGATACCGATGGCGCCGATGTCGGCCAGGGGTTGATCCTGCTGGTCGGCGCCTCCGTATCGCGACGGTTCTGAACATGAAGACGCTCAAAGAAATGACGGTCGGATCGATTGCGGTCCTCAGCGGGATCGGGGGCGAACGGGCGTTTCGCCGCCGGCTGATGGAGATGGGTCTGCTTCCCGGAACGTCCGTCAGGCTGATGCGCCGCGTCGAGATCGGTGGCCTGGTGGAACTGCGCGTCCGTGGCTGCAGTGTCAGCCTGCGGTTCCGCGAGGCCGAGCGTCTGCACTTTGCGGCGGACTCACACGAATGAAGCTTCTCCAGCCGACCGCTACGCCACCGCGGGTCACGCTCTGCGGTAACCCGAACACCGGCAAAACCTCGATCTTCAACCGCCTGACCGGACGGAATCAAAAGGTCGGCAACTACCCCGGCGTGACCGTGGAGAAAGTCGAAGCGCAGATCGAGCTGGACGCACAACACCCCGCCGTGATCTGCGATGTTCCGGGGACCTGCAGCCTCAGCGCGCGTAGCGCGGAGGAACAGCTCGCGATCCTCGCCATCGCGGGAATTCCACCACTCGAACCGCCGGACCTGACGGTTGTCGTCGTCGATGCCACGCAGCTCGCACGCAACCTCTACCTCGTGCTCCAGCTCATCGAAACCGGCGGCGCCGCGATCGTCGCGCTGAACATGGTGGATCTGTTGAAACGCGAGGGACTCGAAATCGACGTGGCCGGAATGGAACGTGAGTTGGGCATCCCGGTCGTACCGCTCTGCGGGCTGACCGGGGACGGGATCGACGATTTGCGGCAACGCATGATCGACGTGCTCGAAGCACCCGATACCGGGCGCGCAACCTGCCGTTGGTCCCCCGGCGGAACCGCCGAACGCGAGGACATCGACGCGATCGCCGCGGCCCTGCCGGAGGAGTGGTTGCGCAAATCGCCCGCACGCAAGAGCGCCCTGGCGGTCTGGTCGCTGCTGTCGATCAGCGAGGACGATGAGCTCGAGTACGTGTCCCCCGAGTTGCGCCGCCTCGTCGCCGAACGTCACGCGGACGCCGAGAGACAGGGACGCGACATCGACCGCGAGATCATCGCGGCGCGTTACGGCTGGATCGACTCTCACCTCGATGGCTTTGTGCGCCGGGGCTCGCCCCCGCGCAAGACGTTTACCGAACGGATCGACGCCGTGCTTCTGCATCCGTGGATCGGTTTCGCGCTGTTTCTGCTGATCATGGGCGTCGTGTTCCAGGCCCTGTTCAGTTGGAGCGTCCCTGCAATCGAACTCGTCGAGACCGCCGTCGGAAAGATCGTCCTCGGCACGCGTTGGCTTTTGCCGGATGGCATGCTTGAAGAGTTCCTCGTCGGAGGCGTTGTCGCGGGTGTCGGTAGCGTCGTCGTTTTCTTACCCCAGATACTATTGCTGTTCTTCTTCATCGGGCTGATGGAGGACACGGGCTACATGCAACGCGTCGCCTTCCTCATGGACCGCCTGATGCGCGCGATGGGATTGCACGGTCGAGCCTTCGTACCCATGCTTTCCGGTTTCGCCTGCGCGGTTCCCGCGGTACTCGCCACACGCACGATGGAGCGCCGGCGCGATCGCTTCCTTACGATCATGGTCGTCCCGCTGATGACCTGCAGCGCCCGCCTGCCCGTATACACGCTGGTGATCGGCGCGCTGTTCCCACCCTCGCGTGTGTTCGGGATTCTCCCGGTGCAGGGCCTGCTGATGCTCGCGATGTACGCCTTTTCCACCGCCATGGCGTTGCTCGTCGCCGCCGTGCTGGGCCGCACGCTGCTGCGCGGCCCCAGCGTCCCGTTGATCCTCGAGATGCCGCCCTACCGCCGCCCGCACCTGCGCGACGTGCTGCGCATGATGTGGCAGCGCTCGTCGCTGTTCCTGCGCGAGGCCGGTGGGATCATCCTGGTCTGCACGATACTGTTGTGGGGCCTGTTGAGCTTTCCGAAACACCCCACGCTGGACACCGATTACGAGGCTCTGCGCGGTGGCGCGCGCCAGGAGCTGACCGCCGAGGCGCTGGACACTCGGCTCGAGAGAATCGACGCCGAGGAAGAGGGCGCGATCTTTCGTCACAGCTACGGTGCGCGGATGGGCCGGCTCATCGAACCGCTGCTCGAACCGCTCGGTTTCGACTGGAAGATCGGGGTCGGAATCATCGGCGCGTTTGCGGCGCGTGAGGTGTTTATTTCGACGATGGGCGTGGTTTACGGCGTGGGAGCGGACTCGGACGAGGCATCGGTCACCCTCCGCGAACAAATCCGCGACGAGACGCACGAAGACGGACGGCCGGTTTACACACCGCTGGTCGGGCTGTCGCTGATGGTGTTCTTCGCCTTCGCTTGCCAATGCATGAGCACCCTCGCCGTGGTCCGGCGCGAAACCCGGAGTTGGAAGTGGCCGGTGTTCCTGTTCACGTACATGACGGCGCTGGCCTGGGTGATGAGTTTTGCGGTGTACCAGGGCGGGAAACTTCTGGGCTTTGGTTAGCTACTGAACGTACCCCAGCGACCGCAGCCGCTCGAGTTCCTCGGGATCGATCTCGGGCAACGACTCCGCCCCGCCTTGCTGCGCACGAGCCTCTTCCCAACGGCTTAACCGCGAACGAAGCGCCGTGCCCTCGGGATGCGTGGGGTAGACGTCGCGTTGCTCCGCCGGGTCGGCATCGCGGTCGTAGAGAGACCAGCGGTCCGTCTCGAGATCGTGGACGAGCTTGAGCGGTCCTTTCACCAGCGCCGTCTTGAACGACACCTTCAACCGATCACGTTCCAACGACCAGTCTCCCAGCGCGAACGAGACCTCACCGAACAACGTCCGTTCCGCAAGTCCGTCTTCGATCCCCAGCAACGGATCGATCAGCGAGACACCCTCGGCGGCATCCCCGGGAAACGTTTCGCCCGCCAGCGCGAGTAACGTCGGTGCGACGTCCAACAGCGATACCGCTCCGTCCACACTGTGGGGTTCAAGGATTCCAGGAAGGCTGAACAGCATCGGCACGTGAATCAACTCGTCGTAGAGACTCCGCGTGTGTCCGATCCAGCCGTGCTCCATGATTTCCTCGCCGTGGTCGCCCACCACGACGACGAGCGTGTCGCGCTCGAGGGGCAAACCGCGCAGGTGTTCCAGCAGGCGCCCCAACTGGGCGTCGGTGTAGGCGACCTCCTCGTGATACAGGCCGCGGACATAGTCGATGTCCTGCTCGCTCAACGAAGCGCGGGCGTTGCGCAACTCCCAGATGTCCATCCCACCGCGCAACGCCCCTGAGTATCCCGCGGTCAGGTCGTAGTCCGGGTGATCGTGGTAAACGAAGTGCGGATCGAAGTAGTGCGCGAGCAGGAAGAACGGCGCCACCGATTCTCTGCGATCCAGCCACTCGATCGCGCGATCGGTGACCCGGTGCCCGCTGACCGCGAAGTGGCCCCCGACCGACGAGTCGTCGAACGTTGCGAAGCCCTGGGCGAAACCGTGTTGCTCGCGCAACAAGCTGTGGCTCACCACGGCCGCAGTGTCGAAGCCTCGCCGCGCCAGCAACTCGGCGATCGTGTCGTGTTCGTCGCCGATCGAACCGAACAGGTGCACCAACCCGTGGCTCGACGGCATCTTGGACGTAAACAGCGACGCGATCGAGGGCTGGGTCCACGGCGCCGGAGCGTAGGCCCGGCGAAACAGGACGCCTTCGGCGGCGAGGCGATCGAGGGTCGGGGTCTGGCCCACGGCCGAGCCGTAGCAGCCCAGATCGTCCGCCCCGACCGTGTCCAATACAACCATCAGGATGTTCAGATCGTCGAGGCGCGGGAGCCGTTCGTGCAGCCGGTCCGCCGGCGCGGCGCAGGCGCAGAGCGTTGCGATCAACGTGGCCACGCAAAGAAAACCGAACCCATGCCTCATCCCGCCATGCTATCGCGAATCATGCGGGCTAGAATCGGCCCCGATGGGTGACGGACAAACTCGGCGCATCTTCTGGGGACTCATGGCGGGTGGGCTACTGTTCAATGCCGTCCTGCTGTGGCTCTACCACCATCCCGAGCCGAAGGTGTTGTTCGGCGACGAGAACTACTACTTTCAACTCGCCCGGAGCCTGGCCGCCGGGAGGGACGTCGCACACAACCCGATCTGGCCTTCGCTCTATGCCAGCCTCATCGCCATCCTCTTTAGGTGGACCGGCACGGCGGTGCTGACCGTGCAGCTGCTGCAGATCGTCATGTGGCTCGCGAGCGCGGCCCTGCTGTTCCTGATCTCCTTACACATCAGCCGGATTCCCGGCGTGGCGCTGGCCGCGATGGGAATCTTCCTGTTCTCACCGGAAGTGGCGGCGTTCAGCCATTACCTGTGGCCGGAGATCCCGCACATGTTCTTCTTCCTCGCGGCGCTATGGGTGTTGATCCGTCGCGGGCGGACCCTGTTGGGCAGCTTCGCGGGGGGCGTCCTGATCGGGCTGGCGTTATGGTCGAAACTGATCCTGTTGCCCTTTCTTCCCGCGTTCATGGTCTTCCTGCATCCCGGGCGTTCGATCCTGCGGCATTGGAAAGCGGTTTCGCTGTTCGCCGCCGGTGTGCTGCTGGTCCTGACGCCCACCATGCTGTCGAACGCGAAGACTCATGACCGCTTCATGGTCGCGGACAGCTCCGTATTCAACCTCTGGGTCGGTCTCAACGATGTGGAAACCCAGGACTTCCGTAACGACATCGCCCCGCACGAGTTCATCCGCTACCGCAAGGCCGCGCCGGATTTCGCCACGCGCAACGAGATCTACCGGCAGAAAATCAAAGGGTTGGTGCGCGACCGGGGCCTGGCCAAAACGTTGGGGAACCAGTTGGCGAAGCAATACTTCCGCCTGTTCGACCATGACTCGTTCTTTACCACGCAGCTACCGGGTGGGCCGCGCAGCTCGTACAAGTTCCGCGAAGGGGCCGTCAGTTCCGGCCTGCGGTTGTACAGCCATGCTTTTCACGCATTGCTGCTGGCGGCGGGCGCCGTCGGCCTGGCGCGCCTGCGCGTCTTACGTCTGGACTGGCCCCAGTTCCTGGCACTGTTGCTGTTGTTCAACCTCGCGTTGTTCCTGTTCGTGCATGTCAAGACGCGTTACCTGATGCAGCTGGTTCCCGTATTCGCGTTCTTCGGAGCGACGGCGCTCCATGCGGGTTGGTGCCGGATACGCGGGACCGAGGTCCCACCGGACGGCAACTTCCGCTCCACCCCGGGCCGCCTTGCCGCGGGGCTCGCGCTACTGTTGTTCGCCGAGTGGTTGGCGTTTGCGAGCCTGCTATGAAACGAAACCGGATCCTGTTGCTCGGCATTTGCGCGATCCTCATCGCTGCGTGTAACGCACCGGAGCGCCCGCGGAACCTCCTCCTCATTTCCGTCGACACCCTGCGCGCCGATCGTCTCGGCTGCTACGGCTACGAGCGCCCCACCTCCCCGGCGATCGACCGGCTGGCCGCCGGGGGTGCGTTGTTCGAGGACGCATCGGCGACTTCGCCCTGGACCAAACCGTCGCACGCGTCGCTGCTCACGGGTCTGTATCCGACGCGAAACGGCGCGCTCACGATGCAGAGCCTGATACACGATGACGTCGTGCACCTCGCCTCGCATCTCGGCGACCACGGGTTCCGCACCGGTGCGGTCGTCAACGCACAGTGGCTGACGATGCACGGTCTCGAGCGTGGATTCACGGATTTCGAGTCGGTCGACGTCGTCCAGGGCCGTCGCGAGGGGTCGCCGGTCACCGAGGAGGCGATCCGCTGGCTGAGGGGTCTCGACCGTAGCGACCCGTTCTTCGCCTTCGTGCACTACATGGATGTCCACAGCGATTACGCCTCGCTCCCGCTCTACGAGGAGGCGTTCGTCGAACCCTACTCGGGTGTCGTGGATGGCTCGACCGCCCAACTCTATGACATCGCCGACGGTCTCGTCACGCTCGATGCGGAAGACGCCCGGCATCTGGAGAACCTCTACGATGCGGGCATCCGTCAAGTCGACGAGCAACTCTCGCGGTTGTTCGCCTACCTCGACGAGGAAGGGTTGCTGGAACACACGCTCGTCGTGTTGACCTCGGACCACGGTGAGGAATTCTTCGAACACGGAAGCGTTCTTCACGGGAAAACGCAGTACCAGGAAGTCGTCCGCGTGCCGTTGTTGTTTTCCGGGCCGGGCGTGGCCCGCGGCGCGCGCATCGCGACCCCGGTCTCGCTGATCGATGTGATGCCCACTTGCCTCGAATTACTGGGCCGGCCGGCTCCCGCCGGCCTGGACGGCGTGCCGTTGCGTTCAACCTGGGGCGAGTCGGCGAGCGACCTCGATGCCCGGCTGCTGTACCTCGAGGCCGACGTGACGTACCCGCCCCCCGGTCCCGGACCGGTGCCGATCGGTTCGAAACGTGCCGCGCGGGACGGGCGCTACAAGCTGACCTACGATCTGGCGAGCCGCGACACGCGTCTGTTCGATCTGCTCGAGGACCCCGGCGAGACGCGCGATGTCAAGCTCGAACACGCCGGCATCGCCGCCCGTCTGCTCAAGAACCTGCTGCGCCACCTCGATGCGTCGAACCCGGACCCGGAGGTCGTACCGCTCTCCGAAGAGGAACTCGAAGCCCTGCGATCCCTCGGCTACGTCGGTCGGTAACGCTATAATCGGGGTCTTGAACTTTCCCCGGCCGATCATGCCTCTGGCGCCGTTGGTGTTTCTGTCGTTGGTGCTGGGCTGTGCCACCGATCGATCTCCCGCCGGCCCGTTGCAACTCCTCGATCTCGAAGACCGGCCGTTCGCCCCGTTGGATGTTCCGGACGATGCGCTCTCGGTGTTCCTGTTCACGCGCACCGATTGCCCGATCTCTAATCGCTACGCGCCGGAGGTCGAGCGCCTGAACGCGAAGTTCTCCCCGCGCGGCGTCGTTTTCTGGTTG
>Ga0224508_10004549_pt1 | contig 11281 bp, 14 predicted proteins | sample SF_Jan12_sed_USG_4_FD_170157 | JGI IMG/M metagenome (GOLD analysis project Ga0224508, IMG submission 170157) | Sediment microbial communities from San Francisco Bay, California, United States - SF_Jan12_sed_USGS_21 | ecosystem: Environmental > Aquatic > Marine > Sediment | place: USA...
AGAATCTTTTTTATCGTAATCGTTTTCAGTGTATTCTTCTGAAATGCTAATGACGTTTTCCTTAATCATGAATCCAACTCCCCCTAGAAAACTAACATCATCAATTTTTCCTTCGGCCCACCATCCAGCATTTTTCTTAATCCAAGTTGGAATTTCTGGTTGAATTTTATCTTCTTTCATGGATTTAGAACTGTCTACATCAACTATTTTTATCGCATCTGTAAAGTAATTATTAACAACATTTTTTCTTTCATCCCATACACGATTCATGAAGGTGGTTTTATCCATAACTGTCGTTGGCTCAAACTCAAAAGTTATGATCTTCAATCTATCCAAATTATTTGCAGTAATCACTACATTTTGAAAAATTTCATCATCGTCATAAATTCCAATTATTTCATCACCATATTCATTGTGCCACATCAAATGGGCCATGGAATGTTCTACCAGTATGCCGCTGATCATTTTATCATAGGGTCCAAAATGCAGTTCTGCATAAGCAACAGAGTCCATACCTTGATCTTCAAAAATTTTTAAAACAATGCTGGTCTTTTCACCTTGATTCAGTATTTGTACAGGTATTTTTTGACTGTATAGATCTACATCAAATGCAATGGAGTTAATTGAAATTCCCCCATTTACTCTAGTAATGCCATCTTTATCAACTCCTAATGTAGGTGGGGTACAATTACCACAACTTCCACCTCCACTGGCACTTCCACCATGACTGGCATAAGCAGTTGTAAGCCCAGTTGTCGTTATGATTAGCAGTGTTATGATTCCAACCAACAATTTTGTTTTAATCATTATGCATCGTCTTCCGTTTTTTCAATTTAAATGACTGGTACATTCGTAAATTGTACCAGTTTAAGTTCAATAATTTTTCATAATCTTGTATAGAATTATGAATTGTTTTATTTCAATGAATTTTTCAAAAGCAAATTTACTACAAAAGAATAACTGATCGATTTATTTTCTTTTTGAATCATTTTTGCTTGTAATAATCTAATTTTCCTATCCAAATCATCATCAATCATTATTGTTGCCCTTCTTGTCATGATTGACCTACTTTTTGATGACAGACACATTGACATTTTTTCCAAGCGCATAAATCGTGTTTATGCATCGCACATTTGAACCCAAAATAACGTAATGATGTTTGTATCCAAATAGATTTACATGAATTTTCTAATGTACCATGTTTAGTGAACATGATGACATTTGTTTTTCATTAAATAAAAAGAAAGAGTACATTTTCCCAACATGGTTGCCATGTATGGAAATGAGTTTTCACAATCCTATCTAAGGTTAAGGAATTTCCACTAGAATATTTTTTGATTTTTGTTTAAATTAACTAAATCTAAAATTTCTTTTGTTAAATGATTTTCAGAAAATGTGTACACTGTGGCAAGGAATTTGAAGATGTATTCAACAAAAGGGTATGCTCAACAAAATGCGCAATTGAGATTTCAACGTAATCTTCTCTACAAAATATTGTTACAAATTGATTCACAATCCTATCTAAGATTATGAAAAAACCTGACTGCAAAAAAAAATGATTCCTAGGACGTGTGCAGTCAGGCTAGGTTCTGGTCGGTATGGTATGAAAACGAATTATGACACAGTCGCTTAATGATGATGATTCGACGAATCAGGTATTAAGAAAGGGGAGAAAATTAGTAGTAATTTTTTAATACATTAAATTTATTTTTGCAACTTTCAACCTTCATTATTTTTTTATGAAAACTAAGCCTTTATGACCCTCATCAAATTAGCCTTTTATTCAATAGAACAATTCCTCTAAACTGTGACCTTTGAAGAGATAACATCGGAATTTTATCAAGAAAACAAGAATAATTTAGGCCAATTTATGCCAAAACTACACAATCGGGGACCATACACAAAACAAGAACTTGAAAAGAGACGAAACGAGGTATACCGACTTCACCTGGAGTACGGATATTCAGCTAGAAGGATTGCTGAACTGATGAAGATAAACCGTAATACAATAAACGGTGACATCAAACACTGGTACTCTAAAATTGCAAACTCAAATGACATACAACCAGAATCTGCAATATTTGCAATACTTGAGAGACTGGATATTCAAAGAACCAGAATAAGAGAGTATCTTGACAATGCATCTGCCATCACTGAAAAAATAACTATTGAGAAAATGATTCTTGATCTTGACTGTAAAATTATCAGCATACATCAAAAGTTATCAGAATCACGTGCAACAATGATGAACTTTGCAATAGACTTTCTTAATTCGCATCTAAAGGGGCAAAATCAGACGCAAAGATATTACACATTTGGCCAGAAAATGGCCGTATCTGATTCTGCAATAAATAAGATAGATAGAATAATTTCTGAAGACAAAAAGAATCTATGGAGCAGACAGGATTGAAGCTGGAGTTTGATTCAAAAAGTACAGTTGAAAAAATTGATGAGCAAAAAATCATAGAGATTACACAAAGTCTTGTCTTGACTGCAAAATCAACACTACTAGAAGATGACTTGCTCTATGAAATAATTAAACTTACAAAATGTGATCTAAACACTGCACATGACACATTTGATAGAATGAAAGAGCTTGGCCTGAGCGTTTGTACTAATTGGATGATACCGGGATACTCACTTCGAATGTTTGCAGAGATGCGAGGTTATGCGACTGAAGAACTAGAACAATTAGACAAAAAATCCAAAGAGATAGAAGAAAAAGCAGAAAAAAGAGAATCGCAATTCATGGAAAAGTATGGGACTGACATGTCAAAATGGTCTGCTGAGATATTGGAGAAATATGAGTATGGTGATGAGGAATCACTGTAACTAATGGAATTTCAAATAAGGAAATAATCAAATGTCGACATTTTCAATAGTGAAAATCATAATCTGATCTTATCACATTCTTTTACATTAGTTAATTATTGAATAAAAAACCATTAGCGCTAGCTGTAATTTTAATTCTAATCACATCCTTAACAGTGTATCCTGCTCAAAATGCTGATGCGGCAAAAACCGTGACGGTTACCCAAAAATGTGAAAATGCCGCACTGGAATTATTTATCGTAAATCAAGAGGGCAAACCTGCCAAAAATGCAAAAATCTTTGATCACGCACGTATGGAAGTACTTGCCAGTGCTGATGAGAATGGATTTGTAGTCTTGCCTGCAGACTTACAGGGCAAACCTTTGCGAGCAGGTGGAGGCTCATATACATTGACATCGTTTATAGCAGAAAATTGCCAGCCTTCAGAAATTGAATTTGAGAAAAGTGACTAAGATCTTGTCATTGTACATCATCATACTTGGTCTCTCTTTGATCCTTCACAAGACTATAGTGATACACCCTACATTACCCCATTTACTGGAGACTATGTTGTTGGAGACATACTCAATTTATCTGAGTACAATCTAACAGATATCAAAATAACAATTCAAACTATCAGCGAACAAATTGGCACTATCGAGACCAAATCTTGGTATCCGATTAAGAAAATTCTTCGTCCAGGAGAGGCATCGCCTTTCTTTGCTTACGTTGGTGGAGGATTTGACAACTATAAAATTTCCATAAGCGATTACAAGGCAACTTCAGAATTGCCTGTAAACCCTCCGGTCAAAATATCTGATATTGTGATAAATGAAGACAAAGATGACAACGAATTCCTGACAATCATTTGTGAAGATACTTTAGAAAAATCTGATAATTTGCATCTTCTTTTGTTGGGATATTCAGAACATAATTTATTAGATAACGCAACTATTGAAACTCCATTTCTAGTGCTAGAAATGGGTTTTGGTGATTCAAATTGTATTACCGATGGACAAATATCCACGTATGAATTTTTAGAATATGCAAAAGAGGACAGGTTTGAGGCATTCATCATTCAAAGCGGTCTCAATTTATTTTTTGACGTACAAGAAATAAGCCGATTAGAATCGCTTAATGCATATCAGCTTAAAGATTATGGACATCTTCTTCAAACATCAGTTTACTCTAGCTATTATCCAGACTCACTTACTCCAAAATATATGAATATACAGGAAATCAAGTCTATGACGGAAAGATATCATGAAATAAAAAAATCCAGAGAACATGGAATTATTTTGCAAGATGATTCAAAGAGCATTTCATCTAGCTTAATTCCCGATTGGATTCGAAACAATGCAAGTTGGTGAGTAGAAGGAAACATTGATGACAAGGCATTTGTTGGAGGAATACAATTTTTGATAAAAGAAGGACTCATACAGATTCCAGAAACCACACAATCTGCAACTGAAGGTTCCCAAGAGATTCCTGTATGGATTAAAAACAATGCTGACTGGTGGTCTCAAGGGTTGATTTCCGATGATGATTTCATTAAAGGAATACAGTTTATGGTTGAAAATGGAATTATTGCAGTTTAGTTATCTCTCAAATCTCCAATTCTAGGCGTGAAATTTATCTATGAACCCCTGAAATAAACAAGTTCAAATCCCCCGTTGACCTATGTACCTAGATTAATCAGGAATTTCTGGATGACGAACGAGAAAGATTAGGACCGTTGTATCCGATGTATTACGAGTGTGACTTTTACAATTCCAGCAGTACGTGTTACAAACCTGAATATTTCCAGTATGGGAATTATGGGGAGGATATGTGATCAATAATGATAAAGACATCAATCTCAAATGTGTCATCTAGTGTAGAAAAGGATAAACTGCTTAATCAATCTGATTGGTTCGTTAATGTGGCAAATATGTGTCCATTTGCATGATCTTTATTCTCAAAAAGTATGTCTCTTTCTTTTACTGAAACCAAATAATCCATCTCTTTTAGAAGATTTACAATGTAGTCTCGATTAGAATAACTATGGTATTCTATCATCATATTCTGAATGAGTTTTTTCTTTAATGTATATCGAGCCCCTCTCAAAGCCATGATTTCTGCCCCTTCGATATCTATTTTACAAAATTGAATTTTACCTATATTTTCATCTTTTAGCAATTTATCTATTGTAAGTGTTTTTGTTTTTTCTTTTTTGATTTGATTTTGTGGTATTGACCAATCAGTTAATGTTTGCTTGTCAGTAGTGGACATTGAATCATGTTTATAAAAGTCAATTTCTGTATCATCCTTGTCAGTAATTGCATAATTATACAGTATAACATTCGAAAAATTATTTAGTTTACAATTGTCCTTTAGAATGTCGAATATGCTTGGAGATGCTTCAACTGATATTATTTTAGAATTTTGATATTTCTTTGCAAGTATGCAAGTGTAATAACCCACATTTGATCCAACATCCAAAATCAATCCATCATTCATAGAATGTTTTATTGCAAATTCTTTTTCTTCGTTTTCCCAATCTAACTTTACAAATATCATATAATCAATAACAGTGGGAACTGATAACAAAACTCCATCTCGGTTTATAGTTATTTTTTTTGTTGGAATCCAATTAAGAAGATTTGGTCTACTTAGTATGACCTTGCCTGTTTTTTCTTTTCCAGATATAACGTAAAGTAAGGTTAGAATTATAATTCCATTTAGAATATAGGTTAATAGAATTAGTTTATCTTTTATTGTATAGCCAAATTTGTATCCTCTAATCCAATCTGTTATTTCATTTTTAATTGATTTCAATATTAGTTCCCTAGTATTTTCTCAATGAAATAATTCCATCGGTTGAAAAATCGGGCGCTGCATTCTCAAGACTTGCAAATACCAACGGAACCATGCTGATCGAATCACCTCCACGCAGGCCATCAGGCATGATCTACAAGATATACGAGATGTCCAAGCTACGCAAAAACGTGGATGCAAACTCCGCAACATCACAGTTCAAGATTCATGAGATTCCAGCAACTATGGCAGTCGATGCAGGCCTGATTAATCAAGAGTTTCTGGATGCCGAACGGGAAAGGTTGGGACCAATGTATCCGATGTATTACGAGTGTGATTTCTACAATTCAGCAAGTACCTGGTACAGGCCGGAATATTTCAGATACGGGAATTATGGCGAGGATATGTAGGTATTTTTGTTTAATTTTGTTCCACTCTTCCACTTGTGAGAGATTAACCAGGTCCAATAATGACATCTGTGACGTCAGAAATGTATAATGCGACCTCAAATTGGTATTTTTCACATTTACATATCTTACAAGTACCTACATATTCATCTGGAACATTCAGGCCTGGAAATTTATCTACACCTCCTGGCCAATCAAATTTCCACTCGTATTCCCTTTTGAAATGACCACATTTACACAAATCATCAGGCGATTCACCAGTATGTGAACGATGTTTTATGCCGGCTCCATTCCCTAAACAATCAGTATCAGTACAAATTGTCATGAGTTACATTTTCTTCTCTGTATAATTTCATTAAAGATACCTCCATGATTTTCAGTATTGAAAAGAGAAGTATTCAGATCATAATCCTGTACAAGATTATTCAATTAGTTCTCTTTTCTCTTCTTCCTAATCTTACAATCATACATGCCACGATACATCTACGGAGAGGACCCTGCTTCACAAAACGATTTCTTTGGAATCGTAATTCATGAGATGTCCAGTCCTACAAGAGAAACACCAAAACCTGTTCCGTTGCTGCGGGACGTCTATGCGCTAAACCACACATCATTTGATAAAATCATAGAGTTTCACACTCAAGTCCTATTCAAGAAATTTTCACCCTCTCTTATGGTCTTTGATTATATCAACGAAAGAACCTTTGCAGATTTGATGATTGAAGACTTTGGAGGAGACAGGGTAGAAAAATAAAACTTAGGATTTTCCTTTTCTTTGTTTATCTAGAGTTACCACACATATACCAGTTGCTTTTGCCACAAGAATTGGTGAATCAAGTACATCACAAGCACTTTCATTTGTATCGTCATTGTTTGGAGTAATCACCTTGTATGCTTCAAATTTTATTTTTCTACTAGTTTTTCCTACCTCAATAATTTTTCCTGCGACTTCGATGAAATCTCCGCTATGTACTGGAGCTAAAAACTCAACTTTATCATAAGCTCGAAGAAGACCCTCGTCTCCATCATATTGAATTGTTAATTCAGTAGCTAAATCTCCAAACAGATTAAGAATTCGTGCACCATCAACAAGATTTCCAGCGTAATGTGCATCATGAGAGCTCATCCGTATCCGTAATTTAGATTCTGGAAAAGAGTTGCTCATGATAATACTTTAAAAAAAAGTATAATGAAAGTTTTTTGATAGTGCTATCTATGAATTTAAAAAATACTGGTCTTTAAAGAAAAAATTATTCCTGTTTGCTAGAGCCGGTGTAAAGAATAAATCCCCTCAAGAGTTAATACCGGTGCGGACCCTCGGATCAAAAAGGCATAAAGTACATAAAATTATTAGACTTCTTGAATGAACTCCATATTTCATTTGAAATTTAATGAATTTTAAACGTATGTTGTGATTAAAATCGTTTGAGATTACTTGCATGTAGTTTGATAATTTTTTCTTGAAATGATTTTTTCTATTTTTTTGTTTCATAAATGGGTGTATTTTTCAATATTTTTTAGACGCGACAATAAAATTCTTAGACAAAAACTGAGAATATGTCTCATAATGTTTTCCAATGATTCCGATCTATGCATTCTCTAAAATGAAATTTGAATTCTTTGAGATTAGTGATGTTGTGACGGGGATCTTTTTTCCCATATTTTTTCCTTAGGCTATTCTTAATCTTGATAATATTTGAAATTTTATCATAAATTGAGCCTTGATTCCACCTTGATAATTTTACCTGAATGATGAAACTAATGTCATATTTTAACTCTTGTAGATTTTTAGTTTCTATTTTTATGATCGAGAAAAATATCAAGATTCATAAGGCAAAAAAACTTTCTCTCTCCAAATTATGGAGACATCAATTGAAAATATCGGTACATTGGAATATGTTCTAGACAAATATTCCAAAATTTGGAGCTGGAAAGTTACAGGTGAGCGTGCAGTTAGCATGATATCTAGACTCGTTCCAGAAGCTTGGTATGGCGAAAATGTTAATGAAGTGATTATTCCTGACAGTACTGAAAGCGTAAAACAGATCAAACTCCTTATGGATAGATATCCTCTTGAAATTTTGTCAAAATCTATTTGGCAAAGAAAAATTGTAAAGACATATGCTCCAAAACCTACATTGCCTCCGATTAAACTAAAACTAAAACGTGCAAAAACCGGTGAACAATTTCGAGGTAAGCTTTTGAATTTTCAAAAAGAGGGACTTGATTTTTTGCTAAAATCTTCTGGTAATGCATTATTAGCTGATGAGATGGGGCTTGGAAAAACTGTACAGACATTATCTTACACCGCAACTGAAAAACAAACATTTCCTCTTCTTGTTGTTGCACCCCTAGTAACATTGAAAAACTGGGAACGAGAAATTGAAAAGTTTCTAAAGAAAAAAAGCCGAAATGGGAGAATTCTAGAATCCGAATCCCCAAGTGTCACAATCATTCGAACTGGAAAATCACACGAACTTCCAAAAACTGATATTTACATTATTAATTATGAATTACTTTTCAAGAGAAATGAAGACATATCCAAACTGGGAATTAGAACAATCGTATGTGACGAGGTACACAATCTAAGATCAAAAACTACTCAAAAGTACAAGGCAGTAAAAAAACTAGCTGCACTTCCTTCAATACTGTATAGGATTGGTCTTTCTGGTACCCCAATTTATAATAGAGGTTCTGAAATATGGCCCATCATTGATATCATTAAACCTGGATTGCTTGGAAGCTTTAAGGAATTTTGTGAATACTTTTGTTATGTTAATGACAAAGGTAAGGCAATTGTTTTGGAAAACAAGCGTGCTTCTCTTAGAAATGAATTACAAAAGCATGTGATGCTTCGAAGGAAAAAAGCAGATGTCTTAAAGGAACTTAAAGACAAAGTTCGTTACAAAGAAGTCATTGCAGCTGATACGGATTACTATCTTGAAGAACTAGATAAAATTTGGATGAAAGTTGAAGCAGAACAAAAAGATGATGCAGCAACTGAATTCTCTAAATCCGCCTCGTATCATAGAGCAATTCAAAGTGAAAGACAAATTGCAGGTATTGCAAAAGTTCCACATGTAATTAATTTTGTAAAAAACATTATGGAAATTGAAGAAAGTGTTGTGGTATTTTGCCATCATAAGGTAATTCATAAACTACTCCATCAAAGTTTACAGGAATTCTCACCTGTTTCAATCATTGGTGGGCAATCTGACGCAACAAGACAAGATCAAATAGACAAATTTCAAAAGGGCGAATCAAAATTAATGATTGCAGGTATTCGTGCAGGCAATGTGGGGATTAATTTGACTAGGGCAAAGTATGTCATTTTTGCAGAACTTGATTGGAGCCCTGCTATTCACAGACAAGCAGAAGATAGACTTCACAGGATAGGTCAGAAAAACACTGTATTTGCATATTATTTGATTGGAAATGGTACTCTGGATGATCATGTTGCAAATATTTTGGTGGATAAGAGTTATGAAATTGATGAGATAATGGATGAGTCCAAAGAAAACTATGAAAACAAGGACAAGGCAGAACTCATCTTGGCTCAGATACAAGATAAGATTCGCTCAAAATAATTAAATTTCTAATTTGTTTTTTAGTTCGGATAGTTTTTTAGTGATTATGTCTTTTTTTGTTTGTTCTAACTGCGTATTTTGAATTTCTTTTATTATTTCATCCACCCTACTTAGAATTTCAATTTCTGGTTTTATCTCTCCAAATTTTATTTTGTCGAATCCTTCAGTCTCTGTCATATCAATTTCTTTCACACCATCAGGCAAAATTTCAAACACTTTGACTATTTTTTCTTCTTGCCTTTGAGGTGACATTAATACAAACTGACTTTTTCTTAATTTTTCAATCTCTTCAGATGCTTCCATTTTTGGTATTTTGAGAATGTCTGAAATTTGTTCCATATTACATGACTTTATCTGCAATAATCGTAGTATTTTTGCCCATTTTGGAATATTTTTACTCCATAGAATCTCTCTTGCAAATTCAGTAATGGAAAATGAACCATTGCTATTTAATGAAATCATTTTTCTATCTTTTAATGTGGCAAGAGAATCTAGGATCTTTCCAACCCCCAATCTTTTTAAATCTGAATTCTCTAAATTGTTTTCATTAAATGTGCCATTTTCATTAATTGCTAAATGTAGAATTTCTAAATCCACAGTTCCTAGTTTTCTCATATTGCTGTTGTGCCCCCAAGATTTATCATTCTTTCCACTTGCTGAGATTTTTGTTCTTGAGGAATATATGTGGATTATCTTGTTCTGATTTATGGTTCGTTATGAACTTCCAAGATTGCCCTACGGGTATGATGAATTAGAACCATTTATCGATGTTGAGACAATGAAGATTCATCACCAAAAACATCATCAAGCATATGTTGATGGATTAAATAAATCTCTTGGGGAAATTGGTGGGGCATCCCATCCTCAATACATCTCATCTATTCTATCTGATCTAAAATCAATTCCTGAGTCTGGACGAAGTGCAATTAACTTTTTTGGAGGTGGTTTTGAGAATCATAGATTGTTTTGGGAAACAATGACTCCTAATGGCTATGGAAAACCTGCTGGAGAACTGGAGGACTCGATAGATGTTTACTTTGATAATTTTGAGAATTTTAAAAAAATCTTTTCTGAAAAAGCAATGTCTATTCAAGGTAGTGGTTGGTGTTGGTTGGTTTTCAATACAACGTATCATAAAATTGAAATCATCACTACCAAAAATCAAGATAGTCCTTGGACTGTTCAAAAATATCCTTTATTGGGATTGGATGTTTGGGAACATGCATACTATTTGAAATATCAGAACAATAGATCTGATTATGTCAAAGCATGGTGGAATGTTGTGAATTGGGATTATGTCGGAAATAGGTTTAAAGAACTTGCCAGTTGATCGTTGATTTGGATAAATTCTTTTAAAGTGAAATTCTATTTTCTCTCATATGAACAAGAGTCTAAGATACATTGCACTTCTTGCAATTTTACCCTTGTTTACAGCAGGTGTGACGACCGATTATTTCTCAGATGCTGAAGCTCTCAAAAGCCAAGGCACTGGAACCTCCAAATATGGTTCTAGTACTGGTGTCTGTGGATTACAATTATGTTCTGAAATTCCAGGTGGAAAAGATGCATGGAATGCACAACAAGGTAAAGTCACTCCTGTAGCCCCAGTTGAAGAAACTGAAGTGAAAGAAACCGTGATGGAAAAGGATGATTCTGTGATGGAGGAAACTCATGAAGAAG
>Ga0224508_10004550_pt1 | contig 11281 bp, 11 predicted proteins | sample SF_Jan12_sed_USG_4_FD_170157 | JGI IMG/M metagenome (GOLD analysis project Ga0224508, IMG submission 170157) | Sediment microbial communities from San Francisco Bay, California, United States - SF_Jan12_sed_USGS_21 | ecosystem: Environmental > Aquatic > Marine > Sediment | place: USA...
CAAATGTCGAGCACTATCTCAACAGCGACCGGCACCGGCTCGAGGTGGATTATTTCGATTACTACCGCAGGCTGGGCCGTCTGATCGCCAAGCTGAAACCGGTCACGCGCGAGCTCATGCCGCCAACGGCCGGTAAAGGCGACGGGCTCACCGCAGCCGATGATGAAAACGTCGCGGTTGAGAGCGCGCGCGCAGCGTGAGCCCTTTCCTGGCCTGGCCTTAACCAGTTAGAGCATGTTTGATGAATTCCGAGCCATTCTGACGGAGTGATTTTGGGGTAGAATCAAGCAAGGCATCGCAGGCCATATCCAACGATACGGCCAAGAGGCATTGCGCCGATAGTGGCGCAAAATCACCCGTCCCATCCGGGTTTCCGGTTGGCGGACGCCCGGAGCCGAACCGGTCTTGCCCGATACGCCCGCATCGCGCTTCACCCGTTTCAACTCCGGATCGTCTCGCCAATCGCGAAACAGAATTGACCCGGAATTCATCAAACGAGCTCTAGCTTGCGCTCCACGAAATCCAGCCGGTCCTGGCCCCAGAATATTTCACCATCAATCACGTAAGTCGGCGCGGCGAATACACCCTTGGCGATGGCGTCTTCGGTGGCTCGCGCCCATTCAGCTTTCGCTTCGTCGGTGCTGAGAGCGGCGCGCAGTTCGTTTGCATCCAGCCCGGCGCGCGCGGCCGCCTCATCCTGTACGGACGCCTCCGCGGGGTCTTTGTCCTGCTCCCACAGCGAGCGGCCGATCTCGGTGGCCAGGCCAAGCGCGTCAGCACCGGTCTTGTTCGCCGCAAGCACGAGACGTACTTCCTCCGTTTCGTCATGCGGGAAATGCGCCGGCTCCAGCACCAGCGGTATATCAAGGAACGCACGCCAGCGCTTCAGCTCCATCATCCGGTAGGCCTGGCGCTCAGGCGAACGCTGAGGCAGCGGCAGGCCGCCGGTGCGGTCGAATATCGCGCCAAGCTGAACGGGAATGACATTCACGCTCGCGCCATGGCGCTTGGCGATATCGCCGAGCCGGGCACTGCCCATGTAGGACCATGGCGAGTTGTGGGCGAAGTAGTAGTCGATCTGGGTCATGGGTCTCTCTCTTTGGCTACGGGTCTCGCGGTGGGTGGTAGCATTGCCGGCGGATTGCGACCACGGCTAAGTTGGCAAACAGAGTTTTTCCTTTTGATGCCAGATGCCTGCCGGTAAGGTCCGCCCCTGCGGGTTCAAAGGCTGGAAAGGCGGCCATGGTTGTGTGCTGGACAAGACGGTTGTTGGTGGTGACATGGGTAATTCTGGCGCTCGCGGCGACGATTGGCGGCGCGGCGCTCGCTGAGCAGATCCCGACGCCCAAGGGCGCTGTAATCTTCACGATTGCCGGCGACATCGATAAATCGAACCGGGGTGCCGCCCATCCCAAGCGTGACGGCTTTCTGAAATTCCATGATATCGCCTTCCAGAAAGCATTCGTCTTTGACCGGGAAATGCTGGAGGGCTTTCCGCCACGCGAAATCAAGGCCCAGCCGCCGCAATATGCCAAGCCCGTTACCTTTCGAGGGCCTTTGCTGAAAGACGTTCTGAAGGCGCTCGGCGCCGAGGGCGCATCCATTCAAACGCGTGCGCTTGACGGGTTCGCGGTTGAGCTGTCAGCGAAGGAAATAGCGGCAAAGGACTGGACTTTGGCCGTAACGGCGGACGCCAAGCCGCTCGGCATTGGCGCTCAGGGGCCGGTCTGGCTGATGCATACGCCCTCAGCGCTCAAGGTTCCGCACGAAGAAGAGCAGCGCTGGCCCTGGGCCTTGTTTTATATCGACGTGAAAAAGTAGGCTTAAAAAAGCAGCGGTAGGGGGATGCGATGACCAAGGCCGTACTCGGCATCATCGGCGGCAGCGGTGTGTACGATCTGCCGGGACTGGAGAATACGCATTCCGAGCGCATCCACACACCTTGGGGCGAGCCGTCGGACGAGTTGGGCTTCGGTGAGATCGACGGGTTGCCGCTTGTCTTCCTGCCGCGCCACGGGCGCGGCCATCGGCTCGGTCCGAGCCAGATCAACTACCGCGCCAACATCGACGCCCTGAAGCGCGCGGGCGTGACCGATCTTGTCTCGGTTTCGGCTTGCGGCTCGTTTCAGGAGGCGCTGGAGCCGGGCAGCTTTGTGCTTGTCGACCAGTTCATCGACCGTACATTCGCCCGTGAGAAAAGCTTTTTCGGAGAGGGCTGCGTCGCCCATGTCTCGTTTGCCGATCCCGTCAGTCCCGCACTTGTCGACAGGGTGGAGCTCGCCGCCAGCGTCGAAGATATCCCTCACCGGCGCGGTGGCACCTATCTGGTGATGGAGGGGCCGCAGTTTTCCACCCGCGCTGAGTCCCATCTCTACCGCTCCTGGGGTTGCGACGTGATCGGCATGACCAACATGCCCGAGGCCAAGCTCGCCCGGGAAGCGGAAATCTGTTACGCCACCGTTGCGATGGTGACCGATTACGACTGCTGGCACGAGGCCCATGACGACATCGACGTGGCCGCGCTGCTGCGCGTTCTGGAGGCCAATGTCGAAAAGGCGAAAGTGCTGATCGCGCGGCTAGCGAAGGATTTTCCGCGCGAACACGAGCCGTGCCCGATCGGGTCCGACCGGGCGCTCGATACCGCGATCATCACCCCGCCGGAAGCACGCAACCCGGCAGTGATGCGCAAGCTCGACGCGGTGGCGGGACGGGTCTTGTTAAGGAACTGACGACCATGCCTGAAACCGATATCAAAAGCCTCGTTCGCACCATCCCCGACTACCCGAAGGATGGCATCCTGTTCCGCGACATCACCACGCTGCTCGGCGATGCGAAAGGGCTCACCGCCTGTATCGACCAGATGGCCGCGCCCCACGCGGGCAAGGGCATCGAGGCGGTCGCCGGGATCGAGGCGCGCGGGTTTATTCTGGGCGGCGCGGTTGCCGACCGGCTGGGCTGCGGCTTCGTGCCGATCCGCAAGAAGGGGAAACTGCCGGGCAAGGCGATCGGCCAGGATTACGAGCTGGAATACGGTACCGATATCATCGAGGTCCATGAAGACGGGATCAGGCAGGGCGAGAAGGTGTTGCTGGTCGACGACCTTATCGCCACCGGCGGCACGGCGGCGGCGGCGGTCAAGCTGCTCGAAAAACTTGGCGCCGATATCGTCGGCGCGGCATTTGTCATAGATCTTCCGGACCTTAAGGGCCGCGAAAGGGTGGAGGCGCTCGGTATCGATTGCCATGTGCTGATCGAGTTCGAGGGCGAGTAGCGCCAATCTCCGATGAATATAGACGGCAAGCATACGCGCACCATCTGGCCCGCTGGCGATGGCAAGTCGGTGGAGATTATCGATCAGACCAAGCTGCCGCATGTGTTTGAAACAAAAAAGCTTTCGACGCTCGAAGACGCGGCGCACGCGATCAGGGATATGCTCGTGCGCGGTGCGCCGCTGATCGGTGCCACGGCGGCCTACGGTGTCTGCCTCGCGCTGCAGGAAGATGCGTCCGACGAAGCGCTTGAAAGCGCGTGCGAGGTGCTCAACGCGACGCGGCCCACGGCGGTCAATTTACGCTGGGCGCTGGCCGAGATGAGCCACGCGGTGCGTAACGTGGCCCGCGCCAAACGCGTCGCCGCGGCCTATGCCCGCGCTGGCGAAATCTGCGATGAAGATGTCGAGACCTGCCGCCTGATCGGCGTGCATGGGCTCAAGCTGATTGAAGAAATTTCGGAAGCCAACGAAGGCCTGCCCGTCAACGTGTTGACCCATTGCAACGCCGGCGCGCTCGCCACCATCGACTGGGGTACCGCCACGTCGCCGGTTTACCAGGCCCATGACAAGGGGTTGCCGGTCCATGTCTGGGTGGACGAAACGCGGCCGCGCAACCAGGGCGCAGCACTCACCGCCTTCGAGCTTGGCCATCACGGCGTGCCGCACACCATCATCACCGACAATGCCGGCGGTCATCTGATGCAGCGCGGCCAGGTGGATCTGTGCATCGTCGGCACCGACCGCACGGCTGCCAATGGCGACGTTGCCAACAAGATCGGCACGTATCTCAAGGCGCTCGCGGCGCATGACAATAACGTGCCCTTCTATGTGGCGCTGCCGGGCACGACCATCGACTGGACGCTCGACGACGGTTTCGACATTCCGATTGAGGAGCGCGGACCGGAAGAGGTGACGCAGATGAGCGGCCGGCTCGACGGCGGCTCGGTCGTCACGGTCGATATCGCCGCCCCCGGCTCCGCGGCCGGCAACCCGGCCTTCGACGTGACGCCGGCGCGGCTCGTCACGGGTCTGATCACCGAGCGTGGGGTCTGCGCGGCGAGCGGCGGGGGGTTGGCCAAGCTCTATCCGGAGCGCGGCGATGAATGATCAGGACGAAGCCTGGGTCCGGCAGGAGATCATCGATACCGCGCTTGCCATGAGCGGGGAGGGGCTTTCGCCCGGCACGTCGGGCAATGCGTCGGCGCGCTGGGAGGACGGCATGCTGATCACGCCGACGGGCATGGCCTATGACGATCTGCTGCCTGAGGATATCGTCTATCTGGACGCCGGCGGGAGCCATGCGAAAGATGCCCGCAAGCCCTCAAGCGAGTGGCGGTTTCATAGGGCTGCCTACCAGGCGCGCGACGAGGCGGGCGCAGTCGTCCACACCCATTCGCTCAACGCCACGGCGCTGGCGTGCGCCCGCAAGCCCATCCCCGCTTTTCATTACATGGTCGCGGTGGCGGGCGGCAGCGATATTCCGCTCGCCGGTTATGCCACCTTCGGAACCAAAGAGCTCGCCGACACCGTCAGGCGCGCCCTTAAGGACCGCAAAGCTTGCCTGATGGCCAATCACGGCCAGCTGGCGACCGGCGCGTCGCTTGGCCACGCGCTGGCACTCGCGCGCGAGGTGGAGGTGCTCGCCAGCCAGTATCTCAAAGTATTGGCGCTGGGCGAGCCGCATATCCTTGACGATGCCGAGATGGCCCGCGTGCTGGAGCGTTTTGCGGGCTACGGTCAGCAGGACGGGGATTAGGGGTCTGCCGGCAAACGCGCATGGTTGTTTGACCGGGCCGCTTCAAGATCCGCGTTCCGCTGTCGTTGGCGTCGCGGTCGCTGCTACTTGAGCGGGACGGCTGCTGCGTGGCGCGAACCGAAGAGATTGAAGCGACGGCCGATGGCAGCGGTAAAGAGCCACGGATCGATTTCGACATCCGAAGTGATGTTTGTCCCCTGCCAACTCGCGTCGGCGTCAAGCCAGGTCTTCTTTACGTCACCGTTGAGAAACCAGCCATTGCCGATATCAATGCAACGCCTGCCTGCAGCGTGAACCCGAAGGCACTGTCAATGTCGAGGTTGGGGTTGCCCGCCAGGGTGCTTCGGCCTTCGTCAAAGAAGGCGATATACTGCACGCCGGCGCCGACATAAGGTTTGAAGCCCCGCCCACTGTGGAAGTGGTATTGCAGCGTCAAGGCTGGCGGAAAGATCCAAGTGTCGCCCAGATCCACGCCGTTGAGAGTGCCCTTGCCATCCACATCATGCTTCGCGAAACAGCAGAACAGCTCCACCGCCAGATTGTTTGTGAGGAAATAAGCCAGCGTCAACGAGGGTACCACCTCAGTGCTGACTTCTGCACTGGCGCCCGCCAGCCGGGCACCGCCGGCATAGACGTCCGCGCTTGAATCGGGATCAACAACGGTGACCCCGACGCGCGCCACGACGCTACCCGTATAGTCCTCCGCCGATGCGGTCTGGCAAACACCAAAGAAAACGGCCGCGCCCAGCAACAGCGACGCAATTCCGCTCGTCATTCTGCTCATTATTTTAGCCCCCGGGGTGCTGTCCGCATGAAGCGATGAAGAAGTATCGGGGAATCGGTAGCATGAGGGTCCAATGATGCAAGCCGGATTGCCGCGAACAGGCGGTTGCGCTTTGAGTTCACGCTATTTGGCAAAAGAGTGTGGTGCATATGTCACAACACTCTTGATCTAGACCAAACGCCGGCTGAGCAAGGCATTCCGTTCCTCGCCGCGACCGGGGGGCGTTATCTATCTCGGGCGGCATGATTCGAAGCAACCAAGAGAACAACGCCCGGTAGGCGGGAATAACTGGCGGACGCGGGCTGCAAGGGCTCGCCCTATTTACCGGTTCCCGCCGGCTTGTCGTTTGCGCCGGAGCGTCGCGGCTGGGTTTTTTCCCTGGACAGCATTTCCAGCCGCCTCTCGGCGGTGTTTTCACGCCAATAGGCGTAGTCCGCATCCCTGAGCGTCGCCTCGATGAAATCGCCATGGGTCTCGACCGCCTTTTGCGCCGCATCGGCGTCGCGGTCGATGATGGCCTGCAAGATAGCGCCATGCTGGGCAACAATGTCGTTGACCATTGCCTTTTCCGGCTCGCGCGGCAGCCGTTTGTAAAAAATGGGAACCATCTGCTCCAGAATGCTGCGCAGGGTGTGAAGCAGAACGACGTTATGCGCCGCCGCCACGACCGCGATATGAAATTCAGTGTCGCATTTGATGATCCTGTCGTTGTCGCCGCGTTCAAATGCGCGGCAGAGTTGATCATGGATGCGCGTCAGAATCTTCTTATCCGCGTCCGTAGACCGTTCCGCAGCGTGTCTTGCGGCAATGACATCGATCTCCTTGCGAAATTCGATATAGTCGGCGATCGCCCGGTCGTTGGAACGGAACAGGTAGACGAATTCTTCGGCGAAAATCGAACCAATGACATCACCGACGAAGGTCCCGCCGCCGCGCCGGGTTCTGAGCAGGCCCCGCTTTTCCAGCTCCTTGATCGCATCGCGAAGACTGGGCCGCGACACATCAAGTGTGAGCGCCAGGTCACGCTCCGCCGGCAGCTGATCGCCGGGCCGCAATACGCCCTGAACAATCAGATCTTCGATCTGCGACACGATCGCCTCTGCGATTTTCGGGTTTTTTATCTTTTGAAAAATCATGTGATCGTCGTCCTGCCTTTGTTCCGCCAGCGGGCCACCGTTGGAGCGAAGCCGCCACCGCTCGTCTCAGCTTGCCATAGCGGACACCCGGCTAGCAAGAATTGGCAAAAACTTTTAACCACATTGTGTAATGTGGTAAAAACTGTTATCCAATTCTGGTTCGGAGGGGTGGGCGACATTCAAGGGTCAAGATAGTGCGATCCAGGCCGCGCAGCCGACCGAATGAACTTTTTTGGTTTGCACCGTTGTCGGGAGTTGGCGTCTGACGGGACAGGCAATGCTCTCACGCGTTTCAAAAGGGAGGAAACAATGAAGATGGTAACCAGAGCCGCAGCAGTCGCAATCGGCTTGTCATTCGGCGCAATGGCGTCGCCTGTGGATGCGGCGGACAAGATCTTGTTCAAGACGCCCGTAGCATTCGGAACCCATTTGCCGGGCCTTGGCACACCCATTGTGCGGGTCGCCAAGCAACTCGATCGGGTGTCGGGCGGCAAGATCAAGATGAAAGTGTATGAGCCCAAAAAGCTTGTCGCACCGTTTGAGATTCTCGATGCGGTCTCGTCGGGCAAAATAAATTCCGGCTATGCGACGCCTGGTTATTGGCGCGGCAAGATTCCGGCCGCCGCACTGTTTTCAGCCGTTCCGTTCGGCCCCGAGGCCGGCGAATATATGGCGTGGATTTATTACGGCAATGGGCTGAAGCTCTATCAGGAGATGTATGACAAGGCCGGCTACAACGTGCATGTCATTCCCTGCGCCATCATCGCGCCGGAAACCTCGGGCTGGTACGCGAAGGAAATGACGGCGGCTGACTTCAAGGGTCTGCGCATTCGCTTTTTCGGGCTCGGCGGTCTCGTGGTGCAGAAGCTTGGCGCCTCAGTGGCCCTGCTTCCCGGTGGCGAGATATTCGACAACCTCGAGAAGAAGGCGATCGACGCCACCGAGTTTTCGATGCCTGCGATCGACAAGCTGCTCGGGTTCCACAAAATCCTGAAATACAATTACTTCCCCGGCTGGCATCAGCAGGCGACGATGTTCGAATTGCTGATCAACAAGAAGACCTGGGGTGAAATGTCCGATCAGCAGCAAGCGACGGTCGAAAATGTGTGCAAGGCGTCCATGGCCGACAGTTTTGCCGAAGGCGAAGCGGTCCAACACGATGCCATGATCGAGAATGTCGAAAAGAACGGCGTCAAGATCAAGCGGTGGACTGAGGCCGATCTGGATACGTTCAAGAAGGCCTGGACCGAGGTTATTGAAGAGCAATCCAAAGATGCCACGTTCAAGAAAGTGTGGGACGATCTGTCGAAGTTCCGTAACGGCTACGAGCTGTGGAAGAAAAACGCCTTTCTTCCCCGCTAGGCTTCACCGTAAACATGTGAAGTTTGTGCGCGAATAGATAACGCTGCGGCGGTCGGACCTGTATCGGGGCTGATCGCCGCGGCAACCGCCGGCTCTGATTGCACTTCCATGGCAACATAGCCACGGCGCGCCAAGCTGGGCGACGCGGGTTGCTTGCGGAAGAGCCGCTACTGGGAGGATGAAATGGGGGGAGCGCCCGGCGAGGACCCGAGCGAAGACCTTGTCCACAAGGTCGAAGAACTGACCGAACAGCATTCGCTGACGCAGTCTGAAACCAAAAACGTAATCGACCGGCTCATTCTCGGCATCGGCTCATTCCTGAGCTGGGGTGCCGTTATCCTTGTCGGGGTCATCATTCTCCAGGTCGTGCTGCGCTATGGCTTTCGCCACGGTCTCGTCGTGCTGGAAGAGTTGCAGTGGCATCTCTATTCCATTGGCGTGATGTTCGGCCTGTCGTTCGCGCAAGTGAAGGACAGCCATATCCGTGTCGATATCGTGCATATGCGCTTGTCCGAGCGCACCCAACGGATTTTCGAAATCCTCGGCATTCTGTTCTTGCTGCTGCCGTTCTGCTGGGTGGTGTTTTATAGCAGCCTGGATTTCCTGGCCGATTCATGGCGTGTCGATGAACGCTCCGATGCGCCCATAGGGCTATGCTGCAGGTGGGGCATCAAGGCTGTCATTCCGCTATCCATCGCCATGCTGGCACTCGCCGCCATATCAAGACTGATGCATGATTTTTTGGCGCTTTACCGCGGATCCGGAACGGCGAGGCTGAAGTAGCATCATGGGAATAAACGATTATCTCGTCGTCGCGATGTTCGCGACCTTCATCGCGCTCCTTTTCACCGGCTTTCCGGTTGCCTGGGTGCTTGCGGGCGTTGGCGTCCTGTTCTGTGGCATAGGCTATCTCTCCGACATCTATCTGGACACCATCACGGGGCTGGATTTCCTGACTCTCGGCCTGGTTGTCAACAGACTCTACAAGATTATGGACAACTGGATCCTGGTTGCGTTGCCGATGTTCATATTCATGGGGCTGATGCTGGACCAGTCGGGAATCGCAGTGCGCATGATGCGCTCCATGCAGTCCCTGTTCGGGGGCTTGCGCGGTGGTCTGGCGATTACGGTGACGTCGATCGGGATCATACTTGCGGCCTCCACCGGTATTATCGGCGCATCGGTGGTTCTGCTTGGCCTGCTGTCGCTAAAGCCAATGCTGGAGCAAGGCTACGCCCGGCCGCTGGCGCTGGGCACGATTGCGGGCGCCGGCACGCTTGGCATCCTTATTCCCCCCTCGATCATGCTCGTCATCATGGCCGATCAGGTCGGCGTTTCGGTGGGCGATTTGTTCATGGGCGCGGTGTTTCCGGGCCTGATCCTGGGCGGTTTGTATATTGCCTATATTATTGCCGTCGGGCTGATACGACCCGACGCGGCGCCAATACCGCGCGACGCTGAACCTCTTTCCATTGCTGTCATTTTCGAAGTTATCAAGGCTGTCATTCCACCGGTGTTGCTGATCGCCGCCGTACTCGGTTCCATCTTCGCCGGTATCGCCACGGCCACCGAGGCGAGCGGTGTCGGCGCGTTGGGCGCGATGCTGCTCGCCATATTCAACCGACGGTTTTCGTTTTCGGTGCTCAAGGAAGTATCGCTCTCCACCTTCAATACCACCGCCTACATCTTTGCGATCTTTATCGGAGCGACATGTTTCTCGTTGGTGCTGCGCGAGCTCGGCGGCGACGATCTGATTGAGCGAACGCTGACAGCCATTCCTTTCGGCGCCTATGGAATCGTGTTCGCGATACTCCTGATCGTTTTTCTGCTCGGATTCATTCTCGACTGGATCGAAATCACCCTCATTGTGCTGCCGCTCATGGCGCCGGTGATTTCCGGTCTGGATCTGGGGATCGAAGGTTTTGGCGAGATCGACAATCCGGACCTGATCTGGTTCCTGATCCTCGTTGCCGTCACCCTCCAGACCTCGTTTCTCACGCCACCGGTGGGTTTTGCCCTGTTCTATCTGAAAGGCGTGTGCCCGCCCGATATTCGACTGGTGGAGATTTATCGAGGTGTAGTGCCCTTCATCATCCTGCAGCTGATAGGCCTCGGCCTTGTGGTGACATACCCCACACTGGCGACCTGGCTGCCAGCGGTCGCCTACAACTGATGGACCGTGGCGGAACGCACCGATTCAACTGCGTGGCCGGCGGGAGTATCTCTCCGTGAACGATCTTGGCACGTATGATTACATTATTGTGGGCGCGGGTTCCGCCGGCTGCACGCTGGCCAACCGGCTGAGCGAGGATCCGGACATCCGGGTGCTTCTGCTCGAGGCCGGGGGCAAGGACAACTATCTTTGGGTTCATATCCCGGTCGGCTATCTCTATTGCATCGGCAACCCGCGCACCGACTGGTGTTTTTCGACCGAGCCGGACCCGGGCCTCAATGGTCGTGTTCTCGGCTACCCGCGCGGCAAGGTGCTCGGCGGGTGTTCGTCAATCAACGGCATGATCTACATGCGCGGCCAGGCGCGCGATTATGACGGCTGGCGCCAGCTCGGTAACAGCGGATGGGGGTGGGACGATGTGCTGCCCTATTTTATCCGCTCCGAGGACCAGGCCGCGGTTGCCGCCGGCGATATGCATGGCACGGGCGGAGAGTTGCGCGTCGAGAAGCAGCGGCTGTCATGGGACATACTCGAAGCCTTCCGCGACGCCGCCGCGCAGGCGGGCATTGCCAAGATCGATGACTTCAACCTCGGTGACAATGAAGGCTCAAGCTATTTCCACGTCAACCAGCGCCGCGGGCTACGCTGGAATACGGCGAAAGGATTTTTGGCGCCCGTAAAGGGGCGGCACAACCTCACCATCGTCACCCACGCCCAGGTTGAACGCTTGCAGCTCGATGCCGAGCAGGTGACAGGCGTTGAGCTGATCGTTAAAGGGGCCCGATCGCGCGCAATGGTC
>Ga0224508_10004551_pt1 | contig 11279 bp, 12 predicted proteins | sample SF_Jan12_sed_USG_4_FD_170157 | JGI IMG/M metagenome (GOLD analysis project Ga0224508, IMG submission 170157) | Sediment microbial communities from San Francisco Bay, California, United States - SF_Jan12_sed_USGS_21 | ecosystem: Environmental > Aquatic > Marine > Sediment | place: USA...
AATCTGATGGAATGTTCCAAAGTGAGTTGTGGAAAAAACTCAAACTTACAAGTCGTGATGGCTCTCGTTTGGCGTTAAAACTTGAAAGAATGGGAACAATCACTAGAGAGAAAATTCTTGAGAAGGGTCGTTGGACTTACAAATTAATCTTAAAGAAAACTCCAATTAGTACTCAATCGATTGAAAATGCACCTTGTTTGGTATGTCCTGTAGAACAAAAATGCTCCCTTGACGGTGAAATTAGTCCAAGAAACTGTCAATTCATTGAAGATTGGGTGATAGCTGAAATGAAAAAACCTGCGAAATCCAAATGAAGCTTTTAGATGCTCGTAAAGATCACTATAGAAAATTAGCCCATGAGCAAGGTTTTCGAAGTAGAGCTGCATACAAACTCAAAGAATTGAATCAATCTTACCGTTTGATTGGTCCTGGATTTTATGTTTTGGATCTTGGATGTGCTCCTGGTGGTTGGACACAAATGGCTGTAAAACTGGCAGGAAACCAAGGTAAGGTTATGGGTGTTGATTTATCTTATGTTGAAGAAATTTCGGGCGCTCATATTATTCGGGAAAATATTGAAGATGAGAATGTAATTGATAAGGTAATGTCTTATTTTGAGCGTAAAGTAAATGCTGTAATTTGTGATCTTTCTCCTAAAGTTAGTGGAAATTGGTCGGTTGATCATGCTAAGCAAATCTCCTTAAATTATGATTGTACCAAAATTATGGACAAAGTTTTAACCCACAAAGGAAACGCTGTTTTCAAAGTTTTTGACGGTGAATATTCTATGGAATTTAAAGGCTACCTGAAGAAAAAATTCTCTAGGATAAACCTCACAAAACCCAAAGCTAGCAGAAAACAAAGTAGTGAATTATACTACGTTTGTCTTGGTTTTACTGGTTAGTATGAAATATTTTAATTATTTCGTCTATCTTTGCATTTGTTCTAAATCCTGTTGGGCTAAAAGACGTAACACTTGCCACAAAATTATTTTTTTGTAAATTTGATATTGCATTTTCTAATTTAGGTGGAGATGATTTCATTTTTGATGCTATTTCATCTAGTGTAAAATATGTGCATGGCATTTCTGATTCTGCTAGACATTTGTAAAGTGTTTTTTCACAAACTTTGTCTATTTTTAAATTTGGAATTTCTGATAACATGTCTTGAATAAATCCTCTATCAAAAATTTTTCCAATCCATAATGGTCCTCCAACATTAATTTTTAATTTACATAATTCACATTCTTGTTCTTGTTCTAGTGAAATTTTTCTATGACCACAATTTTTGCAGTGCAAAATATATCCAATATTTTTTTGTTGATCTGGTCTGTTTAAAACTTTGACATATGTTCTATAGTAATGCATATCGCTTTCTACAAACATGGGAATTATTTGAACTCCTAATCTTGCAGCCACCGTTCTAAGACAACCTAAAATTAATCTAATTGCAATTTCATTTCCATATTCAACCCTTACTGGAACTCCTCCATATTTTCTCCTACATGCTTCTTGAAAAAGACCATTTAGAACTTGAAGATCTGTAGCAGTCGTTGACAAAATTCCACCATGCATAGTAGCTCTAATGCCACAATCAAAAAATGCTGCAGGAGAACCGAATGGATCTATGTCTATAATTGAGCCTCTTTCTCCTTTTTTTGAATAATTACTCAAAAATCTACATACTTCCTTTTCAGAAAATTCTACATTTTTTAGATTATTCAAACTGGCTGAATACTGCGCCATTTTTAGAGCAGTTGGATTTAAATCATTAATTATGATATCCTCTATTTTCAATTCATTTGCAATTCGTAATCCTCTAGCCCCAATTCCTGATAACCCTTCTAAGAAAATCTTTGGCCCCTGAAAATTTTTTAGAAATGCCGCATATGCAATTATTGAAAAATCTCTATTTAGTTTTGCTCTTGGATTGAAAAATGCTGGTTTTTTTGGTGGAACTTTTTCAGTTATTGATTTTTTTGGAACTAGCAATCTTGTATTGCCTTCAATAATTTCTTGAAAAACTTCGTTTGGAATTTCCAATTATTCTTCTAAATGTATAACGGTTTAATACTTGTGTTTTACGACAAAATTTGTGCAAATTTGTGGCATTGATGATGCTGGGCGTGGTTCTATGTTGGGACCATTAGTTATAGCTGGACTTTCTTTGGAGAAAAAAAATTTAAGAAAATTATCTTCATTGGGAGTAAAAGATTCAAAAAAACTCTCTCCGAAATTACGTGAACATCTCTATAAAAAAATCATTGAAATTGCTGATGATTACTACATTACAAAAATCTCTCCAAGATCTATTGATGCTAGTGTTAAGAAACATTGTCTAAATGGTTTGGAGGCAAAATATATGGCAAAAGTTGTTTCAAAATTAAACCCTGATACATCTTATGTTGACTCATGTGACGTTAATCCTAATAGGTTTGGCAAAGAAATATCAGAATTATCTGATTTTCATAAAATCAAATCATATCATCATGCAGATAGTAGGTTCGTGATTGTTTCTGCAGCATCTATTCTAGCTAAAGTGACCCGAGATAGATCTATTGCAAAATTAAGAAAAATTTATAATTTGGGAAGTGGGTACCCATCAGATTCAATTACTGTGAAATTTGTAACTAGTTATTTTAAAACAAATAATACTGTGCCTAGTTTTGTGCGTAAAAGCTGGAAACCCGTGCTTAAAATCATGGATACTAATTAACCTCTATATTTTGCAATTACTATTGCATGATCCTTGTCATATGGATGCAAATCTATTGATTGTAAAATGTCAAAATTTTTCTTTAGTTTTCCTGTCTCTTCTTCAATAATTTTTTTTGGAGATTTTGTAACATCAATACTTCTTGTTTTAATTACTAAAAAGAAATACCCTTCTTTTTTTAGAAACATTTCACAGTTATCTATTGCGATTTTTGTTTGATCAGGTTGTGCAATATCTACATATACTATGTCTACTTTTCCAAACACTGAAAAGTATTCTTTTGGTTTTCTTGCATCTTGAAGAATTGGAATGATATTTGATCTATGTGATGCCACTCTATCCAAAAAATCTCTTGCAACTCTACTTGCATGTTCTACACTGAAGATAATTCCACTTGGACCTACAATATCTGAAATATGACTTACAGTTGTTCCAGTAGATGCCCCTAGATACAGAACTTTAGATTTATTTTCAAAAGGAAAATATTCTAACTCGTTCATGATAGCTGCTGCCAACTTACTTCTAAATGGATCCCATAATCTGTATTCTATTCCTTTTTTGATGATTAGTTTTTCTTTGTATACTTGATTTTCAGGGACTAAATTCTTAGTAGCTAGTTTTCTTTCTCCGTCTGATTTGATCCAAAAAAATGATTGATTATCTTCTTCCAAACTTCTTTCTCTTTTTGTTTGAATTTGGCCTTTCATTATTTCTTTCACCTTCTCTTCTTCTATCTCCACCTTCTCTTCTTCTATCTCCACCTTCTCTTCTTCTATCTCCACCTTCTCTTCTTCTATCTCCACCTTCTCTTCTTCTATCTCCACCTTCTCTTCTTCTATCTCCAAAGTTTCCACCCTCTCGTCTAAATGGTTGAGATGTTCGAATGTCTTTTTCTGTTGGATTTTCGTATTTCTTGCCTATTTCATCAACTCTGATATTGAGTTTTTCAAGTAATGTGTTGTTTATTCCCTCTCCATAGACGTCAACTCTTGCGGCAATGACTGCTTTTGCAGCAACAGCACGTGCAATTTTTCCTCTTTGCCATCTTGGAGCGGCATGAACCATTGTATGCTGGAATAACAATCCGTGTTTCGGTGGTTGAGAACCTGTCTTTAATGATCTAAACAGTGCTTTTTCAGCTCCTAAAACTTGTATTGTACTAGCAGGAAGAGATGCTAATCTTTTGAGACTTCCAGCTCTTCCTAAAATCCTTGCACCAACTGCAGTACCTAGTATTGCTGAAAGATTTGGTGCAATTTGTTGCATCTCTGTTTCTACATGATCTTCAAGTTTTTTACGTAAATCATGAAAATCTAGAACTTGTTTTGCAATTGACTGTACTATAGCTAAATTAACATCTGAGATATCTCCACCTCGACTTTTTGATGAAATTAAAGATAACATTTCTACTTTTGATTCTGGAAAACCTGCATCTTCAAAAATCTGTTTTGTTAATGATTCTCTCTTTCCAGCTAGAACAATTTGTGAATATCCATTAATACTATCAATTACATTATCTAATTCTGGAAAATGTAATCCATACCATTCTCTAAGTCTTGAACTCAACGCATTTGATATCTTGTCAATTTCATCTAGTGAATTAATTGCTTGAATAATATGAAGATCTGGACTTTCTGAAACTTCAGTAACTTTCGAAGACGATAATCCGAGAGCAAATTCTCTTAGTTTTCCTAATGTATCTTGAAGATTACTGGCAAAACCCGAATCTACAATTATTTGTGGTTTTGATGCTTGTATTGTCTCTAATTCCGAGTCTTCCATAATTTGACAATCAATCGAATATTTCTTCAAAATAGCAAGTAATGACTCATCACTGACAGAAACTCCTCTCTGAATTGAAGATAAATAATTTACAAGTTCATTTAATTTTGCTTCCTTACTTTTCACTGCAAGGTATTCTCTAACTGCATTTGAGAACGGAAATGCTTTTTCAAATTTTTCGTCATTGAAAACTGATATTCCCAATTCTGTTAAAATTACGGAATACATGACTAGTACAATCTAAATCACCTTTAAAAACGGTACCAGAACCATGACTCAACTATTATATCCGAAACCAAGTCAATTAATCAAAATGGACTCTAATCTTACTACTTCCATAGGCCCTATGCAATTGGATAGACCTGTAATGCTAGCATCAGGAATTTTAGGAATATCTTTGGATGTATTTAATCGAGTATATCGTTCAGGGGCTGGAGCTGTTGTGACTAAATCTCTTAGTAAGGAACCTTGGGAGGGTTATCCAAATCCAACCATTTTTGGTGTAAAGGGTGGAGGTTGGATTAATGCAGTAGGACTATCAAACCCTGGAGCTCCAAATTTTGCTAAAATGATTGAATCGAATCAAAATATTCCAATAATAGTAAGTTTGGTTGGTTCAATTCCAGAAGATTTTGAAATGATGATAAAACAATTTGAAAATTGTAAGGTAACAGCATATGAGCTAAATCTCTCTTGTCCCCATGTTGCCAAAGTTGGTTTAGAAGTTGGCGATGATCCAGAATTAGTAAAAAAAATTGTAACCACCGTCAAAAATACTACTAATGTACCTGTAATTGCCAAAGTTGGTCTTGGAACAACTCATTATCTCAATACTGTTGGTACTGCAATTGAATCTGGAATAGACGCTATTACTGCAATCAATACTGTTCGTGCAATGGCAATAGATGTAGAAACTCAACAACCTATTCTTAGTAACAAGTTTGGTGGCTTATCTGGTACTCCGATTAAACCCATTGCATTGCGATGTGTTTATGAAATTTCTTCAAAATATAATATTCCAATTATTGGATGTGGTGGTGTGTCTACATGGGAGGATGCAATTGAATTTTTCTTGGCAGGAGCTTCTGCAATTCAACTTGGTAGTGCTGTTGGCGATAACTGGATTAGCATTTTTGATAAAATTAATCAAGGAATATTGCAATATATGAAGAGAAAAGGATATTCTTCAATAAAGGATTTGGTGGGACTTGCAAAGAAATCATAATCATCCCACAATAGTTACAATTGAAAAAGTCATTGATGAAACGCCTACTGTTAGAACTCTGGTTTTTTCAGACAAAGTAATGTCAAATGTTTTCCCTGGACAGTTTGCAATGGTTTGGGTTCCTAGGGTAAATGAATTACCTATGAGCATCATGATTTCTAAAGAATCTGAAAAGGCAGCATTCACTGTAAGAAAACATGGACCGGCATCTACTGGGTTATTCAATGTTAAAGTTGGAGAACAAATTGGAATTAGAGGTCCATATGGAAATTCTTTTGATCTTAAAGAAGGAAAAATCTTGTTAGTTGGTGGTGGAACTGGACTTGTTCCAATGATGCGACTGCTTACATTTGTACAACCCACTGATGATGTTACTGTTCTAATCGGTGCAAAATCAAAAGATGAGGTATTCTTTGAAGACTTGGCAAATCATCTCTTGGAAAAAAATATTCACAAAGTAATTGTTTCAACTGATGATGGAAGTTACGGTGAAAAAGGTTTTGTAACTGATCTAGTTGAAAAACTTGTTTCTGAAACGCATTATGATGGTGTATATACATGTGGACCTGAAATTATGATGTACAAAACTGTGCACTCTGCACATTCTAGAAATATCTTTGTTCAGGCTAGTCTTGAGCGTATGATGAAATGTGGTGTTGGGATTTGTGGTAGTTGTTGTGTTGGTGAGGATCTTGTTTGTAGAGATGGAACAATATTTGATGGTGAACATCTCTCAAAAAATAAAGAATTTGGTTATTTTCATAGGAATAAGGCTGGGATTTTAGAAAATTATTAAATTTAACTAGCAAGGTTTAAAACAAATCACAAAATTACTCTCGTGAAGAGTATGGGAACAACCCCAAAAATCGTTTTGACTGCTGATCGAACCTTGATGTCGCCATATCGAGGATTGTCTCTGGCGACATTTTTTGGATGTGCCCCAGCTATTGACCCTAACAGAGATAAAAGCAGTTTTTGGTATAAAATTCTTGGAAAACAAGTAACTCCAAAAGTTCTGTTTGATTTTATTTGTAATTATATTCCACACACTAATGGTGTTGCAAATTATGCACCATATGGATTAAGAAAATTAGAGGCTGGTTTACTGCGAGATGGATTTAGCAGGCAGGATGTTGTGGTAGCACATCCTGACCATATTGAACAATTCATCGGACCTCAAACCAAGGTAGTTGGAACTTATGAAATGGATCCTCTTGGTATGGGACCAGTTACTATGACATTCACTTATGGTAGAAAACAAATCTCTTATGATGAATTTTACAATACAGAATTACACCATAGAATTAAAGCTGCCAAGGCAAAAACTGGAAGTAAAGCAAAAGTAATCTCTGGCGCATCTGGAACTTGGCAATACAACTATGATCCAGAAAAAATTGAAGAGTTTGGAATCTATGCTATTCTAGAAGGAGAACTTGGTGGAATTGCACCTGAAATTGATGGACATGCTGGGAGATTCTTCAACTATTTGATCAATGGTGATTTTGAAAATATGGATCCATTCAGAAAGAGAAGTGATTTTAAAGTTAACATAAAAGAATTTGAAAGAAACGGCAAAAAACTTCATGGTAGATTTGTTAATTTCTGGGACCGACCTGAGCTAGAAGAAATTCCAGATATTGTAGAACCTAGTATGCACGGAATGGTTGAGGTGATGCGTGGATGTGGAAGGGGATGCAAATTCTGTGATGTTACATTAAGATCATTAAGATACTATTCTCCAGAAAAGGTCAAAAAAGAAATTGAGGTCAACATAAAAAAAGGCGGTTCAAAATCTGCCTGGATTCACAGTGATGATATTTTTGTTTATGGCATGGATCCCAGAACTGCAAAAGGAATGGAACCAAACAGAGAAGCACTAGAAGAATTATTCACTGCAATAATGTCTACTGGTGTTGAACATACAAACCCAACTCACGGAACATTGGCAGGAGCAATTGCTGATGAAAAATTAATTCCAAATCTCTCTAAGATTATCAAAGCTGGTCCTGATAACATGATTGGTGTTCAAGCTGGATTTGAAACCGGAAGTTTGAGACTAATTGGCAAATATGCTGATAGGAAACTTGCTCCTTATTCTCCAGATGAATGGCACTGGGTTGTAAAAGAAGGTGTAAAGACTTTGAACCAAGATTATTGGATTCCTGCATTTACTCTAATCATGGGTCTTGATAATGATGAAACCCCTGAAGATTCTTGGGAGACTATTAGATTGCTCAGTGAATTAGAACATGAACAACCCGATTCAATGTTTACAGCTACTGCTCTTACATTTGTTCCAATTGGGTTGCTAGAAAAATCTGATTTCTTTAACATTGGTAATGAAATGACTCCTGCACAATTGGGCGTTCTTTACAAGACTTGGCAACACAATTTCAAATATGGTATTCAAAAATTCATGACTAAGACTGGTTCAAAAGGCCCTCAGAGATACTTCTTTAACGCAATTGCAAGATCTCTTGGCGGTGTTCCACTTGGAGCTATGGAAAGATATGCTCGTAGAAAGAGTAAAGAACATGAACATGTCATTGAGACTGTCAAAGCAAAGTATTGGTAATCCATACAAATACATAAATTCACTAATTGTTGGTCTAAAACATGGCAACTCACGGTTCACTTACTAAAGCAGGTAAAGTAAGAGGCCAAACCCCAAAAGTTGAGGGACGAAAAATTGTTGGTACTAGTTCTAGTCTTAGAAATAAAAGCAATTTTAAAAAACGATTTGCTCTAGGTAGATTCCCAGGTCAAAACAAGCCTGGACAAAGAAGAAAGCGACGATAATCAATTTTCTGCTGTATCTATGTTTTAGAAACAAATTAGATTATTCTTATCTTTACAGTATTTGGATTCACTGCAGGCTTGATAGAACCAATACTAGAAATACTCTTATAGTACCGGTACCGTACTATACGGTATGGTAGAAGATTTAAGATTAGATAGTTTAGAGGGCGTAGGTCCTGTAACTACAAGAAAATTATCAGATGCAGGTGTCCATAACGTCATGGATCTCATCGTTAGAGGTCCAGTTGAGATTGCAGAGATAACTGGAATGGAAAAAGATACTACTGAAAAAATTGTCAATAAAGCCCGACAACATTTGGTTGAAGGGGGACTAATTGCTAAAGATTTTGTTAGTGCAAGTGAAATTTACAAACACCGACAAAGTATTGGTAGGATTACAACCGGTACAAACTGTCTTGATACACTATTTGATGGTGGTCTGGAGACCCAAGCCCTAACAGAAGTTTATGGTGAATTTGGTTGTGGCAAAACACAGTTTGCGCATACTATGTCTGTAATGGTCCAAAAATCTAAAGAAGAAGGAGGTCTTGAAGGCAGTGTTTTGTATATTGATACTGAAAATACTTTCAGACCTGAAAGAATTGTATCCATTGCTCAAGCTCATGAAATGAATCCAGAAAAAGTTCTTGATAACATTATAGTAGCTCGTGCATATAACAGTGCACATCAAACATTAATTCTTGAAGAAGCTGGTCCTATAATTGAAGAAAATAATATAAAATTAATTGTTGCAGATTCTGCGGTTGGTTTGTTCCGTTCTGAATATCTTGGAAGAGGAACATTATCCACCAGACAACAAAAATTAAATCACTTTGTTCATCTGTTGTCTAGAATTGCAGAAACATACAACTGTGCTGCAATTGCAACCAATCAGGTCATGGCATCTCCTGATGTTTTCTTTGGAGACCCAACACGTCCAATTGGTGGAAATGTGGTTGCTCATACTAGTACCTACAGAATATACTTTAAGAAATCCGGCAAAAAACGAATTGCTAGAATGGTGGATAGTCCTCATCACCCTGAAGAAGAAGTGATTTTTGCTTTAGGTGAGGCAGGTGTTATAGATCCTGAAGAAGCAGAAAAGAAGACAAAAAAGACTACCAAAAAAGCAACTGCTAAAAAGACAAAAAAATCTGAGGTCGAGACTACAGTAGAAACACCTGAGGTCGAGACTACAGTAGAAACTGTCATGGAAATTGAGTCTGATGACTTCGAACCCCTAGAAGAGTAATCATTCTCTTTTATCTTATTTTCAATTCTATTGATTAAATTATAATATCATTTGAGAATTTATTGATACATGACAGATCTCTATCGCTTACTTCCAGAAGAGATGGAACAACTAGTAATGGATATGGGTTATCAGAGATATCGGGCAGACCAGATTCTTTACCCTCTTTATTATAAATTTCCTAAAGATATCTCTGAGATAAAACAACTCCCAAAGAATATGAGAGAAGAGTTGACTGAAGCTGGTTATGCTATAGGTTCGGCAAAAGAAATTCATCGTATTGTAAGTGATGACGGAGACACAACCAAACTGTTGCTTAGTTTAACTGATGATGCATCTGTAGAAACTGTTTTGATGCAATATCCTTCATCAAAGATTAATGGTCATCCAAGATCAACAATTTGTGTTTCCACTCAGATTGGCTGTGCAATGGGATGTGTATTTTGTGCAACCGGTCAAATGGGGTTTGAAACAAATCTTAAAGCTGAGCATATCGTATCTCAAGTAATTCACTTTGCAGATATCTTACAACATAGAGGAGAACATGTAACAAATCTTGTCTTTATGGGAATGGGTGAACCGATGGCAAATTATGATGAAATGATTCGTGCTATACAAATTTTGACACATGATAGAGGTTTTGGAATTGGTCAACGACACATAACTGTATCTACAATCGGCATTGTCTCTGGAATTGATAAACTAGCTGATGAAAATCTACAGATTGGCCTTGCTATATCTCTTCATGCTCCAACTAACGAATTGCGAAAAAAACTTGTTCCTACAGCTGGACCTCACTCTGTTGAGGATATCGTTGCAGCTGGCAATCGTTATTACAAAAAAACAGGACGACGTGTAACATTTGAATATGCACTCATGAAAGGGATTAATGATTCTCCTGAAATTGCAGTAGAATTAGCTAGACTTTTACAAGGAAATGGATCGCATGTAAATTTAATTCCAATCAATCCTACTACTGGTAATTTTGAACGACCTACACAAGACAATGTTCTTGAATTTGAACGAATTTTGTCCAATACTGGCATAAATTGTACTGTTCGTATAGAAAAAGGAACTGAAATCTCAGCTGCATGTGGTCAACTTAGAACTGACATTGTTGACTAAGTTTTCTAAAATGCTGTTAAGTTATTTTCTCACATCTAACAGAACTAAATTACATGGAGTAATGGTCTAATTTTATGAATAACTCTGTAGATTAGTCTCTATTTCATCAACTAGTTTATTATCAATTTGATTTAAAACCTCGACAAAATCATTGAGTATCTCATCAATGCTTGTCTCTTTCATTTAAACTGTGATGATTTGAAATTTTATAAAATCAAAACGTATCAAAACTGCGAAATTGTTAATACTAATGTGGCTAGAATTTTTAATTTATCATATTTTCTATCCATCAAAATTATATATGAACTCCAAAAAAAGAAAATTTCAAAACCCCGTGGGCCAGTTCATTTGCCTAATTTGTGTTGTTTAATTGTATTGTGC
>Ga0224508_10004552_pt1 | contig 11278 bp, 10 predicted proteins | sample SF_Jan12_sed_USG_4_FD_170157 | JGI IMG/M metagenome (GOLD analysis project Ga0224508, IMG submission 170157) | Sediment microbial communities from San Francisco Bay, California, United States - SF_Jan12_sed_USGS_21 | ecosystem: Environmental > Aquatic > Marine > Sediment | place: USA...
TACGTTCATCGATGATTCACATGTGTCAATCTGAATGGCATATGTCGCAGCGGGATGCTGATCCTACTTGGACATCACTCAGATGTAAGAGCCACCTGCCAGGTGCGACGATCCTTACCGGGTGGGGCACCCGTTTGTTCGCCTGAACGCGAACGTACTGAACCATGTCTTTGTAGGTACGCCTTTAGGCGTACATTGTCCCGGGACAGCGAGCGAGCTTACCACCGCCGCCACCGTTCGGGTCGTGAGCGGCGATAAGATCAAGCTGCAAATTGGATACGGGCAGGTGTGTCTTCGGGCAATCAATCGAGCTTGATCGTGCTCTTTAGACTTTCCTTTCGTTTCTGTTCTTTGGCTTCGAACTCATCTAGGCAGCTATCCCGCTCGACCATAGCACACTGCAGATAGTCGACGATCTCCACTATGACCGCACGGATCGCCTTGCCTGCGGGGGTCTTTCTTTCACTCTTCAGATTGCCACTAAATTTGCTCTTGAATAAACCCAAACGAAAACCCACGCCACCCGAACGCGCCTCCACCGTGCGCACATATTCGATGTCTCCGGTGGTCGTGTTGACGACACGAAGATCCACCGCTATATACGCCTGGTCTTTTTTTCCGCCGAGAGAGATACCGGCGAAACTGACTCCCCCGCCGGTGTCTTGAACATTTCGTTCAAACGCCGAAACCGTTCCCATCACCAAATAGTTGGCCCCAGTCAAGCTGCCGATCTTTGCGCCCGTGCCTTCGGCTATGCGGCCATCTTGCGCCAGGTCCTGTTCACGCAGTACGGGTTCAAGGGATGCGCGCTCGACTATTTTGAAATCTTTAGTATTGGCGAGTTCGTTGGTAACCATGCTAGCGAGTTCCCATCCGACGCCGTGTCCCCACCAATACACCCCGTGCGCTGTGTTGTGGAACTCCGCAACACCCAACACCGGTTTGCCTGCACCCGTCCAACCCGCAGCGGTTGCGGTCTGAGTGACTTCCCAAGGATTTGCCATGGCGTCAGCAGAGTTCATATGATCCAGCAAGCCCTGACTGGGTTCCCCGTTCACGCCTAAGGCTGCAGCCCCTTGGTACTCACGAATCGCTGCACGGGTGCCGCGACCTGCCACACCATCTGCCGGCCCGGGCTGGTAACCGAGCTCGGTCAGGCGCCGTTGAATGCTTTTTACTAGCTGCTTATTGTCCGCTACCGTTTCCTCCGATTGTTTGGGGACGGCGGTGTTATCACTTACTGCGGCGTTGTCTGGCGCCACCATCATAATGGCATCTAAATTTTCCTTGTCTGACACGATCGCCAGGACTTTTCGCAAGGCAGTAACTGACTGCCGGTCACGACCGCTTGGCAGTTGTTGCAAATCGATATCGCTGATGTCCAATCCTGCACGCACGTGGTCCAAGATGGGGTCTGGCCCTTCTGTGATCTCGATTGTTGCAAAACCATCCGCCACATCGAGTGCTGTAAGTCTCAGTCCAAATTGTTTCAAGAACGGATTTTTGTCCAACGCCCCTTGAAGACTGTCCCTAGTCCCAGTGGCTTGGGCGACCATGTATTGATACTTGCCCAAAAAGCTACTCTGGCTGGATTCAGCGGAACCCGATGGCCGACTAACAGCTTTTTTGACGTCCAATTGCGGCACACCGGCTGCCTGCCCGAGCGCAGGCCCAGTGAGCATAAGAAACGCAGTCAAAATTACCGAATTTGCTCTCATTGTGAGCAAATCCGAGACTTAAGATACCCTTTATTTCGATTGAGATCTTGGGCGATCTCTGAGGCGTGACTAGGCAGTTTCATCTTCGGGACATATCCTCCGAGATGGTATTGCTACTTAGGTGGTCACAGTGTCATGCGGCTATTTCCCTGTCAAGCGAAATCCTGGTGAATGGTTCGTTATCGGGCTCCGAGATGAGACAATACCGCTACGCAGGATCGTAGTAATGCATCTCTAATAAGATGCAACCCTTCTCTGATTTAAAAGGGCCGTGGTAAGTCCCAGGTGGTCGACACGCGTAGGTATTGGGATTGAAGCTTTCGCCACCATTGCCGCTTTCGTCATTGCCCACGACTAGATCCCCCGATAGTAGATAAACCTCTTCCCAGTAATCGTGAATGAAGGGGGCGGTGGTATAGATTCCTGGCTTGAAGCGAAGTAACCGCGTGCGCCCACCGGATTTGTTCTCTTCATCAAGATGTCCCGCCAGAATCTTTTGTTCTATGCCTTGCGGATATCCCGGTGGGACTTGCCACCCTTCGGCGAGATTGAGTGAATGAAATTCCTTGTGTTCTTTGTTAATAGACATAACTGACACTCCGCGGGTATTTCCAGTCAAGTTCCTATGAATCATAAAACGTAGCTAAACGAAAGCCCATTACAGCTCCAGGCTAGCAAAACCGGTCCGACACAACAAGCTGACTAGTAGTGCGAGCCTATTCGTATTCTATAGCAACGGTAGTGTGCGTGGTGTGAACCCACTATCATATAGGTGCCTCGTTCGATTAGTAGAACCATGCCTAAAGCCATAAGAATTCATCAAACCGGAGATCCTGATGTAATGATCTGGGAAGACGTAGACGTGGCGTCCCCTGGTACGGGCGAAGTGCGTCTTCGTCAGTCTGCTGTAGGTGTCAACTTTGTAGACACCTATCACCGAGGTGGCGTACCTCACCCGTGGCCACTACCTCCACTGCCTACATCCATAGGATTGGAGGGTGTGGGTGTTGTGGAAGCGTTAGGGGCTGAGGTGACTGAAGTCGAAGTGGGTGACCGGGTTGGCTACGCGTACCCACCTTTAGGTGCATATAGTGAGGTGCGCAATATGCCTGCTGATCGGGTAATCAAAATTCCGCGGGGCATTGATGATGTGCAGGCCGCTGGGGTGATGCTAAAGGGATTAACTGCGCAGTATCTGCTCCGCCGGACCTATCCTGTACAGTCAGGAGATACGGTGTTAGTACACGCGGCGGCGGGCGGCATGGGGCTTATCTTGTGCCAATGGGCAAAACACCTAGGCGCCACCGTTATCGGTACGGTGAGTACGGAAGAAAAAGCGGAGCAGGCCAGGGCCCACGGCTGCGACTATCCGATCGTGTATACCCGTGATGATTTTTTGAGACGAGTACGAGAGATCACAGCAGGTGAGGGTGTCCCGGTGGTGTATGAGTCTATCGGCAAAGTGACATTCGCTCAATCAATCGATTGTTTGCGACCACTTGGAATATTGGCCAGCTATGGTCATGCATCGGGTCCACCGGATCCGGTGGATGTTATCGAGCTGGGGGCAAAAGGCTCCTTATATGTCACTAGACCGACGATCATGACCTATATGGCCAAACGGTCAGATATGCTGGCGTCCGCAGACGAACTATTCAATGTGGTGAGAAGTGGAGCGGTAAAGATCGAAGTCAATCAAACCTTTCAGTTGAGGGATGCAGCCGCGGCACATCGCGCAATTGCTAAACGGGAAACGGTTGGATCCACAGTTTTGCTAGTTTGATGCCATCGATAGCCTTCTAGGTTGGGGGGTTGACCATTACTTGTTTATTTTCTAAGTCGTAACGCTGCGTCGCAATGCGCTTAAGATCCGTACCAGTAACCCGCACAAATCTGGCGCCTTTGGGAAATTCAATGGAATGAATGTCGCCGGGTTCGAATAGGCCCGCCATGCCAGGATTAAGTCTATAAGTATGCTTTACTGTGAGTTCTGCGTGTCCTTGTTCGGACTGATCGTCGACACGTTCCCAAACAGTCATGTCGGTGTACAACACCGCTTGCCCGTAAATCGCCCACGAGTTACCGTGGTCATGTGGGGGTGAGGTCTTGGCAGTATCGTAGATGTGCGCCAGCACGACAAAGTCGAGTTCGTCATCCTGATAGAGGGTGTGGATTCCTGCGGGTGCTGCTGGGCCACAATGTTCACTAACAAACTCTTCATTCACTAGCAATTTTTCTAAACAGCGTCGTGCGTGCTCGCGGCCTTGCGGACCGTTATCTGGCAGCAAGGCCTGCCGACAATCGCCAATGAAATCATTCAGTGTATAGGCCATTTCAGTTTCCCTGCTGGCGGTGCTGCCAAGGTTGCCAGTCTGTCTTGTATAGATTTACCAAACACACCGAGCACGATAAACGCCTGGGGCACGGTTTGGCTTTGCTGTGATAGTGGGGGTTCGAGTGTGCCAAGTCTCGTTATAATTGACGTTTCCCGGGCAGGTCAATTGCTATACATTAATTGGCAGTGTAAACCGAAATAGCAAATCTACGACATGAATGAGACACCACACGATGTATTCAGCACTGCGGTTGAGTGGTTTGATAGCGGTAAGCGGGTCGCTGTGGCCACCGTTGTCAAAACTTGGGGATCGTCGCCGTGCCCGGTGGGTAGCCAAATGGTGATCAACGATGGTTGTGAATTTGAAGGGTCTGTGTCGGGTGGTTGTATTGAAGGCGCTGTGGTTCAAGAGGCGATGCAGGTGATTGAGAAGGCTGCCCCGCAATTGCTTGATTTCGGTGTCAGCAACGAACAAGCATGGGAGGTGGGGTTGGCATGCGGGGGCAGCATTCAAATTTTTGTTGAGCCGATCGAATGAAGCGTACTTTGCTTGATGAGATACAGGCGGCACGCAGGGCAAACACTCCAGTAGCTTTGGTTACAACACTTCGATCAGGCGTCCAAACGTTGGTGTTCGAAGACTCGACCGCCACTACTGCTGGGTTGACGCAGGACTTGCTTCAGTTGGTGGCTGATGCAATTGGTAGCGATAGGAGTCAGTCGGCGGTCACGCCAGAAGGCGAGGTGTTTGTTCATGTCTTTAGCCCGCCGAGGCGTCTCGTTGTCATCGGCGCGGTGCACATTGCGCAGGCACTAATACCCATGGCTCGCGCACTAGGTTATCAGGTGACATTAGTGGATCCGCGTGGTGCTTTTGCAAGCGCCGAGCGCTTTCCAGATGTCGATATCGATGCTCGGTGGCCTGATGAGGCGCTGAGTGCATTGCGCCCTGACAGACGGACTGCTGTAGTGACGCTTACACACGACCCCAAACTGGATGAGCCAGCCCTAATCGAGGCATTGCGGTCTGACGCTTTCTATGTCGGTTCACTAGGCAGCCGTAAAACCCATGCTGGTCGCATAAAACGCCTCGTTGCGGGGGGTGTTGATAGTGATCAACTTAAGCGAATCTTTGGTCCGGTGGGTCTGGACCTTGGGGCTCTGTCTCCTGCGGAGATCGCATTGGCCATCATGGCGCAGATCACAAAAGTCTTCAGAAAAGGCATCGGCACGTGAACATCGCGGCCTTGGTGTTGGCAGCAGGTCGCTCTGCACGTATGGGTGGGCGTAATAAACTAACGCAGGAAATCGATGATACACCCATGGTGGCCAAAGTGGTCGCCGCAGCAACCGCGTCTAAGGTCAAAGACGTATTCGTTGTGGTGGGTCATGAGCATGGTGCAGTGCGAGCGGTTTTATCAGGTTACGACGTAGTGTTCGTAGAAAACCCTGATTACGCAAGCGGGTTGAGCGCGTCGTTGCGTTGTGGGCTGAGCGCGCTGTCAAGTGGGGTGGATGGTGTGGTTGTCTGTTTGGGTGACATGCCTTACGTCACGTCAGACCATATCAACCGACTCATTGCTGCGGTCAATCCCGACAAACGCATGATTTGTGTGCCAACGTTTCAGCATCAGCGAGGCAATCCTGTGTTGTGGTCGCGACACTTCTTCCCGCAGATGATGGACCTATGTGGTGATATCGGTGCACGGAAACTAATCAATCAGCATTCGGAGTCGGTTTGTGAAGTAGGGATCTCAGACTCCGGGGTGCTGACGGACATCGATACGTGGGAAGATCTACATAAGGTTGAGCGTTTTGGATGATGGCATCGGTGTATTGTAGGCAGGGCATTGGATTACAAAATTTACAACGAAACCATAAGATCGGCCGCGCGCGCAGCTATCGGAGCGGGGAGCATTGAGCAGGCGGACGCAAGCGTAACCGTCCACAATCCGCTCTGTGGTGATCAGGTGTGTATTCAGGTGCGCGTCCACAATGGACGATTGATCGAACTTGCCCATCGTGTCAGGGGTTGCGTGCTGTGTGAGGCTGCGGCCTCAATGCTGGGGGAGCACGCACCAGGACGCGACGCCGAGGAGCTGCGCGGCGTAGGCGAGGCTGTGAAGACTATGTTGAAATCATCAGATCAAGCCCCCGCAGGACTGTGGAGTAGCCTTTTGGTGTTTTCTCCGGTCGCCCAGGTGGAAAGTCGTCACAGGTGTGTGTTGCTACCTTTTGAGGCTCTGATGGCGACTTTTGATCTAATAAGCGAGCAGCAGGTTTAATGCTTTGTAGTGCTCAATTCGGAGGCGGTATGCTGTTTGGATATCGCGAATACTCGAATATCGGAGTCATTAATGTCACCTAGCGGCGCAACTGGGAAGTCGTAACTGAACCCAGCCCTTTGTAAAGCTCTATCGTTATATATAGATACTAGGTCTGGTCTGTTTGCTTGGTTGGGGGCTCCAGAATACAGAACGTTCCCATTAGCAAAAATCAAAATTAATTTCGCAAGCTCTGAGCGTTGCAGATCCGCTGCCCACCCGACAACCTTTAGATTTGTCCTTTGAATGCTTATTGCGTCTAGTCGTCCATCTATGGCTTCGGGTGTAACCGGGATCGACGTCCCGTTCTGTGTGACGATTGATATATCGCCTGGGTCGTCCGTAGTGTTGATAGAATAGGTGCCGCGGTTCAAAGTTTGGGTCTTGACAAGCTGCAAAGCACCTTTCGAATCATCGTGGATAGCGAGGACTTCAACGTCGTTCTGACCGACTGTGAACACGTCTTCTGGTACGATAGCACTCAATCTCGCTGAATTCGTTTGATAGTCAAACAGCTTCGTGACAGCCCAAACGGTCCCATTAACTGCGAGCGCGACTTCATGCGGAGGCAAAGATCCCTGCTTCCATTGCAAGCTGCCTGTAATATGACTGGGCACAAAGATGTCATCCGCACTATTTTTATTAAACAACGCACTTTGGTCGAGTTCTGTTGTCATTTCCTCACCTTGGATCGTAGGGTAATCACTAGCGCGGCGTCCAATTAGCTCATTGTGTGGCCCCCACTTGAATAATCCATAGGGCTTGGTCCCTGGCCCGAACACAGAGAGTTTGTTTTTCAGTGCTGTCTGCTGCCTTGCCTGGAGGTCGTCCGGCGAAATGGTTTGAGTTTTAGTGGCCTGTCGGTAAAAGACGAACTTGTCATTTTGTCGTTTCACAGAAGGATCAAGAACTGAACTCCCGTCAACAACCTGTGGCAAATCAATACGCAATAATTCTGCGATCGTTGGAACAATGTCGATCAGTTCCACGTCTCGGTCACTGATCACACCGGTGGACTGATGTGGTAATTTTATAAAAAGTGGTACTGAGATAATGTCTTGTATATTTGCTGTACTGAGCGGCCGTCGGAACTCATTGGGAAGAAAGCTAACGCCGTGATCGGCCGTAATTATTAGCAACGAACGCTCATAGAGTTCGACGCGCTTCAATTTATTCACGAGCTTACCGATAAGCGAATCGACAAATTCAAGCTGTAGCAGATATCTTTGGCGTGCCATATTAGTAATGTATTGATCGCTTAGCCATTTTCCTTCTTCGAGGCCATCCAGTCCGGAACCGACACCGTAGAGCTTTCCAGACGGTAGATAGTTGTAAGGACCGTGCGGTAGCAAGGAGTGCAGAAAGTACAACGTGGGTTTTGATTCCGCATTGATAGATCCAACAAATTGATCAAACTCTTTGGCGCGATCCTTCTTTATTGCCAGTAACGCTCGATTGCGGAGCGCGCTTAGATTCTCAGAGTCGACCTCATTCTCTCCGAAGTCTCTCCAACTTTGTGTGATGTCTGGCAGGGTAGTTGTAAGTTCCTCTGGAAGAAGGAAATGGAGATACACGATGCCCAGATCCGAAATAACAGCCTTGAGTAGTTCTCCATGGTCGTCTTCTGATTCAGGGCTACCGCATAAGTTCTCTGGACACAAATGGGTAACAGGCTCAATGACAGTCAGGTCATAGGACTCGCTTAACAAGGTGAACAAATTATTCGGATAGTCTCGTATGGTTGCTAACTTATCCCGACTTGGATATAGCCCCGTAAGAATGGCGGGAAGGGCATAAGGAGTATTGTCTGAGACGGTTGTTGCATTGGGAAACCAGTATGCGTCTTGCGCTAATGCCGCGAAATTCGGGTAGCGGATTGGGTCAATGCGTTCGGTGTCATCCAGCAAAGATATCGAGGTAAATTCATCAAACACGATCATGATAATAGGAGGGAGGGGGTCCGCCGTTGCGGCGCTGTGTGAGCCGTTTTGGGCATGACTCAGCGTTGATTGTTGGTTGGATATCAGCCGTTGGACGGGTGACCCGAAGACAAAGAGCAACGGGAATATTAAAATGGTGGGAGACAACACCGTAAGAAAGGTGCGTGCAGGCGACAGACGTAGATAGCTCATCCCCCCAATAACTCCGATGATCCCTGCAACCGCGAATACCGCAATCCCTGGAAGTGCTTCGATTTTTTTTACCACGGGAAGAAAAATCAGCATTATCAGTATGCCCACGATAATTCCATGTACACCGAAATGCTTTTTGCGAGCGAATAGATATACTGCTGCCTCACCGAATATGATGAGCAGTGGTACTAGCAGGCACAGCGATAAGACGAGCAATGAGATGTCAAGCCCATCCATACGCCGAGCGACCAAAAATTCAGGATGCTTCGACAGTAGATCGAATACAGGTTGCGCTAAAGCAAAACCCGTCAGCACGAAAATGTGAACGGAAGAACTCAACAACCGAATCTTCATCGAATTTCTAAGTACTAGTGAGCGCAGTACACTTGACGGATTCTACCAGGCTGATTTGCATGACCAGCACCGATGCGTTGGCCGGTAGCCTAATCGACTCGTTGAGATTGTATTTTCGTCGGGCTTGTATTGCGTACATTTGTTTTGAGTAAGCCCAATTATTGTTGATTGATGCTGGATCGTGAGTAGGTGAACGTGTCGTATCTGTAGAATTCAGCGCTGCCAAATGCGTACATTCCGCACCAGTCTCGGCAGCAAGGAGCAGATCGGAACGCATCTTTGGAGCAACTATTGGGTTCGATAACGAGTCGGGCGTTGTCCCGATTTGCGCCATCGAGTGGCCAATTACTTGTTAGTCGAATCAAGCAAGGGCGTAGAAATACTACGTAGAAGAGGGCTTTAACTATATCTTGTGGCTATGGTAACATGTAGACACTATAACCCGGGGGTGGGCGCAAGATTCAACCACCAGATGCAACCCGCCGTGCAGTGTATTACCCTGTTCCGATGAACTCAGCTCGAGCATGGGGGTAATTGTTCAGCCGATGTCCGCGTCCACTCTAAACAAGGCTGAGAATGTATAAGACTCACTTTGGGTTTCGGGAGAAGCCATTCTCCATTCTTCCTGACGCCAGTTTCCTATATCTGGGCGAGAAGCATGCCCTTGCCATCGATCTTCTCGAATACGGTGTGGCGAACGACGTCGCTATTACCGTGATCACAGGGGGAATTGGGTGCGGCAAGACCACACTGATTCAGTTTCTTCTCAAGCATATGGATAGGGATATCAATGTTGGGCTGATCGCCAATACACATGCTTCATTTGGAGAGCTATCGCGATGGGTATTGAGCTCGTTTAGCCTGGATCATCGAAACAGGGACAAAATAGAGCGACATCGAATTCTAACCGAGTTTTTGGTTAACGAACATCAGAAAAATCGTCGCACAGTCTTGATTGTCGATGAGGCGCAGAATTTGGGCGTAGACACCATCGAAGAACTGCGCATGTTGTCCAATTTGAATGCTGGTAAACGTCAGATTATTCAGCTTATTCTTGTTGGGCAGCCACAATTGCGAGAAATACTAGATCGTCCGGAGCTGGTGCAATTCGCTCAACGAGTTGGGGCACACTATCATCTCGAAGCTCTAAACTGTGATGAAACAGGTGAATACATTCGCCATCGCGTTTCGGTGGCTGGTGGCGATCCAGAGCTGTTCGAACCGGATTCGTTCGCCGTATTGTACCAACATACGCAAGGTATCCCTCGCACCATAAACGCACTATGTGACTCCATATTGTTATATGCCTTTGCTGGAGGCCTAAATCAGATCAAAGCCGAACTTGTCGAGGAGGTGGTGGAAGATAGAGCGCGGCGTGGTCTATTTGGACTAAGGAATGAAGAGCCAAATGCGAAACATGACCACAGCATAAGTGCGGAGCAGGGTCATGGATTAGATGTGTGCGGGGTCGCTCAAGTTTCATCGGAGCTGCACCAACCACATGATCAAGTCGCGGTAAAACACAGAAATGGAGGCGATACTTCTTCAGGGCTGTTACAGGATCAGCCGGCTGTTGTACAGCAGCACCCCGCTACCTCGAGTAAAACGGTGCGCCCATTGGGCTGGAAGGAGAAACGAACCCATGCGCGCGCCAGCGTTAATGCCATTACTTGGGTACGAAATCTATCTATGTCCGCTACTTCTGGCCCCCGGTTTTTGCAAAACACCTTCACACTAGCAGATTTATCCTTGCGTGGCGCTAGGCTCATGGGTTCAGACCCTCTCGGCTCGGTTCGCGACAAATTGGAGTTGGTCTTACCCACGGATAGCGGTAAGAATGCATACGTGCGGGGAAGAATAGTACGTGTTGAACACCAAGAGCATACCCATACGACGGCCGTCCATTTTACCCACGCATCGGTTCCGGACCAGCTATCTTTGTCAAAGGTAGTCTCTATCTTGCTGGGACACCCGTCGAACGGTACCCAGGTACAATCGGGGCCGACGACATCGTAACAGCAACACCGCTCTATGACTGAGGCTTGACGCTGCGGACTGCCAGTGCCCGGCGGTCAGGTCACCTTTGGAGCCTGAACTAACCCCCTTTACTTCTTTGCGCGTTTAATCAGTCGAGCATAGGCTGAAACCTTTTCCTTGTTGGCGTGTACTCTAGAACTGACACCGGACGCGCTGAGAGCCAATCTAAGTGTTGAGACCAATGTTGTTGTGGATTCGTCTTTTGCTGGAGCGCAGGAGATTGTCGATCTCGAAGAACGTTCCTGGTTGCCGCGTTATTGTCGTGGTGACGCCGTCGCCTTCACGCAATTGATGGTGGCGTACCGAAAGACTGTATACAGCTATCTCGTACGGTGTGGATTAAACAAGGAGACACGAGACGATGTGTTTCAAGAGGTG
>Ga0224508_10004553_pt1 | contig 11278 bp, 13 predicted proteins | sample SF_Jan12_sed_USG_4_FD_170157 | JGI IMG/M metagenome (GOLD analysis project Ga0224508, IMG submission 170157) | Sediment microbial communities from San Francisco Bay, California, United States - SF_Jan12_sed_USGS_21 | ecosystem: Environmental > Aquatic > Marine > Sediment | place: USA...
ACGTGGCACTCACGAGTACGCCAAGTTCATCCGGCCATCGGAGCTGGAGCGCTGGGCGCGCGAAGCCGGCCTCGCGTTCGAGGATATGACAGGGCTGCACTACAATCCGATCACGCGACACTACAGTCTGGGTGACAACGTCGACGTAAACTACCTGATGGCGTTCAGTCGACCGGCGGCGTGAGTCCTATGAGCAACTTGAGCTACGATGGCGTGCTACTGGACCTGGACGGTACCCTGGCGGATACCGCGCCGGACATGGGTGCCGCCCTGAATGCACTTCTGAGCGAAGAAGACCATGAACCGCTGCCTTTTTCCCGCATCCGGCCCGTCGTCTCCCACGGTGCGAGGGGCCTGCTGCAGCTCGGTTTCGGTGAAGCGGTGGCGACGGAACGGGAAGCAGAGCTGCGCGGCCGCTTTCTAAGCCTGTACGAGAGCGTTTTGTGTAACGGTACGACCCTGTTCCCGGGCGTCGCAGAAGTGCTGGAAAGACTGGAATCGTGGCATGTGCCGTGGGGAGTCGTGACGAACAAACCTGCGTATCTGACGGAGCCACTGCTCGAGCAGCTGCAGCTGCGCCAGCGGGCCACCTGTGTAGTCAGTGGCGATACGGTCGCAAAGGCCAAGCCGCATCCCTGGCCGCTCTACCACGCCGCCGCTGCGATGGATCGGCATCCGCGCCATTGCCTCTACGTAGGAGACGCGGAGCGCGACATCATGGCGGGTCGCGCGGCAGGCATGGACACACTCATTGCGGCCTACGGGTACATTGCGGCTAACGACCGGCCGGAAAGTTGGCGTGCCAAAGGCAGCATAGATCATCCCACTGAGATCCTCTTCTGGGTCGACGGAGCGTTCGTCCATGCCGGTTGATACGGAAATTCTCATCATCGCCGGCGGCGCGTTAGGCTTAGGCCTGCTGCTGGGTGCGCTGATCGTGCGCATCGTGGCCGAACGGCGCATCGGACGGATTTCCCTGGAACGGGCGATCCTGGAGTCCAAACTGAAAAGCGAGCAGGAGGTCGAGAAAGAGCGCGAACATGCGCTGAGCGACGCCCGCGATAAACTGGCCAGCGCCGTGCACAGCATGGCCAACCAGTCGTTCCGGGATCAGAGCACTACCTTCCTGCAGCTCGCGCAGGAAAACCTGGGCAAACACAGGGAGCAGGCGAAAGGCGACCTGGCGCAGCGGCAGCAGGCGATCGAGAATCTCGTTCAACCGATACTGCAGGCGCTGAAGAAAACCGAGCAGCAGATCGGTGAGATCGAGAAAGAGCGCAAGCAGGCTTTCGGCAGCATCAGTGCCCAACTCGAGGGCATGAGCCGCTCGCAGCAGGCGTTGCAGACCGAGACGCGCAATCTCGTCACTGCGCTGCGCAAACCCGAGGTACGCGGCCAGTGGGGCGAGATCACACTGCGGCGGGTCGTCGAGCTGGCGGGAATGGTCAAGCACTGCGACTTCACCCAGCAGGCCTACCGGGAAACGGCGGACGGGGCCATCCGGCCCGACATGGTGGTGCGCATGCCGGAGAAGCGCGAGCTGGTCGTCGATGTCAAAACACCGCTGGACGCCTACCTGGAGGCGATGGAGGCCGCGGACGACAGCTCACGCCAGGCCGCCCTGAAACGGCACGCCCGCCGCGTGCGCGATCATGTTCGTGACCTGGCCAGCAAGGCCTACTGGTCTCAGTTTTCCCACAGCCCCGAGTTCGTGATCCTGTTCATTCCGGGAGACCAGTTCCTGACGGCCGCACTGGATCAGGACCCTACCCTGCAGGAAGATGCGATGGCGCAAAAAGTGCTGATCGCGACACCAACACACCTCGTTGGCCTGCTCAAGATCGTCGCCTACGGATGGCGGCAGCTCGCGCTGACCGAGAATGCGGATCGGATACGAGACCTGGGCGAGGACCTGTATAAGCGGATTCGGTCTTTCACTGAACACCTGGCCAAGATGGGGCGACAGCTCAGCAGCTGCGTCGAGGCCTATAACTCCGCGGTCGGCTCTCTCGAAAGGAGCGTCCTTCCCGGCGCGCGCAAGTTCAGAGAAATGGGGATCGAGACGCCCAAGAAACTGGAGCCCCTGCAGCCCGTCGACAAAGCCCCACGCACCGCCGAGACCCTAGCAGTCGAGAACAGCGAAGACGAACAGTCGTGAGCCTCGATGCCGATCTTGCCGCGCGGGCAGTACCGCATGGCTCGATGCTGCACTACTCCCTTCTTTTCGCCCCCGAAACAGAGCGCCACGCCTTGACGGTGGTACACGCGTTCAGGACCCACACGCTGGACATCGCCCAAGCGACGCGCGAAGCTCAGGTCGCGGAGCTCAAGATTGGCTGGTGGCGTGAGGAACTCGATCGCATCGAATCTGCCGCGCCCCGTCATCCGCTCGGCCACGAGGTTGCGGCGGTCCTGAGTCGCTTCGACCTCGATCCGGCACCATTGCGGGACATGCTCCGGGCAGCCGACGGCGAGCTGGCCGGGGCCCCGATCACGAGCTGGGAGGCGCTCGGCGAATACTGTCACCTAGGCGCCGGCGCGGTTCAGAGTTTGAGCGCCGCGATACTCGCCGGCATGGCGGGCAAGCGCGATGCTCTCGCCACATTCGGGGGGCGTCTCGGCAAGGCCTTGAGACTCACCGAAATCCTGAGAGACGTCCGAGAAGACGCCAACTTCGGGCGTATCTACCTGCCGCTGGAGGAATTGGACAAAAGGGGCCTGACTGTCGCTTCGTTTGGCAAAGGTAGCAACCCCAAGCGCCAAAGCCTGCTTCGGGAAGCTCACGACCGGGCCGCCACGATGTTCGAGGGGCTCACCGAAACACTGCACGAGCACGAGTATGCTGCGCAGACACCCGGTCTGATCCTCGCTGCCCTGCACGTGGCGCTGCTCGAGAAGATGAGGCGGGACGAATTCGAGCACGGCGAGCAGAAACCGCGCTTGAGCCCACCAAGGAAACTCTGGATTGCGTGGCGCACGGCACGGCGGGCAGCGCGTGGAAAAGGGCTCTGACCCTTTCTTTCGCGGTCATTGCGAGAAGCGGAGCGACGAAGCAATCTCCCAAACGACCGCAAGATTTGGGAGATCGCCGCGTCGGCCTTCGGCCTCCTCGCGACGACGCAGAACAAGGGGTCAGAGCCCTTTATACTATGCGCGGCGAAGGAGACTGGTTTGATCGATCCAAAGCACTACCACGCACCTCCCGGTCTGCTGAAAGACCGGGTGATACTCGTGACCGGCGCGGGGGCCGGCATCGGTCGCGCATTGAGCAGGGCCTGCGCCGCCCACGGCGCCACGGTGCTGCTGCTCGGCCGCACCATATCCAAGCTGGAAAAGGTGTACGACGAGATCCTCCAAGACGGGCATCCGCAGCCCGCGATCTGTCCGATGGACCTGGGCGTTGCCCAAGGCCCGGCTTACGACGAGCTGACAGAGAAAATCGATCAGGAGTACGGGCGCTTGGACGGCCTCGTTCACAACGCGAGCCTGTTGGGAGATCGCACACCCATCGAACAATACGACATCGGCAAGTGGCAGACCGTAATGCACGTGAATGTGAACGCCCCCTTCATACTGACCCGGGTCTGCCTTCCTCTCCTAAAGCGCGCCAAGGATGCATCTATCGTGTTTACCTCCAGCGGCGTCGGACGCACCGGCCGTGCCTATTGGGGCGCCTATGCCGTATCCAAGTTTGCAACGGAAGGTTTGAGTCAGGTGCTGGCCGACGAGCTGTCGGACACTACGATTCGGGCCAATGTGATCAACCCGGGAAAGACCCGCACCAACATGCGGCTACAGGCCTACCCCGCCGAAGATCGCAGCACTCTGGCACAGCCCGAGGATGTCGTAGCCCCTTATCTCTACCTGCTGGGCCCGGATAGCAAGGACGTCAACGGAGAGAGCATAGACTGTCAGTAGAAAAGGCTGACCGTCGGGGTCATTGTGAGGAGCGCAGCGACGAAGCAGTCCCCTAAACGACCCGTAAAATTCAGGAGATCGCCGCGTCGGCCTGCGACCTCCTCGCGATGACGCGAGGGTAGACAGGCAAAGACTTTCCCTCGCCGATCACTGTCTCCGTCTGGATTTGGGCTTCCGCCGCCCCGGCTTGGCAACGGCCGGCGGAGTCAGCCCAGCGCTCTCGTAGAGCGCCTTGAGCTCGGCCGGCGAAAGGTCGCGAACCTGCCCGCGGTGAAGATCCCGCGGCAATGCGATGGGGCCGAAACGTACGCGGATCAGCCGGCTGACCGTGAAACCCGCCGCCTCCCAGAGCCTACGCACTTCTCTCTTGCGACCCTCCTTCAGCGAAACACGGTACCAGCGGTTGGCACCCTCGCCGCCGTCTTCGCGGATAGTGTCGAATCTCGCCATCCCGTCTTCCAGACGAATGCCCTGCTGAAGCCGGGACAGATCGTCCGGGCGCGGGTGCCCCAAGACTCGCACGGCATACTCTCGCCGGACTTCTCGCGAAGGGTGCATCAGCGCATTCGCCAGCTCGCCATCGGTAGTGAACAGGATCAGCCCGCAGGAGTTGATGTCGAGCCTCCCAACTGCGACCCATCGTCCATCCTTAATTTCGGGCAGGCTCCCAAAGACGGTGGGACGGCCCTCTACATCGTGCCTCGTGCAAATTTCGCCGACAGGTTTGTGATAGGCGATGACGCGTTTCGGGCAGCGTGCTTGCGGGATCTGCACCCAGCGTCCATCGACCCGCAGACGATCTCCCGGCGCCGCCCTATCGCCGAGGCGGACAGGTTTACCATTCATGGACACCTTGCCCGCCTCGATAAGGCGTTCGATCTCGCGACGGGAACCGATACCGACGGCAGCTAGAGCTTTCTGAACGCGCTCGGACACTGAGCGACCTCTGATCGATGGGTTTCGCAGCTTCTCTAGGAGAGCTGTTCGGTCGCCTTGATCTCCCGTTTGGCGCCTTCGGCCTGGCCCTCTTCCTGCGCCTGCCGATCTGCCTCGAACTCTTCCGGCGTCTTGGCCGCCTCTTCCTCGGTCAGCGGCCGCACGGTAATCGTGTCGCCGGTTGGAGCCTCAAGGTCGTCGATGCTCGGCAATGCCAGGCTGGTTGGCGCCTCTTCTTCCTCAGCGGAAGGCTCCGACTCCCCGGTGGGAGGCGTGGCCTCGGCGCTCTGATCGGGGTAGGCCAGGTCCAGCTCGACGGTAAGATTGTCGAAGTCCTTGAGTTCCGTCAGCGGTGGCAATTCGTCCAGGCTCTTCATCCCGAAGTAGTCCAGGAACTCGCGTGTCGTGGCGTAGAGGGCGGGGCGCCCCGGGACGTCCCGGTGGCCAACCACGCGTACCCAATGCCGCTCTAGTAGAGTGCGCATGATATTCGTGCTCACGGCAACGCCGCGCACGTTCTCGATTTCACCGCGCGTCAACGGTTGCCGGTAAGCAATCAACGCCAATGTTTCGAGTAGCGCTCGTGAATAGCGGGGCGGTCGCTCCTGCCACAGGCGTTTCAGCCAATCGCCCATATCAGGCTTGACCTGAATACGAAAACCGCTGGCAACTTCCTTCAAAGTGATGCCGCGAAGCTCATAGTCTTGCTGCAGGCCCTCCAAAGCTTTACGCACGTCGCCCCGCTCCGGCCGCTGGTTTTCCTCGAAGAGTTCGAGCAGATGATCGATCCTCAACGGACGGCCCGCAGCTAGGAGTGCGGATTCAACAATATTTTTCAGTAGCTGCTCATTCATAGGTCGCCTTCAGGTGCAATATCCGTGGCCCGGCGCTTTGGTTACGCGGGCTCCTCGACAGATTCAGGAAGGTCTGCAGACAGAGCGGTGGACTTGAGATGTATCGGCCCAAAGGGATCAGCCTGGACCACCTCGACCAGCGATTCTCTAAGCAACTCGAGCAAGGCGAGGAAGGTCACAGCCACACCCATCCTGCCCTCTTCGGGCCTGAACAGGCTGGTAAAGCGGGTGAACTCTTCCCGGCTCAAGGTGGCAAGCACATCCGACATTCTCTGCCGTACCGATAGGGCCTCGCGCTGCACGTGGTGATGGGCGTACATCTCCGAGCGAACCAGCACATCCCGGAACGAGATCAGCAGCTCCTTGAGCGTGACGTCCGGCAGGATCTCCACGACCTTGCGTTCCGGCGACTCGGCGCCGGCCGGGAATACGTCTCGCTCGAGGCGCGGCAGCTCGCCAATATCCTCCGCGGCCTTCTTGTAGCGCTCGTACTCCTGCAGCCGCCGCACCAGCTCCGCGCGCGGATCATCCTCGTCCTCGGCCTCCGACACCGGCCGAGGCAGCAGCATTCTGGACTTGATCTCGGCCAGCATGGCGGCCATCAACAAGTATTCCCCCGCCAATTCGAGCTGCAGATCTTTCATCAGGTCGATGTATTCCGCGTATTGCCGCGAAATCTCGGCAATCGGAATATCCAGGATATCCAAGTTTTGTCGCTTGATCAGATACAGCAGGAGGTCCAGAGGGCCCTCAAAGGCCTCCAGAAAGACCTCCAGGGCCTGGGGCGGGATATACAGGTCCTGGGGAAACTCCGTGATCGTCTCCCCCTCGACGACTGCGAAGGGCATCTCGCCCTGGGCCGGGGCGGCCGAATAGCGCCGCGCGAGCGCTGACCCGTCCCCGTCAGGCTCTGCCTGCTGCTGCTCGGGCGCGTTCTCGACCAATCTGAGATCCGGTCTGCTCACCTGTAGTTCAATCCCATCGCTTGGCGTACATCGTCCAGTGTATCCCGGGCTTCGTCCCGAGCCTCCTCACAGCCCTCGGCGATTATACTTCGAACGAACTCGGGATTGTCTTGGTATTCCTTTGCCTGGGCGCGAAATCCCTCAATCTCGGCAACCACCCTGTCGATCAAGGGCTGCTTGCAGTCCAGGCAACCGATGCCCGCGCTGCGGCAGCCCTCCTGGACCCAGTTCTTTTTCTCCTCATCCGAGTATATTTTGTGCAGGTCCCAGACCGGACACTTGTCTGGATCCCCGGGGTCGGTCCTGCGCGCCCTCGCAGGATCGGTCTGCATGGTCTTGAGTTTCTTGACGACCTGATCCGGCTCTTCGCGCATTCCGATGGTGTTGTCGTAGGATTTCGACATCTTCAGCCCGTCTGTTCCCGGCACCTTGGGGGTCTCAGTGAACAACACCTCGGGCTCCACCAATATGGTTCTCCCCGAGCCTTCCAGGTAACCCAGCAGCCTCTCCCGGTCGGCCACGGTCAGATTGGGGTGGGACTCCAGCATCGCCTGACCGACACCAAGGGCTTCCGTGTCCCCCTTCTCCTGATACTTGCGTTGGGAATCCAAGAAGACTTTCTTGTTCTTGCTGCCAAGGTGCTTGATCGCCTTGGCGGCTTTCTCTTCGAAGCCGGACTCGCGACCGTAGAGATGGTTGAAACGCCGGGCAACCTCGCGGGTGAGCTCGACATGAGCGGCCTGATCCTCCCCCACGGGCACATAGGCGGGCTTGTACATGAGGATATCGGCACTCTGCAGCAACGGATAGCCCAGGAAGCCATAGGTCGTCAGATCGCGCCCTTTGATCTTCTCCTGCTGATCCTTGAAACTCGGTATGCGCTCCAACCATGACAGCGAGACGATCATGGACAGCAGCAGATGCAGCTCCGCATGTTCCGGTACCTTCGACTGGATGAACAAGGTCGCCGAGCCCGGACTCAGTCCAGCCGCGAGCCAGTCGATCACCATCTCCCATACGTGTGTTTCGAGATTCGACGGATCGGCATAGTCCGTGGTCAGGGCATGCCAGTCAGCGACGAAGTAATAGCACTCATACTGGTGTTGCAGCGCCACCCAGTTTTTCAGGGCGCCGTGATAGTTACCCAGGTGCAGGGCGCCGGTTGGACGCATCCCCGAAACCACTCGTTTCGATCCCACAGAAGTGCTCAAAGACTCCTTCCCCCAGAAGCTAGCTTGTCGCGACTGCGCATTATAGCCCCAAGCCAGTAGGCTCAAGCAAAGGCGCTGACATCTCCCTTGCCCACGCGCAGAACCTCGGGACGACCGCCCACGAGATCTACCACCGTGCTGGGTTGTATGCCGCAGTAACCCCCATCGATGATCGCATCTACGAGATGCTCCAGTTGGGCGCGTATGTCCTGCATGTCGGTCACCGGCAGCTCGTCGTCGGGTAACAGCAGGGTCGAGCTCATGATGGGCTCGCCCAGCTCGGTCAGCAGCGCCTGGGCGATCGGATGGTGTGGTACCCGAATGCCGATAGTCTTGCGCCGGGCATCCTGCAGGCGCTTCGGCACCTCGGAGGTCGCCCGGAGTATGAAGGTATAGGGACCGGGCGTGTGAGATCGGAGCAAACGATAGGCCCAGTTTTCCACTCTCGCGTACTGGGCGATCTCGGACAAATCCCGGCATACGAGCGTGAACTGATGTTTCTTACCCGCGCGCCGGATGCGGCGAATGCGTTCCATGGCCGCCTTGTCGCCGATGTGGCAACCCAGGGCATAGAGCGAGTCGGTCGGATAGATGATCACGCCGCCGTCGCGGATGATCTCCACCGAGCGGTAGATCAGCCGGCGCTGGGGATCATCGGGATGAATCTGGAAGAACTGGCTCATAATCGCTATTCTACCCACCCCTTCTCCGGAACGCTCCAAAGCCGCCATGGTCGCGGCCGCGCAACTGAACGCCCAATGCAAGTCCTTTTCGAACTGTTTCCGCTCATTATCTTTGTCGCCTTCCTGGTCAAGACCGACGTCTTCATCGCGACCGGGGCCCTTATGGCCGCAGTATCGGTGCAGCTGGTAGTAAACAAGCTGCTCTCCAAGCCGATCAACAAGATGACCCTGATAGCCACTGCACTGCTCTTCGTTTTCGGTGGCCTGACCCTGCTGCTCAAGAACGAGGCGTTCATCAAATGGAAACCGACCGCGGTCTATTGGCTGTTCGCTGCAGTATTCCTCGGCAGCCAGTTCATCGGCGAAAAGACGCTCGCCCAGCGTTTCTACCAGGCCGTTTTCGAGCAGGCCGTCGAGGGTGAGATCCGCTTCAGCAAAGCGATGTGGGCCCGGCTCAACTTCTTCTGGGTGGTTGTTTTCGTACTACTGGGACTCGCCAATTACTTTGCTTTTCAGAACCTTGATACCGTTTCCTGGGGCTTTTTCAAGCTCGGCATGGTGGCGGTGTACTTCTTAATGGTGCTTGCCCAGTTCTTCTATGTGTACCACAAGTACACCAAGCAGGGTGAGGCCGTGGGCAACTCGGAATAAACTGGCTACCGGACCTCGCTATGCTATACGCCATTATCAGCCAGGACGTAGAGAACAGCTCGGCGCTGCGCGCCACCGCCAGGGACGCGCACCGGCAACGCCTACACGACCTGACGAACGCCGGCCGGCTGGTCTTGGCCGGCCCGTTCCCGGCCATCGACAGCCCGGAACCGGGCCCGGCCGGCTTTAGCGGCAGCCTCATCATTGCGGAATTCGACTCCCTGGAATCCGCCAGAGCCTGGGCTGACGAGGACCCCTTCGTCGCGGCCGGAGTCTATATCAACGTTGAGGTCCGGCCGTTCAAGCAGGTACTGCCGTGACACAAAGCCGGCTTCTGGAAATACGGAGACGATTGACTCGGGCGCTTAGCCCGATGACCCTGGAGATCTCCGATGACAGCCATCTGCACGTCGGGCACGCCGGCGCACAAGACGGCCGGGGACACTTCAGCGTGAGAATTGTGTCGCCAAGTTTCGCCGGGGCCGGGCGGTTGCAGCGTCACCGTATGGTCTACAAGGCATTGGACGAGCTCATGCAGAGTGATATACACGCGCTAGCGATCGAGGCGCTGGCGCCCGAGGAAGCGGAAGAGGTTTGAGCTTCGCTTTCCTGCGCCCCGACACTGTCATCTATTCCTATTCCATCAGAGAGGATCATTATGAAAACAATCTCCAAACCCGGCATTGCGATGCTATGGCTTTGCATCATGCTGAGCGTGGGCGCCGACTCGATGGCGCAGAGCGCGGACAGCGGTGCGATTGCAACCGTTGACGGGTCGCCGCTCAGCCGTCAGCTCTTCGATACGTGGATGAAGAACCGGAGCGAAGTGCCGATTGACGAACTGACTCAGGCACAAAAGGAGGAGATGCTCGAGAGAATAATTGCCCTCAAGGTCGCAGCCATGGCGGGAGCCAAGGAAGGTCTGGAGAACGATCCCGAGATCAAAGCGCAGCTCGAGATTCAGCGCATGGGGGTACTCGGACAGAACTACATGAATCGCTATCTGGCGACTAACCCTGTTACGGAACAAGAGCTTAAAGCCGAATACGACAGCCAGGTGGCTGCTCTGCCCAAGACTGAATTCAAGGCGCGACATATCCTGGTCGAAAGCGAGGAGAAAGCCTCACAACTCATCGTACAACTACAGGCGGGCGGCGACTTCTCTGAACTAGCTAAGACCAACTCAACCGGTCCGACCGCCAAAGATGGCGGCGATCTAGGTTGGTTCACGCCCGATCGCATGGTAAAGCCCTTCGCCGACGCCTTGGGCGCCTTGAAGAAGGGCGAGTACAGTCCCGCACCAGTGCAGACCCAGTACGGTTGGCATGTGATCTTGCTCGAAAACACACGCGAGACCGCAGCGCCGCCGTTCGATCAGGTGAAAGACAACTTGCGCGCTGCAATGGAACAGCGGCGTCTCGAACGGCAGATTCAGAAGCTTCGCGAGGGTGCTCGGATAGAGAAGGAGATTTAACCTAATCAAGACGCGCCGTAGACAGATTCCAAGGCAGCGTCTTCTGTTAAGTCCAAAGTCGCCATTCCGTGACGCCGTTCACAGTCATGTGGAGCATTCTGGGATATAAAGGTACGCGACTTTTCATGATCGCTCTTGAAAAGTCACCCTCAGAATCTCCTAAACGATGAGGCTTTGTCGGCAGGGACGCTGACACCCTTTTTCTCCCACGATAGAACGATCCCCCGACCATCGGTGGCGCATCCGTCAAATGCGTTACAGCAGCGGCAGCAGCGCAGTCAGGAGTGACTCGACCTGCTCCACTCCAGACGCCAGGTGCTTCTCAATGTCTTCGTAAATGTCGTCGCCGCGGCCGGCCGCCCGATTGGCCACCACCGCACAGGTGGCATATTCCATCTCGAGTTCCCGCGCCAGCGCCGCCTCGGGCATGCCCGTCATACCGACGATATCGCATCCATCGCGCTCTAAACGGTTGATCTCTGCAACCGTCTCCAAGCGTGGTCCCTGCATGACGGCGTAAGTACCCTCGCCCGCCGCCTCTATCCCCATCGTTTCTGCCGCTTCCCGGAGCTTAGCTCTCAGTCTC
>Ga0224508_10004554_pt1 | contig 11277 bp, 14 predicted proteins | sample SF_Jan12_sed_USG_4_FD_170157 | JGI IMG/M metagenome (GOLD analysis project Ga0224508, IMG submission 170157) | Sediment microbial communities from San Francisco Bay, California, United States - SF_Jan12_sed_USGS_21 | ecosystem: Environmental > Aquatic > Marine > Sediment | place: USA...
GGCTGCCACGGAGATATTTGCCTGTGGACCGGCGCCAATGCTTAAAGCCGTCGCGGCACTTGCTGAGCGCTACGAGTTGCCGTGCCAGGTGTCACTCGAGGAGTTCATGGCCTGCGCTGTCGGGGGCTGTGCCGGCTGCGCGGTTGAGGTCACGACCCCGGAAGGCCCGGCGATGAAGCGCGTGTGTGTGGATGGTCCCGTCTTCGACGCAGCCACGGTAGTCTGGGGTGCGTGAGTTTGGTGCCCCCACGGAGGTGGCGAATTGCCAGCCTTTAGCGACCTGGCGGCCGCAGCTCTCGCTCGCGGGCATGGCCCGCTCCCACGGGTTTACATCGCCCGCTGTCAGAGACTACGCGGCGTTGGCTGTGAGGATGATCGCGCTGAGCGCATGTGGCTAAGCGAAGGGCGATTAGCGCCGCAGCCGCCGCCGCGGCCCTACCCCCCGAAGTTGATCTTGGCTTCGAGATTCGAGCGCGAATCGGCGTGTGACATTGCCTCCTCGAGCGTGATCGTGCCGTTCTTGTAGAGCAGCAGCAGCGCTTCGTCGAAGGTCTGCATACCCTTCTCGCCGCTGTCCCGGTGCGCGTCCTTCACGGCCGAGATATCGCCTTTGAGCATCAGGTCTTTGATATGCGGCGTATTAAGCATCAGCTCGACGGCGGCAACGAGCTTGCCAGCCCGCGAGCGCACGAGCCGCTGCGAGAGTATCGCTCGCAGGTAATGAGCGAGGTCCATGAATACCTGTGAGTGCTGTTCCTGCGGAAACATGTTGATGATTCGGTCGAGCGTTTCGGAGGCATTATTGGAATGCAGGGTTCCGGCGACCAGGTGGCCCGTGCCCGCCATGTCGAGCGCCGCCTGCATCGATTCACGATCCCGAATTTCACCGATCTGGATAACGTCCGGCGCCGCACGCATTGCGCTTTTTAGCGCCCGCGCATAAGACTTGGTGTCGAGCCCGACTTCGCGCTGGTTGACGATCGATTTCTTGTTCGCATGCAGGAACTCAATCGGGTCTTCGATCGTAATAATGTGTGACGAGGTCTTTTCGTTGCGATGATTCACCATCGCCGCCAGCGTGGTGGACTTGCCGCAGCCGGTGGCGCCGACCATGAGGATCAGGCCGCGGCGCAGCATGATCAGTTCCTTCATCTGCTCGGGCATGCCGAGCTCATCCAGGTTCGGCATCTCGGAAGTGATGTAGCGCAGCACCATCGCCACGTTGCTGCGCTGATGAAACACGTTGACGCGAAAGCGACCCAGGCCAGGTTCCGATATCGCGAAGTCAATTTCCAGCTCACGCGTAAACGTGTCCAGCTGATCCTCGTTCATGAGTTCGTACGCCGCCTGCTTGACCATTTTCGGCGTCATCTCGAGCTTGTTGACTGGCATGATCTTGCCATCGATCTTGATCTTGGCGGGCGAGAACGGCGCGAAAAACAGGTCCGAGGCCTTCTTTTCCACCATCAGTTTGAAAAGTGGTTTAACGTTCATTGATGTGATCTTCCGTGGCTCAGAATATCCGAGCAGTATCCTCTTCCATGATCTTCAGGCTCTCCGACTGCTGGTCGGCAATGGAAGAGTCGCGCTTGCTCTCAAGCTTGACACGCAGCCTGAGTTCGTTCTTCGAATCGGCGTTGCGCATCGCCTCTTCATAGGAAATCGTGCCCTCTTCATAGAGATAGAACAGCGCCTGGTCGAATGTCTGCATCCCAAGGCGCGTCGACTTCGCCATGATTTCCTTGATCTGACCGACCTCGCCTTTGAAGATCAGGTCTGCGACCAACGGCGTATTGAGCATGATCTCCATTGCAGCTATGCGCCCGACGCCGCCCTCGCGCGGCACCAGGCGTTGCGAAATAAACGCCTTGGTGTTCAGGGAAAGGTCCATGAGCAGCTGCTGCCGTCGCTCCTCCGGAAAAAAGTTGATGATGCGATCGAGCGCCTGGTTGGCGCTGTTTGCGTGCAAAGTAGCCAGGCACAGGTGGCCTGTTTCCGCGAACTGGATGCCGTACTCCATCGTTTCCTGATCGCGTATCTCGCCGATCAGGATGACATCCGGCGCTTGCCGCAATGTGTTCTTGAGTGCGGCGTGCCAGGTCTCGGTGTCGACCCCGACTTCTCGCTGCGTGATGACGCAGCCCTTATGCGGGTGCACATACTCAACCGGGTCTTCGATCGAGACGATATGGCCACGGGAGTTTTCGTTGCGGTGCCCGATCATTGCGGCTAGCGTCGTCGACTTACCGGAGCCGGTTCCGCCAACGACAATCGCGAGACCGCGTTTGTTCATAACAATATCTTTGAGAATCGGCGGTAACTCGAGGTCCTCGAGCGTGGGAATTTCCGTCGTGATCGTCCTGAGTACCGCGCCGACACAGCCCTGTTGAATGAACGCGCTGACGCGAAACCGGCCAATTCCGTGTGGCGCAATAGCGAAGTTGCACTCTTTGGTCGCGTCGAACTCTTTGATCTGCTTGTCATTCATGATGGACCGAACCATTATCGCGGACTGTTCCGCGGTCAGCGGAGTGTCGGTCGCTTTGTGAATCGTCCCGTCAACCTTGATGGCCGGCGGAAATCCAGTCGTTAAGAACAGGTCCGAGCCTTCGCGCTCAACCATCTTGCGCAGAAGGTTTTGCGTAAGTCGTACGGCTTGTTCGCGCTCCATTTCTTATACTCCTGCGAGGATTGCCCTGTCAGGCAGACCTAGAAATTTTCTTTGTGTACCGCACGAAAGCGGGCTTCTTCCTTGTTGATCAGTCCTTTGCCCATTAACTCGGCGAGATTCTGATCCAGCGTCTGCATTCCCGATCCCTGGCCGGTCTGAATCGCCGAGTACATTTGCGCGATCTTGCCCTCGCGAATCAGGTTCCTGATCGCCGGGGTGCCGATCATGATCTCGTGAGCCGCAATTCGACCACCACCGATCTTTTTAAGCAGCGTTTGCGATATAACCGCACGCAGTGACTCGGACAACATGGACCGAACCATCTCTTTTTCCGCTGCAGGAAACACGTCGACAATACGGTCAATCGTTTTCGCCGCTGAACTCGTATGCAACGTGCCGAACACGAGGTGTCCGGTTTCGGCCGCGGTTAGCGCCAGCCGGATCGTCTCGAGGTCGCGTAGCTCACCGACGAGGATAACGTCAGGATCCTCACGCAAAGCCGAGCGCAGAGCTTCGTTGAAACCCAATGTATCGCGATGGACCTCGCGCTGGTTGATCAGGCATTTCTTTGATTCGTGCACGAACTCGATAGGATCTTCGATCGTCAGAATGTGGTCAGGTTTATTCTCGTTGATATAGTCAACCATCGCGGCAAGGGTTGTGGATTTGCCGGAGCCTGTCGGACCGGTAACGAGAACGATGCCACGCGGATGCATGGATACGTCTTTGAAAATAGCGGGCGCGCCCAGATCCTCGAGCGTCAGAATCTCGGACGGAATCGTTCTGAAAACCGCCGCCGAACCGCGGTTCTGGTTGAAGGCATTGACGCGAAAACGCGCAAGCTTCGGAATCTCGAATGAAAAGTCGGTCTCCAGAAACTCTTCGTAGTCCTTGCGCTGCTTGTCATTCATGATGTCGTACACCATGCTATTGACGTCTTTGTGGGTCAGCGCCGGCATGTTCACGCGCTTGATATCGCCGTCGACGCGAATCATCGGCGGAACGCCACCAGACAGGTGCAGGTCGGATGCGTTGTTTTTAACCGTGAATGACAATAGCTGCGCGACGTCGACGGCCATGCTTCTCCCTCGTAGTTAGTGCCCGGACTTACCATAACCCGGACCGATTTGAGGCCTAGTATAGCGAAGCGCCCGGAGTAAAACGTGATTAGAGTCACGGAAAACTTGCGGAAAATCCGAGATTTGCTGGCGGAAGCTGCGGTAGATGCGGACCGCGAGCCGTCGAGCGTCCGCCTGCTGGCGGTCAGCAAGAAGAAACCGGCCTCGCTGGTGCTCGAAGCCGCGGCCGCCGGGCAGCGTGATTTCGGCGAAAACCAGGTCGCCGAAGGCCTCGAGAAAATCCAGGCCGTGGCCAGGAACGACCTCGTCTGGCACTTTATCGGGCATCTGCAGACCAACAAGACTCGCGCGGTGGCAGAGAATTTTCGCTGGGTGCACTCAGTCGATCGGCTGAAGACCGCACGCCGCCTTTCCGCACAGCGACCCGGCCACCTCGGGCCGCTGCAAATCTGCCTGCAGGTCAATGTCGACGAAGAAGCGAGCAAGTCCGGCGTCACGGCAGACGCTTTACCGGCATTGGCCACAGAAGTCGCGAGTTTGCCCAACCTCAAACTCCGCGGCCTCATGTGCCTGCCGGCCATTCGCAAAGGGTTCGACGCTCAGCGCGAACCATTTGCGCGACTCCGCCACCTGGCCGAAGCGCTTACTCGGGACGGCATCGAAACCGACACTCTGTCGATGGGCATGAGCGGCGACTATCGGGCTGCCATCTTCGAAGGCAGTACAATCGTGCGTATCGGTACTGCCGTATTCGGCGAAAGGACCTGAAAATGGGCGAAATCAGCGTCGGATTTGTTGGCGGCGGCAATATGACACGCGCGATTGCCGGGGGCCTGCTGGCCAGTGGATTCAGCGCGACTGACATTCTGATCTCTGAGCCGTCAGCCGAACAGCGCGAGATATTACGTCAGGAATTTCCGGGCGTCGCCACGACCGATGGCAATAGCGAGGCTGCAGCGCAGTCCGACTACCTGGTTCTTGCGGTCAAACCGCAGATCCTTGCAACCGCTTGCCGCGATCTGGCCGGCCAGGTGCAACGGACGAGACCATTGATCATTTCGATAGTAGCCGGTATTCGTAGCGATGATATCGACCGTTGGCTTGGCGGTAATCTTGCAATCGTGCGCGTCATGCCGAATCAGCCCGCGCTTTTGCAACAAGGCGTTTCGGGTGTCTTTGCCAACGAGCGCGTGACTGCCGCGGAGCAAGCCGGCGCCGAACGGATTATGGCGGCAGTGGGTCGGGTCGTGAGCGTACCGCGCGAAGCAGATATCGATGCTGTTACGGCGATCTCTGGCAGCGGGCCCGCGTATTTTTATTTGCTAATCGACATGCTCATGCAGACGGCGCAGCAACTTGGTCTCGATGACCAGGCTGCCGCCACCCTCGCCATGGAGACAGCATCTGGCGCGGCCGCACTGGCCACAGCTAGCGGCGAATCTATGCAGAAACTGATTGCTCGCGTGCGTTCGCCCGGCGGCACGACCGCCGCAGCGCTCGATAGTCTCGAGGAACAAAACATTCGTGATATCTTTGCCCGCGCATTAACAGCTGCCCGCGACAGAGCCGTCGCGCTCGCGGACGAAGCACACAAACAAGACTGAAGCCATGAAACCAGCCCTGATTTTTATCATCAGTACGATCTCGCAGCTCTACCTGTTTGTCATGTTGCTGCGCTTCTGGATGCCCTGGCTGCGCGCTGATTTTCGCAATCCGATATCTCAGGGCGTGTTGCGGCTTACCTCGCCATTGGTGATACCGGTGCGCCGCGTAGTGCCGCCAATCGGACGGCTCGATTCGGCAACGGTGATCGTTGCGTTTGCGCTGCAGTATCTGACCGTTCTCGCTGTGCTGGCAATCAGCGGCACCATGGTGAGTATCTTGCCGATTGCGATAACAGCTATCCTGGATCTCGTCATATTGACGTGCAGGCTGTTCACGTTCGCGATCTTTATTCACATCATTCTGAGTTGGGTTGCACCGGGGACTTACAATCCCGCAACGGCGTTTATCGCGATGCTGGTCGAGCCCGTGCTGCGACCATTCAGACGTTACGTGCCGTCTCTCGGCGGTCTGGATATCTCGCCAATCTTCGCAATCATCCTGCTGCAGGCGGTCTCGATTATCGTCAGCGTAGAGTTAAGGCCGCTGCAAATCTGAGCACAGGGCGCCGCACCGTGCGCCGCCGCGACAGTCTCATTTTGAGCGTAAAATAGTTTATAGTGCTCGGGCGGGGAGGAGACACACGCATGGCCATCAGAAGTTCTTTTATCACTTTGTCATTGCTCATGCTGGTCGCCGCCTGCGGCGGATCGGAAAACTCGGCTGGCGTTCCGGCAGCACAGCCGGCTGGTGCGAGCGACGTGGAGATTGGCGAACACGTCGTGCATTTCAGCGCACTCGCGACCGATCAGCTTCCGCCAGAAGTGGCGCGGGCATACAATATTGTGCGCAGCAAGAACCGAGCAATGCTCAACGTGTCGGTGCTACGCAAGTCCGACGGTAAAGCGGTAACTGCCGTTGTTACAGTTAAGACCGTCAATCTCACCGGGCAGCTCAAGAATGTAACGATGCGACAGATCAATGAAGGCGATGCCATCTATTACATTGGCGAGACCCCGGTAGCGAATCGCGAAACGCTCGTGTTCGATATCAGCGTGACGCCGGAGGGGGTCAAACAAGCCTCTGACGTCCGCTTCAAACGACAATTCTACACCGACTGATTCCGCGGTTACCTGATCGCCAAAGTTGTGCTATGGTCGCGCTGCTTTTTGCGCGGGCTCTACCCGTATCGTGCGGGTATTTACCCGCTTTCTTTTTTTCAGGAGATAGTTTTTCATGGCAGCAAAAACCAGTAAGCCACCGACCAAGTCGGAAATCTACGCAGCAATCGTCGCGGACACCGGGTTGACTCGTAAAGATGTCGCCGCTGTTTTCGATTCGCTAAATGCCCAGATTGGCAAGAGCCTCGGCAGACGTGGCGGGCCAGGTGTGTTTTCGATCCCCGGGCTGCTGAAGATGCGCGTCGTGAAAAAGCCGGCGCGCAAAGCGCGCAAGGGCGTCAATCCGTTCACGGGTGAGGAAATGATGTTCAAGGCCAAGCCTGCATCGAAAGCCGTTCGAATAACAGCGCTCAAAGCTCTCAAAGACATGGTCTGAACGGTCAGATCGCCATACGATCGACGATCAAGGATCAAGAAAAGCCGGGACCGCAGATCCCGGCTTTTTTTATGCTTGCGAAAAGCGTGTCTCCGGGGCGCGGTGTTGCTCGACAAACTCCGTTACTGTCGCTCGCAATGCAACGAGCTTACCGTGGAAAAAGTGCTCAACGCCGGCCATGACCATTAACTGCGGACCCGGGTCGAGCGAATTGACCCAGTCAATCGTCTCATCAACATCGACGAGTTCGTCTTCGTCGCCCTGGACAATCAGCCAGGGACAATCTGGCTGGCCATGCAGCCCGCTGGCGAATCGGGACACTGCAGGCGCCACGGTGATCAGGCCGTCCACGGTCGTAGCCACGGCTGCCCTCACAGCTATGGCGGCGCCGAACGAAAAACCGGCAAGCCAGACGGGCCGCTCCGGGTAGGTCGCACGCACCCATTCGACCGCCGCCAGTGCGTCGTCGAGCTCGCCGTCGCCGCTGTCGTAGCTGCCCTCGCTTTGCTCGACGCCGCGAAAGTTGAAGCGCAGAGCCACATAGCCCATCTGCACGAACGATCGCGCGAGTGTGTGCACCACCTTGTTGTGCATCGTTCCGCCGTGCTGCGGATGCGGATGACACACAATGACGGCAGCGAGCGGCTTGTCGCCAGCGGGCAAATCGATGATCGCCTCGAGACGGCCCACAGGCCCTGCGATCGACTGCTGCACCGATTGTGCGGTTCGATTCACATTTCGTTCGCTCATAATTAGCTTAAGTGAATGTTATTGCTGTAAAATTACGGTGTTTCCCGGTCTATGTCGGGCCTGGCGACGAGACAGGATGGTGCTTTTATGATGAACCGTATCGATCTGGAATCGCGTTACTGTGCCCAAAACTACCGACCCTTGCCAGTCGTCCTGACGCGCGGCGAAGGCGTCTACGTGTGGGACGAAACCGGCAAGCGCTACCTCGACATGATGAGCGCCTATTCGGCGGTGAGCCATGGCCATGCCAATCCGCGCCTCGTGCGCATGGTGCAGGAGCAGGTGGGCAGGCTCAATATCGTGTCGCGGGCGTATTACACCGATAAGCTCGGCCCGTTCCTGAAACGTGCTTGCGAGCTTACCGGTCAGGACATGGCGTTGCCTATGAACACCGGTGCCGAAGCGGTCGAAACGGCGCTCAAGACCGTGCGCAAGTGGGCGTATACGGTCAAGGGTGTCAAACAGGACAAAGCGGAGATCATCGCTTGCCGCGGCAATTTCCATGGCCGCACTATTGCCATTGTGGCGATGTCCGATGAGCCGCAGTACCAGCAGGATTTCGGTCCCTTCCCACCCGGTTTCAAACTCGTTGATTACGGCGATATCGCGGCGCTTGAGGCAGCAATCACCGACAACACGGCGGCATTCCTGGTTGAACCGATCCAGGGAGAAGGCGGCATCATCGTGCCGCCGGACGGCTATCTGAAAGCCGCAGAGAAACTGTGCCGGCAGCGTAATGTGCTGCTGATCGCGGATGAGATTCAGACCGGGCTTGGCCGGACCGGCAGGCTTCTGGCCTGCGAACATGAAGACGTGCAGCCGGACGGCCTGATTCTGGGTAAAGCTCTGGGCGGTGGCATTCTGCCCGTATCGCTGTTCCTCGCCCGTCGTGAGGTGATGCGGGTGTTCACGCCCGGAGACCATGGCAGCACCTTTGGCGGCAATCCCCTGGCGGCCGCTGTTGCCCTCGAGGCATTGAACATTCTTGTCGAGGAAGAGCTGCCGCAGCGGAGCGCCGAGCTCGGCGCCTGTCTGCTCGCTGCCCTGCGCGAGATCGACAGCCCGATAATCAAGGAAATCCGCGGCCGAGGCCTGTTCATCGGTATCGAGATCGACGCAAAGCTGGCAACTGCGCGAAGCGTTTGCGAGGCGCTTATGGATCGCGGCCTGCTGAGCAAGGAAACCCACAGCACGGTAGTGAGGCTCGCGCCACCATTAATCATCAGCAGAGCTGAAATCGACTGGGCCGTGTTGCAGGTTCGTGAGGTTCTCGGCGAGATAGACCGACTGCGGCTGGCTTCCTAGGATAATCTGCGCATGCCCGAGCTGTCCGCTCTTTTCCTTGCGCTGCCCGGGAGCGCCCTGGCTGTCGGCCTGATGCTGGGCTGGGCCATCCGCAATCATCGCAGCAACAACGAAAAGACCGCGATCAATTCGGGATGGAAGGAGCAGCTCGAGGCACAGCGCAGTGAGCACGAGCGACTTGTCGAACAAAACAAGACTCTCATGGAGCAAAACAGCCAGTACCAGGCATCCAATATAGATTCGAAAAAGCGTGCCGGCGAACTAGCGGCCGCGCTGAAAGAAGCCTTCGCGCGACGCGACGAATTGCAGCGGCAGATCAAAGACATTCGCAGCAATCTCGAAGTCGCCGTGGCCGAGCGACAACAGTTGCAGACAGACATCGCGAGTCGCAGCGCCGAGGAAGATGCTACTTCAGCCGCACTGCAGCGGCGCGACGAGACCATCAGGAAGCTCACCGGTGAGCTGCAGCGCTGGCAGGAACGTGTTCCGCCTTTGATCGAACGGTTTCGCGCACGCAACGAAGAAGCAACCAGGCTCGAAGAAGAATTGCATGCCGCGCGCGAAAAAATCGTCGCGCTCGAGACGATGCTTGGCTCAGATCAAACACGCGTCGAACCGGTTGATCCGGACGCGATGATCTATAGTCTTGATGCGTCCAATGACCCGAGAGACGCGAGCGGGCAGTTCGTCGCACTGGACAGCACAGAAGCGGCCAGTTCGACGGCTACTGTACCAGACGATGGTGAAGAAGGGGAAGAGTTGCTGGCCGAGGAAGACCTCAAAGCGCTTATCGACGCGGACGATGCGAGCGAAGTCTTGCCTGCGGAGCCGCCTCGTGCCGACAATCCCGACGAAAACCTTCGCGACGATCTGCAATTGATCAAAGGCATCGGCCCGGCGATTGAGAAGACCTTGATCGAAATGGGCATATGTCGTTTCTACCAGCTTGCCGACATGAGCGAGTACGAAATCGATCGAGTGGCGAGAAAGCTCAAGGGTTTTCGCAGCCGCATCTATCGCGAGGACTGGATCGGTCAAGCGCGGGAATTGCACGACCAGAAGCACAGCAGCCAGGCTTAGTTCATGACCTTCGCTGATCCGAGCAAATGAGGGCGGTCGGCATGGTGTTGATTCCTGGTGCGCACTGCCGCGCGCGGCCACGCCGATCGACAGTCACGTGACGCTCGATATGCAGCGACAGGCACGTATTCGGCTCTCGAGGAACAGTAATTTATGAACGCGCCGGCGCGGGCTGTGGCCTTACTCTGAAATGTCGTCACTCATGCTCTGCAAGGCGAATAACTCGACTTCAAAAACCAGTGTCGCGCCCGGCGGTATGACATTACCCGCGCCCCGATCTCCATAACCCATTTCAGGTGCGATGGTCAGCTCGCGCACCTCGCCTATCTGCATGCCGGCGACGCCCTGATCCCAACCCTTGATTACGCGACCGGCGCCGAGCGGAAACTGAAACCGCTGGCCGCGGTCGACCGAACTGTCGAACTTGTCGCCACGGTTCTCTGCCGCCTCCGGATCGTATAGCCACCCCGTGTAGTGAACTTCTACATTGTCACCTGCTGCCGCTGCCTGACCGTTACCGGCTTTCAGAATGCGGGCCGACAACCCCGGTGCTATTGCTATGCTCTCGACTGGCGCCGTCGCGTCAGCACCACCACTCACGTTCTCGCTCATTGCAGGCTCCTCGACTACCGTCGCTGCCTGATCAGGCCGTTGAGTACATGCAACGGCAGATGAACCCAGGATAAGAATAAGAATTGTGTGGCGGATGGTCATAGTTCCCGGCCTTTATAGGAAAGTTATAAATCGGATCGGAGGCTGTTAGTCCGTGTCCCTGAAATCCAATGACGCCGAATTGATGCAATAGCGCAGGCCCGTTGGCTGCGGGCCATCCTCGAAAACATGCCCCAGATGCGCTCCGCACTGGCTGCAAACGACTTCTTCGCGACGCATGCCATGACTCGTATCGACGACCGTCCGTACCGCATCGCCCGCGAGCGGCAGCCAGAAACTCGGCCATCCGGAGCCCGAATCATATTTGTGCGATGATGAGAACAGCTCGGCTTCGCAGCATACGCAACGGTAAGTCCCGTCCGCTTTGTGATTGACGTATTTGCCCGTAAACGGCCTTTCGGTCCCTTTCCGCTGGGTTATCTCATATTGTTCGGTGGTCAGCCGGTCCTGGAGTTCGGCTGCGGCGGGCTTCGTGTTATTCATGGCTCATAGTGCCTGTGTCAGGAAAGTGTCACTTGAACATGCCTTTTAGCCCGAGACAGCGCTTGAATCAAGTTCCAG
>Ga0224508_10004555_pt1 | contig 11277 bp, 8 predicted proteins | sample SF_Jan12_sed_USG_4_FD_170157 | JGI IMG/M metagenome (GOLD analysis project Ga0224508, IMG submission 170157) | Sediment microbial communities from San Francisco Bay, California, United States - SF_Jan12_sed_USGS_21 | ecosystem: Environmental > Aquatic > Marine > Sediment | place: USA: California...
TCTTTCTCGTAGGTCGCCGGAAGGAGCCGCTCGTGAAAGCGTTTTGCAATGTCGGCCATGGGGATCCCCCTAACGCGGCTAACGCGCCGCTGCGACTGCAGGCAGACCCAAAAAGGCGTCGATCCGTGCACGCTCGGCGTCGGTGAAATAGTCCCGGTGAACCAGGAAGTCGGTTCCCGGTGGCGGCATGCTCATCCGCGGGTTCTGGAGCAAGGTCTCGAGCCCATCACACGCCGCGCGGCTGCCGAGAAAGAACGAAAAACCACCGCACAGGGAAACGAGGCTCGAGGCCAGCTCGCTTTCGATGGTGACCTGAAAGTGCGACGGCAGCTCCTCGGCGGTGACCATGTAGCCCTCGGGATCGGGGGCGATCCGAACGACGGCATCCACGATCTTTGTCTGCTCGGGTATGGTGACCCGGTCATCGAGGTTCGCAGGGATACTGCCCACGTGGACCTTGGCGACGAGCTCGCCGTGGCCGCTGAAGGTCGCTTCGAATCTCGCGTCGTGGAGACCCTCCACTCCTGGCCACAGCGAAAACCTGTGGCCGAGGACGGTCAGCTCGTGCTCCGGTGAGGAGAGCTCGACCTTGACGGCACCCCTATCGATCGGCTCGAGATCGGTGACCAGACCCCGGTACTCGGTGTTGTAGCGCGGAAACTCGAGGACCAGCACGCCGTCTTCCGGGCCGGTTGTCGATTCGGTCGCCGGGGCTTGGAAGGCAAAAGCCGCCAGCAGAGCCAAAAGCGCCATTGGGGCCAGAAGCGACCCGCGGTTCCGGCGAGCGGAGCGGTCGAGCCGGGAGTGACTATCTGATGCCATTCTTTCTTGGGTTCCTAAGGGTAGTACCCGCGGAGGGTGCGGGCCTTCATCTTACTGCCTTTGACCTTCACCTCCACCTCGCGGAAGGTCTCGTGATCGGTGGTGTTGTCCGACGTATAAGTCAGCAGATACTGGCTGCGAAGCTCGTTTTCGATCTGCCGATAGACCGTCGCAAGCTCCTCGACCTCACGGATAAAAAACGTTCGTCCACCAGTCTCCTCGGCAAGCGTAGCGAGCTTTCGCTTCAGGCCCTGCTTGCCACCCACTCCGACACCGATCGAGTAGATCACCACCCCGCTTCGTCTGGCGTACTCGAGCACATCGCGATAGGGGTAATAGCTGACAGTGTCGTCGCCATCCGACAGCAGGATGAGGGCGCGCCGGCCACGGGTGGCGCGGAAGTAGTAGAGGCTGGTGACAACGGCGTCGTGAAGAGCGGTCCAACCCACGGACTGCAGGCCTTCGAGCGACGCCTCGATCGCTCGCAGATCATTGGTCGGAGGGATGAGCAGATTGGGCTTGCCCGCAAAGCTCAGCGCGAAGGCGCGATCGCGACTGGTCATGATGTTCGAGAGAAACCCGTTGGCGGCCTCCTTGGCGATCGCCAGAGACGAGAACATCGAGCCCGAGGTGTCGATGGCGATACCAAGCGCTAGCGGCCGATCTTCCACCAGCTCGAATTTGCCGATCTTCTGCGGCCTGCCGTCCTCGAAGATCTGAAACGCGTCCTGGCCGAGCCCACCCACCGGACGACCGGCCGAGTCGAGCACCGTCGTCATGAGCTCGACGAGATCGACGTCGACGGTCTCGAGGTAGAGCGGCGCGTTGATAAAGCGCACGTCTTCGGTTCGTATGCCGTCATCCAGAGTCGCCACCGCGGTCAGATACGAAGTCTCCTCACCGGAGGGGACTGTCACCTGGGTTTCCCAGGGCGGTTTGGTCAACACGACGATGCTTTCGTTGTTGAGCTGGAATTCAACGCTCTCGATGCGCCTCTCCTCGGGCACCACGATCTCGGCGCGCACCGGGATCACCCCACTGACCTTGATGCCCCGCCTCGGCTCCGCAATCCGCACCCGAAAGCCGCCACGCGGCTGGTTGAGAACGACCTGATCCGCCGCTACCAGATTGCCGTCGGTGTCATAGCCCTCGGCGCGCACTACCTGCTCACGCGGGTACTCGGCGAGACGGACCTCGACCGAGAAGGGCGGCCGGGTCTTGGACAACTGCAGTTCGCCATCCACCAGGAAGACCACCTTGACGATGGAGTCACCGGCGATCAACGTGTCGGCGCGCCAGACACCCAGGATGACATCCACATTGGGCGGCGCCAAGAGCAGACTGTCTCGCCCGGCCAGTCGCGACTGCGCCAACTTCTCCCCCATCGCCACGACAACCTCGTCGGGAATTCGCAGCTCCTCGACGGGCTGGGGCTCTTTGGGAACCCGGATCCCGCGACTGATGATCGTCTGGCCACCGCCTATTTCGTCGATGACCTTCAGCCTCAAGAGATAGGTGCGCTCGGGTCTCAGGGAACGCTCGAGCGCCAACGCGATCGGCACGTCCTTATCGTCCGGCGGCGGCAGGAGAAACCGAGTGCGAAAGTCCTCGAAGACGCTTCCTTCCTGCTCGATGATTCCCTCGACCGTTACCCGATGCTCGGGGTCGGAGTCCTCATTGGGCGACTCGACGCCCAGGCCGGCCGCGGGCGGGACCGTGAGAAAGACCCGGGTGATGATCCGCTGGCGGTGGCGATCCGGGTACTGGATATCGACGGCGGAGATCTCGAGCTCATCCGTCTTCTCGCCTTCCCCCTCGCTGACGCCCAGGGCCCACTGGCCGAGATCTTTTGGCGGTCCGGCAAAGGCTTCGATCTCATGGTTCGTCGGACGCTTGGATCGAAACTGGAAAAGACCGCCGATCCCGGTGGCGTCGTCCACGAGCCCCGTCTCGTCACAGGTCTTGAGATCAAATCGCTTTACCCTCACGAACTGGCGGATCTCTTCCCACTGCTCCAGCCAGTACTGCATCTCGCTGGTGTACAGAACCCGTTTCGACTCGAGCGGCCGCCACAGCTGGTACGGTTTCCCGTCCTCGGCCCGGTAGAAAACCAACTGCCGCAGCGACGGCTTCTCTCCATAGCTCCAAATCTCGAGCGGGCGGAACGTCTGCCCGCACTCGACGACCTGCTTTTCGTCCGGTGGGCCGTTGAGAAACAGGACCCGAGCGCGGTCGTCGAGATAAGTGAGGAAGCCCGCGGCCACGAGACCCCGACGTTCGCGAATCGCAACCTCGAGTTCGTTGGCCGCCGTCTCGGGATCTGGGTCGCGGGCCATGAACTCGGCGATCCAAGCTTCTCGCTCCTCCGCTGTCGTAGCGAGCAGCTCTTCTCGTTGCTCATCGGTCAACAGAAAACCGGCGCCGTCCTGAAGAAACTCTCGCTGACGCTCGGGCCAGAGGACGGGATCGTCCTCGCCGGCGGCCATCGAGCTGCCTGATGCTCCAAGAGCCGTCAAAACCAGCGCCACCACGAGCGCTTGTAGGCAGACTCGATACCTGGTGTTCTTCCTCATCGCGCGCTGCACCCTCCTGACACTCGGCCGTTCGCCGTAGGGCCTGCAAGGGGACTGCCAGACCGACAAAAGGTCCCGGGATCCGGGCTATAGTACCTACGCTCGCCAACGCCCCACGGTTGACCGGCCCCTCAAGAGACTCTCAGGTGACAGAAAGCCAAAAAGAACACCCCATCGCGAATTGGCAGACCGGAGAAACCGTCACGGGATTCGCGCTCCTGGCGCGCCGCGAAAAGCGCCAGGACCGAAACGCGAACGACTATCTGGACCTCGAGCTGGTGGATGCCACCGGCCGCATCATCGGCAAGGTTTGGGGCGACAGCCAGGCGATTCAAGGTGACTACGAGGCCGGTGACTTTGTCGCCTTTAAGGGACTGGTCAAGAACTTCCGCGACCGGCTGCAGCTGACGGTTCTGAAGTGTCGCAAGGCCACCGACGCCGATCGCAAGCTCGGCTTCGACGAGGGCAACCTGGTACCCACGACGCCGCGGGACATCGACGAGCTCTGGGGGCGGCTCGAACAGATTTACCGGGGCGGCGAGTTACCAACACCCGCCTACGCCAAGCTCGCAGCGCTCGCTCTCGACCTCCACGGCGCCGCGCTCAAGGAACACCCCGCCGCCAAGACGATCCACCACGCCTACCGCGGCGGCCTGCTCGAACATGTGGTGTCGATGGCCGAGCTGGCGCTGGTGATCGGGAGCCACTACTCGGAACTCGATCGGGAGCTGCTGCTGCTCGGAGTCCTTTTCCACGACCTCGGCAAGCTGCTCGAGATCGGCGCCATGCCGACCAACAGCTACACCCATAACGGGAGGCTGGTGGGGCACATCGTGATCGGTCGCGATCTTCTCCGCGACCTGTGGGACGAGGTTCCCGAGCTCTCTGAAGAGACTAAGCTCCATCTCGAGCACCTGATCCTCTCGCACCAGGGACGGCGCGAATACGGCGTGCCGGTCGAGCCGATGACCGCCGAGGCTCTGACCCTCCACATGATCGACAACCTCGACTCGAAGCTCGCCCAGCTACGCGACCTGTCGGGTTCGGCGAGCGGGTTCCAGTATGTCCGCGGTCTCGGCCGGCACATGCTGCTCGCGGGCAGCGACGAAGGCGGCGGAGCAAAAGAAGCCGGCGACGGACCCGAGCAGTTGAAGCTGTAGAGGGACGCGTTTAGGCGGCGGGTTAGAGGTAGCAGCGCAGACTGTGCTACGATCCGCCAACTTTCTATGGGTCAGAGGTTTAGGCCCCTGACGGGAGGACCTGGGATGAGCACTGCGGCAACCGCGACGCCACCGACCGGGATCGCTTCGATCGGTCTCCACTTACCACCGCTGTCGATGCCGGTCACCGAACTGGCACCGCTGCGTGGGCAAGACCCGATGAAATACACCCACGGGCTTGGCTGCGAGACAATGTCTCTCTGTCCTCCCGACTACGGAGTGGTCGAACTGGCGACGGAGGCGGCGCGACGGGCGATCGCGCGCTGGGGCGGCGACACCGAGAGAATCGGAATGCTCGCGGTGGGCACTGAGACGGCGGTCGATATGAGCCGGCCGCTCTCGGCGTGGGTCGCCGACCGGCTCGGTCTCAAAGGAGCGGTGCGCTCCTACGAAGTCAAACACGCCTGCTATGGGGGCACGCTGGCGCTGCGCCAGGCGGCCGAATGGCGCTTGTCGGGAGCGGCCCAGGATCAAGCGGCGCTGGTGGTGGCCGCGGATGTGGCGCTCTATGAGCCGGGCGATCCGGGCGAACCCACCCAAGGAGCCGGCGCGGTGGCCATGGTCATCGATGAACCCAGGGTCGCTTCGATCGACCCGGTGTCCTACGCTTGGAGCGAACCCGAGTTCGACTTCTGGCGACCGATTGGTGACAGCTATCCGAGCGTCGATGGCGCCCTCTCGCTCGACTGCTACAAGCGGGCAGCCGAGAACTGCTTCAAGGCGCTGGTCGGCAAACGCAATCCCGAAGAAGTTCTCTCCGAGCTCGCGGCGATCTGCTTCCACGTGCCGTTTCCGAAGATGGTCCGAAAGGCCGTCGACCAGATCGGCGAGTTCTTTGGCTTTGGCGCCGAACGGATCGAACAGCTGTACGCTGACAAAGTGAGCCCGACCATGGTCTGGAACCGGCTGTGCGGCAACGCCTACACAGCGAGCTTGTGGATCTCGGTGGCCAATGCGCTCGAAGGCCTCGCCGTCGGTCAGCGGGTCGCGGCTTTTTCCTACGGCTCGGGCTTTGGAGCCGAGTTGTTGATGCTCGAATCCGGCACCGAAGCCAGCGCCGGTATCTGGGCCAAAGACATCGAGGCCGATCTGACGGCGCGCGAACAGCTCGACGGCGCCGCGTACACGCGGCTCAGAGCTCAAGACGACGGCAAGACGATCCTGGCTGAAGAAATCGGGCTGGACGTAGCTACCAGCCGATTCGGTAAAGCATCCAGTAGATGACCACGCCGGTCACCGACACATAGAGCCAGATCGGCAACGTCCACCGGGCAATGGCTCGGTGGCGATCGAACTTTCTCCTCAGCGCTCGTACCAGAGTGATCAGAGCGAGAAAAGGCACCGCGGCGGCCAGCACCGTGTGGGTGAGCAGGATTCCCAGATAGATCGTCCGCACGCTACCGGTACCCGGGAACCGGACGCTCCCGGCCTGTGAGTGATAGTAGAGATACGATGCCAAAAACAGCACCGAGCACGCAAAGGCTGCGAGCATGACGGCACGGTGCGCCTTGACCCGACGCGCGCGGATCAGGAAATAGCCGCAGACCAGAAGCACCGCCGCGGTTCCATTGAGGGTCGCGTTGAGGGTCGGCAGCTGCGAGACATCCAGCACCGGCCGATGCTATCCCGGGGGTGGAGAAAACTTCTCACCCCAACGGATCGTATCAATCGAACGCACTTCTGAGAGACTCGGAAGATGACTGACCTCTCCCTCAAGAACTTCTTGTCGCTCTCGGCGGTTCTTGTCCTGCTCCCCTCCGTTTCGCTCGGCGAAGAAACCAAAATCACCGCCGCGGGATTCTCGCGCGCCGAATGGATCGAACAACGCCTCGAACGAACTCTCTTTTCGGGTGGAGTCCTACCCACGACCAACCGGCTTCCGGTGCCCGCAATCCCCGGCAAATCGTCCCGCGCCGGAGCCGCCAGATCTGGCAGGCTGCGGCGCGTCAACGACGACCTGCTGGTCGGCGAAGCGGTGCCTCAACCCGGCACCCAGGCCGAGCCCTACATCCACGCCAACCCTTTCGATCCGAGACATCTGATCGCCGGTTGGCAGGAGAACCGCTTCCCGGACGGTGGCGCTCAGTCACTCAACGTAGCGGTGTCGTTCGACGGTGGCAAGAGCTGGACCGAGAGCCTGCTCCCGGGGCTTACTGCCGTGAGCGGTGGGCCCTGGGAACGCGCCTCAGATCCCTGGGTCGAGTTCGGGCCAGACAACCATGTCTTCTTTGCCAGCCTGCTGTTCAACCAGACAACGCCGGACAACGCGATCGGCGTCAGCCGCTCAACCGACGGAGGGCTCAGCTGGGGCGAGCCGGTGATCGTCTTTCGCTCGACGGCCGACTTCAACGACAAGGAAGCCCTTACGATCGACACCTTCCCCGAAAGCCGCTTCTTCGGCAGGGTCTATGTCGCCTGGGATCTCAACCTCGACACCTCGCCCGTCCAGGAGCTTCTCGTCGCTCGGTCCACCGACAGGGGGCTTTCCTACCGGAGGCCAAGGTTGGTGCGCAGCAGCAATGTCAACATCGGTGCGGCGCCTCGCGTGGGTCCCGACGGTACGGTGTATCTCGTCTGGAGCGGCAACAGTCTTGGAAGAAGCGCTCTCCAGATTCTCTTCTCCCGCAGCCGCAACGGCGGCAGGAGATGGTCCGAACCAAAGGTGATCGCCGAGCTCCTGTCACTCGGTGTAGCCAGCCTGAGAACCGGGGAGATCCTGCCATCGTTCGCCGTCGATCCGGTCAGCGGCGATTTGCATGTCGGCTGGCAAGATGCCCGCTGGACCGGGGTCGACCAGGCCACTTTGATCAGTTCCCGCGACGGCGGCGCCACATGGTCCGAACCGGCCCGAGTCAGCGCCGCTCCGGATGACGCAGCCACCTTCACCGTGTCGGTCGCCGTCGACCGGCGCGGCACGGTCGGGGTCAGCTACTACAGTCTCGAGAACGATCCGGTGCGCGCCTTTCTGGTCGATCGGTACCTGCGGGTCTCGGGCGACGGCGGCGAGAGTTTCGGAGCCCCGATCCGGGTCACCCGGGAGACCTTCGATGTCCGCTTTGCCGCGCAAGCCAGAGGATACTTTCTCGGCGATTATGTCGGTCTGACGGGAAAGAAGCGCGGATTCCACCTGCTCTGGATCAGTACTCGGAGGATCTCCGCGGCCCTCGGTCTGCAGCAGCCCGACGCCTGGGCCGCGCGGGCCCGCTAGGGGATCGGCTCGGTCCTCAATGAACGCGTTCTTTGTGCAGCGTTCCCTGCTCGTCAAACCCGTGGGTTAGGACAAAGAAGTAGACCGCAAAACGGCCTTTTTCGCTCTCGGCCACCAGTTCGAAGGCATACTCGCCCTCCTGCTCGCCCTCCGTTCCCTGGACGTAGGTCACCTGCTCGGGCTGGAGGAGGATCTCGCCCACAAAGCGCTTGCCGCGCATCACCTGGACCAGAAGCGTCTCCGAACTTTCCTCGGCAAAGTGCCAATGCAGGTCGTCGTCGTCGTAAACCACGGCCTCCGGCGTCCCCGCGCGCAGAATGCAGTTGGGGTGGGTGAGGAGCCAATTCCAGAACGTCTCGAAGTCCAGGGTGATGGGCTCGGGCATGGTGGCTGACGTTACCGGGGCACCGGCCGGCGCGCAAGCGCCTCTAGATCACTCCGCTCTCCAGAGGCCTACTGAGGCTACAGACGCGGGGCACGCGCGGCTAGAGAGACTCGTGTGTAGACACGAGCCACTGGACGCTCTCGAACGAGCCGTCGCCGTCAAGAGGGAAAGCCACGTCGAGATGCACCAGGGTCTTGCCACCGGAGCGGCTCGGGCCGAGCCGGAGACCGAACCCGATGTCTTTGAGCACTCCAAAATCATCGACCCGCTCCTGACCGACAAACCAGGCTCGCCCGACGTCGAAAAAGACCGCCGCCCCCACCGTAGCCAGCTTGAAGAGCTCCCACTGGGTGAAAAACCGCTGTTCGAGGGTCAACAGCACCCGGCGGTCGCCGCTCTCGAATCGCAAGGGGTAGCCGCGCAGACCGCTGTCGCCGCCGATCAGAAGTTGTTGCTCGGGGTCTAGGTTCTCCACCGCGGCGGTCTGCAATGTGGAGTAGAAAACCTTGTTCTTGCCGTCACGCCAATAGAAGCGCCCGTTGATCCCAGCTGCCAGAGTGTCCAACCCGTCACGGCCCCACCGCAGACCGACGTTGGCATCGGCAAACAGCAGTTTTCCGGTCCCGACATGGAACCCGGTCGAGGCGTTGCTACCAAAGATCACAAGATCCTCATCGCCTCCAAAAGTCGGCGTCGAATAACCCAACCTCGTCTGGAATCGGGTGCCCAGGTTGAGATCCTCGGTGCGTGCGATCTTGTCGAGGTCACGTGTCTTGATAAAGCGATCCTGGACGAACTCGAAGTCCACCCAGGGATACGAGAGCGTTCGATCCGCTGGTACTTCGATCGTGGGCGGTCTTTCTGGAATCTCGAAGAACTGGTCTCGGATGAAGGTGTACCCAATCTTCCACCGCTTGACCGACCCTTTGTCCAGCCCACCCGAAAAGCCCCAATGCCCGTCGAACACTTCGATCTTGTGCCGGAACTCGCTGATCACCTGGCCGCGATCGAAGATCGGGTCGATCCGTTCCTCTGAGATCAGGGTCATTCCCTTTGAACGGCGAGTGTCGAGCGCAAAAAACGGCCTCCGAAGGTGCAGCAGATAGCGATTGCCGTCGCTGTTGTCGGACACCGAGACCTCGATCTCGCTGTGATTTCCGAACAGGTTGTAGTCACGAAAGTGAGCCTCGGAGCGAACCCGGTCGACGTCTTCCTTGCGGCTGATTCCCACCTCTTTCCCGGTGCCCAGGAAGTTCGTATCCGAAATGCTCAACCGGGTCGTGTTCTCTCCACCGCTACGAGAAAAGGCGACACCGGCATTGAGCGTCCACACGTCCCGGGTGTCGACGTGGATATCCACCGTGCCATCTCGATACTCAACCGGTTTGATGTCGGCATCGTAGAGATACCGCCTCTCTCGCAGTTTGCGTTCCGATTCCGCGAGCAGCCGACTCGAGTAAGTGTCTCCCGGCTCGAACAACAACTCTTCGAGGATCACCCCATCCCTCGTCGTGCGGTGGAGCCGGTTGACAAAGCGAAAGATCTTCTTGTCCTGCTCCGGGTCCTCCAGATCAAAGACATCGCTCACCCGGATCGAGATCTTCCCGATCCGAGCGCCTTCCGCCTCGAGGACCTCGTCGTCGGGGATCGGGTGCGGCTCGGGAGCGTCCACCGCCAGCGCCGCTTCGTCAGCCCAGGCTACCGGTACCAGCGGTGCCAGCGGCGCCAACAGGGCCGACGCAGCTGCGACCACGAACCAGGGTGCAGGCCGAATGATTCGCCTGGGCGCGATCAATGCCCACCACCGGTTGTAGTTCTTCGGTACACCCGCAACATACTCGCCTCGGGATACGGCCTTCGGCGTTTCCGGTCGCGGTTTGTCGGCAGCGTCTCCCAACGAAGAAAAAACTCGCCTGTCCTGTCCTGGATCAGCTCGCGCACTTCCATCCCCGGGTCGCCGGATTCTACCGCCTGGATAGCCCGCAGCGCGGTTGAGGGTTCGAGGACCTCATTGGGCAGCAGGGTCTCGGGATTCAGAACCCAGATTCCGCGACCCCGGCGGACATGCTCAAACGACTGGACGAGCCGGCCCCCGAAGTCGGTATGCAGCGGACGCACGACGATATCGGCAATCAGAGAGCCGGTTTCTCCGAGCTCCCACCGGTACCGCCAGTCGCTGGTCTGAACCACACGCCACATGCCCTTTTCCCACCTCGCGTTGTAAGCCTGGCTCTTTCCCTCCCCGTCATACTTCGAGTAAGTCACCACGGGCGTCCCGGCGGTATCCCACCCGAGCCCAAAGGCGATTCCGGCCAGACCACCCGCCACCGGCACCGGGTCGATGACCGCCGACACACTCTCGGGACGCAACGGCAGTCGCAACTTCTCACCGGCCGCGCTCACCCAATTCGAGAGATCGGCGCTGCGCGCATATGAGATGTCGTGGTTGGTGTCGCCGTTTGGTGTGTCACGCCACATCCACACCAGATGGAAGCCACCATCGGGCCCCAGCAGCGGGCCGCTGACGTAGGGGCTCATCCTGCCATCGCCGTCGAGAAGCGGCTCGGAGAGCAGCCGTCTCCAGCTCTTGGCTCTGACGTCGTACTCGTTGAAGATCTGGACGCCGTCGCCACTCTTGCCGTCCCGGTACTGGAACAGGAGGCGCCCATCGGGAGCCTGGAGAAAACGAGGGTAGCTCACGTGTTTCTCCCGGTCGCCGACCATCCCCGGGCGTTCGAAGACCGAGATGTCGTGCGCTCGGCGCGAGCGGAAATAGAGGAGTCGATCGCCGTGCATGTTGCCACTCACGTGGATGAAACCGGCGGTGTCCACAGCCAGGACCACGTCATCATGGCTGTCCCACCCCAGCTTCGACGGCAGCCGATGAAACCGCCAGCGACTCGAATCGATCGAGCGCATGGCGACGGTCATCCGCCGCTCGTCGTCGTAAAAAGCCACGTACTGACGGTCGTCGACCGTCTCGAGCGCGAAATTGACCGGATGACCGGACCACACCCGGGCCACATCGACGATCTCGAACCCTTCGAGCTGCGCCCGGCTGGGTGTGAC
>Ga0224508_10004556_pt1 | contig 11277 bp, 14 predicted proteins | sample SF_Jan12_sed_USG_4_FD_170157 | JGI IMG/M metagenome (GOLD analysis project Ga0224508, IMG submission 170157) | Sediment microbial communities from San Francisco Bay, California, United States - SF_Jan12_sed_USGS_21 | ecosystem: Environmental > Aquatic > Marine > Sediment | place: USA...
TGGAAAGCGTCTCTGGTGCGGACACTCACCAACAAGGCGATGTCGGCACTTACCGGCAACGAGGAAGAACCGTCTGAGCTCGACGAAGTGGTGGCGGCATTGGCCGGTCGACACACGCCCGGCCAAATTGCTGCCCATGCACAGACTATGGGCGCAGGCTATCTGAGCCGATTCGACCCGGATGAAATCGACCGGCACATCGAGATTCTGACCCCCCCTCCGCGAGAGCATGAGCAAAGGATCGACGTGATCGATCTTGGCGAGATCACGCGCTGCGTCGTGGCGGCAACTGACCAGCGCGGGTTCCTCGTCGCAGTTGCGGGGGTGCTGGCCATGCACGGGATTGAAGTGCTGGACGCCCGGCTCGGGGCCTCCTCTGCCGGAGTTGTCGTGGATACGTTCCATGTGGAGGATGGACGCCAGGGCGGCCCTGTGCCGCCAGGACAGTGGTCCAAGGTGGGAAGGTCGCTGCGAGAGGTCTTGGCCGGAGCCCGGGATCTGGAAACAGAGCTGGCCACCCGCCGACGCACCTATCGGCACCGGTATGGCACTGCCGTGCAGCCGCGCGTCCTCTCGAGCACGTCTGGGTCGATGCCGAGCATCGAGGTCATTGCCTCCGATCGGATAGGGCTCCTCCATGACATTGCCAAAGTGATCTTCGATGGCGGCCACGACATCGCGCTTGCCAAAATCGATACCCGCGGCGGGATCGCCACCGACGTCTTCTACCTCGACGAGCTGGCTGACGACGACCGGCTGACGGCTACGGTATCCGAGCTCACAAAGACCCTGCGCACACCAACCTCACCCTGAGTGGCATTTTGAGTGCATATTCAGGCTTCGTCGCTGCTCAGTGTGGGCGAGTGCCCACCCTGTGGACATTCTGGAAGGTACTCCTGTGGATAACTTTGGGGAGAACCGGTTCCACACCGTGGAAAACAGGATTCCTGGGTCCCACTCTCTGTGGAAAAGAGGGGGGTTCACAAAGACGCCATTCTGTGTCATATTGGTTCTACGAACTCGCTGGAATCGGTTCCAGGAGTTCCCACGATAACCCGCTAGCCAGCGCCCACGATGCAGCGCACCCGATGATAAGGACCACTATTAATGGCTGATAAGACGCGTGCCAACGCCGAATCCAAGGCTCGCCGGCCTTCCTCCCGTGCCACCAAACTGACCGACGAGCGCGGCCGTCTGACGACGGACCTCGTGTCTCAGTACCTCACGGCGATTGGAGAGTACGACCTGCTCACTGCCGAGCAGGAAGTCGAACTGGCGCAGCTCATCGAGACCGGTGAAGAGGCCGCGATCGCCCTTGAAGAGGGCAAATTCAAGGGTAAGAAAGAAGAAATCGAGCTTCGCCGCAAGAACCGAAAGGGCAAAGAGGCAAAGGACGCGTTCCTGACCGCCAACTTACGCCTCGTCGTTGCCAATGCGCGTCGATACGCCAACACCTCGGGTATCGACTTCCTCGATCTCATCCAGGAAGGCAACCTCGGTTTGATCCGTGCGGTCGAGAAGTTCGACTGGCGCAAGGGATTCAAATTCTCCACCTACGCCACATGGTGGATTCGCCAAGCCATCACTCGTGCCATCGCCGACAAGTCGCGAACGGTCCGTATCCCGGTCCACCTGCATGACACGTTGGCAGCCGTCCGTGCGGCCCAGGCAAGCCTCAAGGCCGAGCTTGGTCGTGACCCAAAGCCCGATGAGATCGCCGAAGAAGCCGGCGTCACCGTCGACAAGGTGGAATTGGCGCTGTCGGTCGCTGACACCGTGTCGCTCGAGCAGCCTGTTGGCGAAGACGGCGCTCAGCTGGGTGACTTCATCGAAGATGAGGATGCGGCCGATCCGGTGGCCATCACAGAGGAGATGGACGTCGCGAACAGCCTACGGGTATCGATCGAGCGGCTCCCGGAGAGAGAAGGCCGAATCCTGGCACTGCGCTACGGGTTCTATGACGGGGTGCCCCGCACACTCGAGGAGATCGGCGAGGAATTCAACCTCACACGCGAGCGCATCCGCCAGCTCGAAAAGCTGGCCCTGTGCAGGCTGCGCCATCCGAGTTTCGGGATACGAGAACAAGACCTGATCTGATGAAAAACCGGCCGAAAGGCCGGTTTTTCAATGGTCGGGACCTAAGTCACTCCTCCAGGTGGCCATCGGTCCTACTCGCTTGGCCGGGTGTCTGGTGTAGTGCGCCCAGAGACCCGAAGGGAGTCGGTCATGGATGTGCGAGAGGTCATTAGCGGCTCGGTCTCTGCGTGTGGATCTGAAACTCTGGTTGTCGAGGCGGCCAAGGAGCTGATGGAAGAGTCCATCGGCAGCCTGTGTGTCATCGACAAGGGTCGCTTGGTCGGAATTGTCACTGAGCGGGACTTCGTTCGGGCCGTCGCCGACGGCGTGCCCCCCACCAAGAAGATCCGGGACATCATGACCGTCGGGCCGGATACGCTCGACCCGGACGTTTCGGTCGACGATGCCGCGGAATGGATGCTGGCAGCCGGATACCGACACCTGCCCGTCACCGAGGACGACCGCTTGCTCGGAGTCGTATCGATCAAGGATCTCCTTTGGGCAATCGAAGGCGAGCGGACGCGCTGATGTTGGAGACGTTGCCGGAAGATCGCTGCTGGTTGGAGCTGGCCGGCTTCGAGCTCGGGCATCTGGCGATCGTGAGCGACGGCGAGCCATACATCACACCGGTGTCGTTCGTGGCCGTTGCACCACATGACGAAAAGCGGGGCACCATTCGATTCCGGACGGTACAAGGGCGACGAATGAAAGCGATGCAAGAGGGCGGCCGCGTGTGCATCGAAGCCGCTGACGTGAATAACGAAACCGGCTCGTGGATCAGCATCCTGGCATGGGGCCATCAACAGCCCGAAGTGTCCGCTCTCGAGGAGCAAGAGACCATCACGGCGCTCCTTCGCAAGTACCACACCGGCAAAGAAGACCCTTTCCGGCTCCCGGCACCTTCGCTGACCGAGCCGGAGGTGGTGATCATCGAAATCGACACGATCTCGGGGCGGGCTTCTGGCAAGGGCTTGCGCCCTGGTCTCCGGCCCGGTCGCTTGTGATGTTCGTTCAGGATTTCGTCGAGATCGAAGCTCCGTTCGAATCTGTGGCCAGGCTGATGACGGGGATCGAACCAGAGCTCAGAATATGGGCCGAGACAGCGATCCGCCGCGGCGAAGAGCTCGCAGTAGGCCCGTCCGGAGCGTGGACGGCCATGCCGGTCGAGTTGTATGTGGGAGAGCCCATGCATGGGACCGAATCGCTGGTCATCCCCATTGAGTGGGAGGCCAAGTCGGCCGCGGCGCTTTTTCCAAAGATGACTGCCGAGCTTGCGCTACATCCGGTCGGCGAGACCGTGACGCACGCTCAGTTTCGCGGACGCTACGAGCCACCTATGCGAGTCGCCGGGCGGGTTCTCGACGCCGCCGGGCTCCACCGCCTCGCCGAGACCACGGTTCGCAACCTCATGGTTCGCTTCAAGCGAGCTGTTGATCTGGAGCTCGACGCTCAACAGATGTTCAACCCGGAATCGACGCCCTGACAATCGTTCCTCCGCCCTGGCTGCTGTCGATTGTGATCGAGCCTTCGCCCGATTCGATGCGCTTGTGCATATTGTCGAGACCCATGCCCCTGCGGCGTTGATCTCCTTCGAATCCGTCGCCATTGTCGGCAACGACGACTTCCAGGTGCGAGCCTGATCGCTGAGTGGTCACGCTGATTTTGGTGCATCCACTGTGTCGACACGCATTGCTGACCGCTTCCCGCACCAACCCGGTGATGGTGTCGAGCGTGTGAGCGCGTAGGCCACCCAGATCCCGGAGGTCGAGCTCCAGCTCTTCGCCTCGGGCGCACAGGCGACGGATCGCTCGCTCCAAGGTCTCAGCTGTGGTTGGCGTCTCGTCGGCCATGCGGCGCAAGTTGAAGATGAAGCTCCGCAGCGCTTCGATGGACTCGTCGATCCGATCCACGGCATCTCGTATGCGCATTGTCACTGCATCGTCGCGTTGTCCCATGGTGAGTGCCTGCAGCGAAAGGCCGGTCGCAAACAGGTCTTGGATGACGGCGTCGTGCAGATCACGGGCTATCCGCTCGCGATCCTCGATCACGGCCACCAAGGCGAGCCTCTGGTGCAGACGCGTGGAGGAGACGGCGCCTCCGGCAATGGCGGACAGGGCCTTGGCGGTGGCCATGTCTTCCCCGGAGAAGCCGCCTACCTTCTCGGTTAGGTAGAGATTCCCGAACACCTCGTTCCCGGCTCGCACCGGTACCCCGAGAAAGGAGCGCATCGGAGGATGATGTGCAGGGAAGCCGGAGAAATCGGGATGCGCGGAAATATCCTCGACCATGATCGGCTCGGGGTTCTTGATGATCGTCCCCAGGACGCCCTTGCCGACGGGAAGGCGTCCAATGCGGTCGGCCTGCTCGTCGCTCATTCCGGCATGGATGAAATCGTTCAGGGTTCCATGGAGCCCGAGCACCCCAAGGGCGCCGTATTTCGCGCCGGTGGCACGGCGGGCAGTGTCGGCCACCCGCCGCAGGATCGCGCGAAGATCCTCCTTGTCCACCACTGCCGCGGCATCCTGAATAAGAGAGGCAAATTCACCTGAAGTGGGGAAGGTCATTGCAGAGAATGCTACATCTCCTCCAAGGGGCTGTAGCCTGACCCTGTGAAGATACTGCTCGTTGACGATCACGAGATCGTCCGTCAAGGAATCAGAGCGCTGATCGACGCAGAAGAGGACTTCAGCGTTGTAGGCGAGGCGGGTACGGTCGCAGACGCCATCAAACGCACAGGGTACGACGAGCCTGATGTGGTGGTGCTCGATGTTCGACTGCCCGACGGCTCCGGGGTCGAGGCCTGCCGTGAGATCCGTTCGCGTTTCCCCGAAGTGAAAGTGCTGATCCTGACCAGCTTCGCAGACGAAGAAGCGCTGCTGTCCGCCATCACCGCCGGAGCTTCCGGATATGTCCTCAAACGTGTCCAGGGAACGGAGCTGGTCGATTCGATCCGGCGTGTCGGTAATGGCGAGTCGCTACTCGACGGTGAGATGACCGAGCGGCTGTTTTCACGGCTTCGCAATGGCAAACAGGAAGATCCCCTGCTGTCTCGGCTCACCGAGCGCGAACGAACGATTCTGAGCCATATCGCCGAGGGAAAAACCAACCGTCAGATCGCCGAGGAGATGTTCCTCGCGGAGAAGACGGTGAAGAATTACGTCTCGAATCTGCTCGCCAAGATGGGCATGAGTCGACGCACGGAGGCAGCCACCTATCTGGCTCGTCAAGAACCGGAGCTCACCGACCCCGAGGAATGGCCCGCGTAGCCACGTTCAGTCGGGTTATTCGGCCATATGAACCAAGACTGGAACGTTGGCTGCGTGCACGAGGTCCATGGTGACGCTGCCTTCGAGGAGGCGTTTGAGGCCGCTCCGTCCGTGCGTGACTGCTGCCAGCATCGTGGCATTCAGATCGGCGGCGAATTTGGACGCGGCACGAGCCGGATGGGCATCATGCAAAACCTCGAACTGCACGGAGATGTTGCGCTGGTCCTCCAAGTGGTGAGCCAAACGGGTGGTGTAGTTGGCGGCGAGCACATCGAAGACCCGGTCGTCGTCAGCTTGGGCCACGACAACTACCCACGGGTCGACTTGGAAGTTCACTGCGAACTCCGCCACGACGGGCAGCAGCATCTCGGACATTTCCGATCCGTCGACACACGCGATGATGGGACCATCGAGCGTCATCTTGGCGAGGTCAGCACGGGGTCCTACCAGCAACACCGGGTAACCGACCTGGTGTAGAACCTCTTCGGCGATGCTGCCGACGAAGGCCGCCGACCGTCCCCGACCGTGCGTGGTCATGACGACGAGTGTGCTCGGCTGTTCTGCGGCTCGGCGAGCGATGGTTTCGCCGACGCCGCCTTCGGCCGCCATCTCCACCGAAGCTCGGAAGTCATACAACCAGCCCGTTTCCTTCGCCAAATGTTTGATCTCGGCGAAGCTCGGTGCGGCGAGCTGACCGTCATTGATTACATGAAGCACCTCGAGCTGCGCTCCCCAATGGTCTGCCAGCTTGCGCGCAAACCCGACGGCGCCCCAGGAATAGTCGGACCGGTCGAACGGGACCAAGATCCGGTCGTACATACTGGCTCCTTCGTTTTCTCGACCGTAGCCCGGCTTCTCCCGGTGGTGCTAGGTGCATGAGACCGCGGCCAGGGGGACTTTCGACCCTGGCCCGTGGATCGGCCCGACCGGCATGCTGGGATCAAGGAAAGGAGATGCCATGACCGTCGTGGTTGCCCTTGACGATTCTGAATTCGCCCCCGTGGTGGCAGACCACGCGGTTCGTGAAGCCGAGCGGCGCGGAGCCGAGCTGCATGCGCTTCACGTATTTCAGCTCCCATGGAGCTTGTATGTCTCCTATGGAGCACCGCCGATCGACGCAGAGAAGATCCGGCGCTACCAACTTGACCGTGTGTGGGGTATGGTCGACCCGGTGATCAGCAAATACTCTCAGACCGTTCGGAAGGTTGAACTCGAGGGCTATCCACCCGACGGCGTGCTCGCCTATGCCGCCGACGTCGACGCCGAAGTGATCGTGGTTGGCAGCCGTGGGCTCGGCGACTTCCGCTCGATGATGCTGGGCTCTACGAGCCACAAGATCATCCAAGGAGCGGTCTGCGACGTGTTGGTGGTCGCGCCGCATGCGACGAGGGACGTCGCGTGACGGCGGCGCGTGATCACTTGGGCCTAGAGGTTCTCGACCCGGCCGAGTGTGAGCGTCTCCTCAGTGAGAGCTCGATTGGGCGGGTCGCCTTTGTCCGAGCCGGCTCGGCGGAGATGTTCCCGGTCAACTACGCGTACGCCAACAAGCGCGTTGTTTTTCGATCGGCGGTTGGATCAAAACTGGATGCGGCCGCTATCCGAAAGGGTGTCACGTTCGAGATCGATGGCTGGGACATGGCCGCCAAGACCGGTTGGAGTGTTGTGGTGACCGGGACCCTCAGGGTGGTACCCGAGACCGAGCAGGAGCGGGTCGAAGCACTCGACCTGGTGACCTGGATCTCCACCGACCACCAGATGCAGGCGGTCGAGATCATCCCGGACATGGTGACGGGCCGCAGGCTGCAGTAGCCATCGGGCCCTCCGCCCGAATGTGAGCGCTTCTCGTCTTTCGCTGACGCGAAATGCGAGCGCCTGGGCTCCGTCAGAGATGCGAGACTCTTCCGTCATGTGGAGAGAACGTGCTGCCGTCAACGTGGTGTTGGCTCGCTTCATTTCGCGAACCCGTTGTCACGTTTAGGGCGCTTCTCTTCGTAGGGCGAGCCCGCCTGTACAACCGGAAGAGAACGGTCGAAGTCGTGCCGCGTTCGGGCGATACCGACGCCGTTCTCAGGGCACCTGGCCTCCATCCAGTGGATCCAGGCTTTCATCGAGCGTTGGGCCGAGGCGTCAAGAGCGGCCGGCAGCGGCAAAGGGGGGGAAAAACCGCCGCCGGCCGCCATTTGACGTGCCTCGCCGGCCCGAAGGCCGATGCGGAGAAGGCTGCGCCCAGTGTCCCTGTCTGCTGAGCGCAGGCCCTTCTCCTCCGCAGGTCCCTGATTCTGCGGTTGCCGGACGGCGAACGGGTCCGCCGTCACGGAGTGATCCGGTCGTCGAACGCGAACCCAAGGGGGCAGAGCACGAATTCAACGACCGGAAGCTTGTGGAGGGCCACATATCGAGCTGCTTCGGTATCCGCTCGGCGAACCGAGCGTCGAGCGCGTATGGCAACCCGAGTGTGTCTCTCCTGGAAAGCGTTCACCTACGGGACACGAAATGCCGGCAAAAAGTTCCGCGAAACTTCGCGACGCATTGCCGGGTCGTACCAGCAGTCGATTGAATCGTATGAATGAGCCCAGTAGCAACCGCAGATCGCGCATCTATGGAAGACGCCGAGTTGCTTCGGATGTCCTCCGACGATCCCAGCTGCTTTGGTGAACTGGTGTCACGGCACCAAGCGTTTGTGTTTGGTGCTGCGTTTCGAGTAACGAAGGACCGAACGTTGGCTGAGGACATTGCCCAGGACGCCTTCTTGAAGGCCTTCCGCGTTGCGGATACCTACCGTGGGGAAGGGCCTGTCCGCGGGTGGCTATACCGCATCGCGCAGAACCTTGCGCTCAACGCCGTGGTTCGAGCCCGCGAACTGCCGAGCGACGCGATCGAGGATGCGGCACTGCACGCAACTCCCGAATGGGAAGTGCTCCGCAAGGCGGAGATAAGCCGAGTGAGGGCAGCGATCGAAGAGTTGCCCGTTCCGCTACGAACGCCGCTGGTGCTGCGTGAATATCACGAGAAGACATACGAAGACATCGCCCAAGAAATGGACATACCCATCAATACCGTGCGTACTCGGATCTTTCGAGCGCGCAAGGCGCTGGAAGAGAATCTGCAGGAGCAACCGTGAGCAATACGATTTCACAGTCTGACCTTCTGCGGTTTGCCTACGGCGAGGCCGATGAGCTCGAGGATGCCATCCTCGGCGACCCCCAGTACCTCGACGCCCTCGAGGAGATTTGGGCCGCAGAGCTTCCCCACGACCTGCGTACCCCCGTGGTCCGTGCCCTCCAGTTCGAACAACTGGCATCAAGGACGCTGGGCGCGGTTCTCGATCTTGGCATGTCGTTTGGTGCGGCGGTGCCGCACTACATGACCGTCAGTCTCGAAGAAGACGACATCGCAGAGGAAACGTAGAATCTCCGCTGTCCCCCAGGCGGAAGCTTCCCTTGCCTAAACTCGCCCGATGGTTCGTTTGGGTATAGAGATCGGTGCCGGCCTCGTCGGGGCATTGATCGTTGGCTGGGTCACCAAGTCTCTCCTCAAGCGGGGATCGCTCGCCACGACCCTCGACGACCACTCACGGTCCACTATCGCCCGCTCCATGTTCGTGTTGGCGCTTACCGTCGCTGCGGTTCTGGTGATGTCGGGACGCAATGAGGTCGTACAGGAGAGCCTCGTCACGGGCACGATCGCGTTTATCCCTCGACTCATCGTCGGCGTGATCGTCATCATCGTGGCTTTCGTGCTTTCTCGGCTTGGTGGGATCCTCGTCGAGCAGTCGATGAGGAAACACTCGGCCTTGCTTGCATCGCGGGCCAAAGGAGTCGTCGGTGGAGCAATCCTGGTGATCGGCCTCCTCCTTGCCCTCAAGCAAATGGGCATGGAGACCGACGTTCTACTCCTGTTGCTGGCCGGAATCGTCATAACTGCGGCCCTTGCCGGAGGCCTCGGAGTCGGCCTGGGCTCGCAGCCGTTGGCCAAAGAGATAGCTGCGGGACGACATGTCGAGGACCGCTTCACGGTCGGGCAGATGGTGAAGCTCAGCGGCGTCGAGGGGCGGATCGACTCGATCCATCTGGCGTCGGTACGGGTCGTCGCCGAAGACGGCACGATCTTCGAGATCCCGAATACCACGTTCCTGGACGGTCCAGTGGCAACGAGCCCCGATTAGGTTTCGACCCGATCCTGATCGGGTCGAGTTTCTGTCGTGCCGCCCTTCGGCGGCGCTCATATCGTCGGGACGGCGTACACGCCGCCGTCCTTCCTGTGACGAGGGGGCTGGCGGAGCCACCCCCTCGAACTCCCCCAGGTCTGGTTTACCCCAAGCAGGCATGCGGCGCTTCTTTGCGGTCGAGCGGTCTATTGGGCGGATAGGCTCGGGGGATGGAATGGATCGATGCTGGCGAGGTTCATCTTCGCTGTGAATGGCTGCCACTGATCGAGCACCTGCGCGAGTCCCACCGACAACCGGCGGCCGAGGTGGATCGGGCGTTGATGACGGTCGGAGACGACGGTTTTCTGATTCTGCCGGCCTGGCAACCCGGTGACCAGCTCGGAGTCAAGGTGTGCACGGTGATGCCGGCCAACCTTCGTGATGGATCAGGGCTCCCGTCGGTTCAGGCCGTGTACCTGCTCTTTGATGGCATCGACGGCCGGCCTATTGCCGTCGTAGACGGCACGGCGCTCACCCATCGCAAGACCGCGTCTGATTCGGCCCTGGGTGCCGACATCCTTGCGCGTGAGGACGCAGAGACGCTGCTCATCGTGGGCGCGGGAGCGATGGCTTCCTACCTGGCCGAAGCGCATCGAGCCGTGCGGCCTTCGATCCAGCGAGTGCTCGTTTGGAACCGGACGGCCAGTCGGGCTGTCGAACTTGCCGAGCGGTTGGGCGGCGAAGCCGCGGCCGATCTCGACGCGGCAGTAGCTGCGGCAGACGTTGTCAGCTGTGCGACCGCCTCGTCTACTCCCCTCGTCCGGGGAGCGGTTGTCACGCCGGGTACCCACATCGATCTCGTGGGCTCGTTCACGCCGGAGATGCGCGAATCCGACTCCGAGCTGATGGCCAAGGCGACGGTATTTGGCGATACGCGTTGGAATACGGCCGATACCGGCGACATAGAACAAGCGATGGCCGATGGCGTCATTGATGGGATCACTGCCGACCTCTATGACCTATGCAAGGGCACTCACTCCGGTCGGACCTCTCCAGAGGAGATCACCGTGTTCAAGAACGGAGGCGGCGGCCACCTCGATCTCATGACCGCAGCATTCATTGGTCACCAGCGGTGATGGACTTCCGGCCTGATGAGCCGGTCGTACACGTCGCGAACGGCTTCCATCGTCGCCGAATCGAGCTCAGGGATGGCCGCCGCGGCGACGTTGGATGAGACCTGGTCGACGTTCTTAGCCCCGGGAATCACAACGCTCACCGCCTCCTCCATGAGAATCCATCGCAAGGCGAACTGGGCCATCGTCGCCTCGGCAGGTGCCACGGCGCGCAATTCGCCGACGGCGGCGAGTCCGACCTCGTAGGGAACTCCGGCAAACGTCTCGCCGATGTCGAATGCCTCGCCTTGCCGGTTGTAGTTGCGGTGGTCATTCGCCGCGAAGACCGTATCGGGCTTCATCTTTCCGGTGAGTAGGCCCGATGCCAGCGGAACCCGAACGATGATGGCCACATCTCGTTCCATGGCGTGAGCAAAGAACAACTCGGCCGGTCGCTGGCGGAACATGTTGAAGATGATTTGCACACTGGCGACGGTTGGCCATTGTACGGCCCGCTCTGCTTCTGCGATCTTCTCCACCGAAACACCCCAGCTGCCGATGAGGCCGTCGGCGACCATGCGATCCATGGCCTCGTATGTGGACATCTCTTCGTACACGGCCGTAGGTGGACAATGGAGCTGGACCAACTCGAGACGATCGGCCTCCAGGTATTCGC
>Ga0224508_10004557_pt1 | contig 11275 bp, 8 predicted proteins | sample SF_Jan12_sed_USG_4_FD_170157 | JGI IMG/M metagenome (GOLD analysis project Ga0224508, IMG submission 170157) | Sediment microbial communities from San Francisco Bay, California, United States - SF_Jan12_sed_USGS_21 | ecosystem: Environmental > Aquatic > Marine > Sediment | place: USA: California...
ACCAGCGTATGGTGCTTGGTGCACAACAGCATCAGGTTGTCGTGTGACGTGCTGCCCCCGTTCGACCAGTGTTCGACGTGGTGGCAATGTAGGAAGCGCCGGTTGCTGCAGCCAGGGAACGTGCAGCGGTTGTTGTCCCGGGCGCGTACGGCTCTCGCAATTGCCTTGGGGATGATGCGTGACTTGCGACCAATGCTGAGGGGCTCGCCGTTGTCATTCTCGGTAATGACGACTGCCTGACTGTCGCAACACAAGCGCTTGACCGATTCGATCGGCAACGCCGAACGACCTTGATTCCCGGCCAGCGCCGACTGCTCGACGTGAATCGTGACGAGGTAGTTGTCGTTCGAGGCAGCACTTTCTTTATCGCCGCACAGGTAAGTGTTAACCATATTGACGAACGCATCCGCCTGCCGCGTCGACCAGGATGCGTCAGCAAGATCGGGAATCGCCAGCGCTTCATCGTTGCGCGCCTTGTCGAGGGCCTTCTCCAGAAGCTCTCCTGTATCCATCGGCAAATCGACGCTAATCGTCATCATGCTGCGCTGATGATCGCGACGCAGGCGCAGTGAGCGATTCGCAAATGCGCGTGCGGCTGTGTCGATAGATGCATCGCTGCCCATCTGCAGCTCGCGGCAGCGCTCGGCGACATGGGTAGCCGTCGTGCGCAGCGCAAACGCGAGTAACTCGTCTTCGTTGCGGCGATTAGCCACCCTCGTCAGTTCGCGCACCTTGGTGTAGGACAGCTCGCCGGCGGCGAAGGCCGAAGAGACAGCCGGCAGTGTCTTGAGCGCGTGCGCCACGCGCACTTTCTCCAGTGCCGTGGTCATGCTGAGATCACAACGCCAGGCCAGCCACTCCGCGCAGTTCGTAAGCCCCCACTGCAGAAAGCCTGCGCGCTCGTCGAACTCGCGGATCAGTACCAGCAGCTCATAAGTGGCGGCGTTGATACGAGTACAGAGATTGAGGATGTTGCGGTCGAGGTCTTCGATCGGGGAGAGCTCGGGATGTTCGGATGTTACAGGTCTCATGACGCCTCCTTGCCGTGGATAGAGACCTGTAATTATATACAGTAATTAAGAGAAAAACAATTTATAATCAATTAGTTATCGGAAGTTATGTGCCTGAAAACCTCAGTGTCCGGATGAAACGCATACCACGCAAACCAGTAGGCGATGACCGACGGAAGCTCCTCGCCGGCGGCGTCAAGCACTCTCGCGAAATCATCGCTTTCTGACCACTCTATCTTCACCTGCTGGCCGTCGATGACGTCGTCAAAAGCGTCGACACCGTTTTTCCTGAGTTCGCCAAACGGGTATGCGCGACTCGTGGCGCCCAGGCGCATTCCAAGTACCAGGGCTTTGTTTCGGAATTCCGTGCTCCTTTCCTTTACGGGGAACATCAGTGCACGCGATCGCGAGTATTCGAGATACGGCGATTGCCGATAATTGCGGCGAAATCCGGTATCCGTGGACAAGACTGTTGTGGTCGGATGCCTTTCACGCCACTGGCGCCAGGTCGTGTGCGATGCGGGCACGGCGGGCAATGTCATGCCTTTGAGAGGACCAGTAATCGCCGTGCTCATAATTTGCGACCACAGTGAGCCAGTGCTTCGGTCGTAAAGCAGGACATCGCTGTTGTACAGCAGCCCCGAAACGCCGAATTTGAGGCCGAAGTCGCTGGCCTGGGCTGAGAACACCATACCCGTGTAACAAAGTGGGCAATACGTTACCAGGATGGCCTCACCGTCGAAAACGTCATTGACGACTTCGTGATGATCCAGAATCCGTATCGGGTAGGCTTTCGCCAGGCCGTTTCTGTAAACGCCGATGACGCGATCGTCGTCGCGCAAAAAGTCCGCGCCATCCGCCGCTATGAATTTCGGCTCATCAATCGACGGAATCCCGTCGCGGCGCACTCCTGTCTCGCGAATTTCATCGATCGGGACCGCGGCGTCGTTAAGGTCGAATCCGTTTCTGGACTTCGCCTCTGCGACCGGCAGGCTCAGCAGCACGCAGATGCAAAAGACCGGGAGGGTCACTGGTTTCATAAAAAATTGCCCGATCGTGTTGTTATCAAGAAGACCGGACAGGTGCCGACCTTATTACACGCGCGTAACGTTGCTGGCGTCGCACAGCTCCTCAAACGAGTCCTTGAGACACTGCACATAAAACTCGGGGTCGGGCAACATGTCGCGGCAACAGGCGACAGTAATGGCCATGGAACCGCCGATGCTGGTGACGCCGTGAAACAACCCGGCCTTGTCGACCAGCGGGCCGAGCGCGAGGATGTCGTGCAGGCGTGCACCGCACATGTACAGATCGACGGGCGGACCGGGCACATTGGAGACCATGGTATGCAGGGGCGTGGGCAAACGCTCAGACAGCATCTCCGCCGTGGCTGCGCGAATACCTATCGACAACAGTTGCGGAGAGAGGCTCTGTAAAATATCGGTCATCGTGCGAACACCAATAGCCTTCGCGTAGGCTTTGGACGCGACGGCGCCAGCATTTACCTCGTGGAGTCTTCGCAGCGGGTCTGCGATGTCCGTGCGCAGCGGAATGCGCATCATGCTGATGCTGTTTCCTGTAGCTCCGGGCTTGTCCTTGTCGCGCGTGTTGATCGGAGCGCCTGCAAGCAGGGTCTGCTCGGGTAATTCGTCCTTGGCGCTCAGGTAACGGCGAAGACCACCGCCCACGATGCTGACCACGACATCATTGACCGTCACGCCGGGCGCGTTGTTCTTGATCTGACGAATGTGCTCGAAATTGATCCTGAGCGCATCGGAAACGCGACGTCCCGAAACGCGCTTGTTGAATCGAGTTTCGAATTTCTGGGCAAACTCGGTTTTTTTTTCGGTCGTCTGCTTGTTGACGTTGCTGATGGCCGGAATGACTTTGCCCAATGAACCCAGGAACGCCGTCGGTCGCCGAAAACTGTTTTTGTACGAGCGCCACATCAACTGCGCCGCACCGGGTGGGCTCTCCGCTTGCCAGTCGTCCGTGGATGGTTGCGAATCGTCATTCACTTGCAACGAGTGCAGGGCATTAATTATTTGCGTACCCGAAACACCATCGATTGCCGCGTGGTGTATTTTGAGCACGATTGCGAAACTCCCTTTCGGCAAACCCTCGATGGTATCCAGTCCATCAATGACATAAGCCTCCCACAGCGGGCGGTCGAGATTGAGACCCTGTGAATGCAGGCGCGATATCAGGACGCAAAACTGCTGCCAGTCGCCCGGTCTTGGCAGCGCGTTGTGGCGGACGTGATAATCGAGGTCGAAGTCCTCGTCCTCTATCCAGTACGGCGGGTCGAAATCGAACGGCGTATGCAGCAGTTTGCGGCGAAAGACAGGTGACTTATTCAGGTTGTTGCGAAAATGCTCCTTGACGTCATCGAATCCCAGCGCGCCATGCGGGGCGGTTGTAGGATCGTAGAGCAAGACCGGCGTTATGTGCATTGGCGTACGGGACGAGTCTGCCTGCAAGAACATGTTGTCCAATACGCTTAGTTGTTGCATCGTGCTATCCCGTCAGTGAGCCTGGCGTCATACCGCTCATCTTCATTGATGATAAAATACGCTTAGAAAATAAGCGAAAAGCTTACCAGACCAGCGCTACGTTAGGATCACGCAATGAAACAACTTGGCATTGTTGACTCGGCATTCACAAATCTCGAACACCCCAATGCACCGCAGCAGGTCGGCGGGCTGGGTATCTACGACCCATCGACGGCACCGGGTCAGTTCGTGCGTTTCAAGGACGTGCTGGAGAGCTTCGAACAGAGGCTGAATCGTATTCCCCTGTTTCGAACCCGGCTCGTTGACGTTCCGTTGGGCCTGGATCGACCTTATTTCGTGGTCGACAGTAACTTCGATGTCGAATTTCATATTCGGCATATTGCTTTGCCGAAACCAGGAGACTGGCGGCAGCTTTGCATTCTTGTCGCACGATTACATTCGCGCCCACTCGATATGAGCCGCCCACTTTGGGAGTGCTATGTGATCGAGGGTCTGGAGAACATTCCCGGTATTGCCGAAGGCGCTTTTGCTGTCTACACGAAGTTGCATCACTGCATGGTGGACGGGGCTGGCGGACAAGGGTTCATGATGACCCTGCATGATCTCGAGGCTAGCCCTGAGCCGGCAGAACCGAAAGAGATCGAAATGATTACTGACGCTCAGCCTGGCAACATCGGGTTGCTGAGCAGGGCCCTCTTTAACAAGGTCGTGACAGCGCCAACCGAAATTGGCGGGGCTTTCAGACTGGGTACCGACATGCTGCGCACAATAATGCGGATGCGCAACGGCGATCTGCCCGACTTCACGGCAGGTGGACCAAAAACCCGTTTTGATGAGCCCGTTAGCCCGCATCGCGTGTTCAATGCGCTGACATTGGACCTTGATGATGTCAAAGAGATCAAGAATCTCAGCGGTACAACGATCAATGATGTCGTAGTCACCGTGGTTGCGGGTGCGATTCGGGAGTATCTCCTTGGCAAGGATGAATTGCCCGACGAGCCGTGTGCCGTGGGAATTCCTGTGGACATGCGGAAACGCAAGGGTGTCACCGAAGATGCCAATCAGATCGGCAATATCATCGCCGAGATTCACACCAACGAGGCCGATCCGGTGGAGCGTCTGCAGGCGGTCGCGGCGAGCATCGAAGAGTCCAAACAGTTTATCGACACGCCACTGGTCGACCTGACAAAGATCTCGGGGTATTTCAGCCCGATCATTGCCAAGACAGCCGCAAATCTCTATGTCGATCGCGAACTGACGCGATACCTGCCAACCGGTAACTGCGGCATAGTGACAAATATCGTCGGTGCGCCGGTGCAGCTGTATTGCGCCGGAGCGAAGCTGAGTCACTACCATTGCCTGGGCCTGCTTACACCCGGGGTGGGTCTGTGTCACGCGGTATTCAGCATGAACAACAAGGTGTCGATTTCATTTCTGGCGGATCGCAAAGCGATCCCGGATCCCGAGGTATACCTCAAGTGTATTGAAGATTCCTGGGCGGAACTAAAGGAAGCGGTGCTGAGCGCGGCAACACCGCACAGTACTTCGACCAATCGATCGACAGGCGCCGACGAGATTTCGGCAAGACGACGCCAGCGCAAAACGGCCAGCTAGGCCGGACAGGTCGATCTCGCCTGGCGGAAACAGTAATTCTCGCGTCTGCGATAATTTGTTCAAGTATTTTTTTAATTAGTTAAAAAACAATAGATTAAAGAAAAACAAATATCTTGCAATTGCGAGATATGCTCGTATAATACTCCTCATCGTTTGAGCAAACCGTTGCAGGAGTGCATACCATGAGCAAATTTGACGAAATCAGAAACGACGTTAACATCCGCGGAAAATCTCTGCTGGTCACCGTTGCCGACATCATCGAGTCGATCAACAAGCAGAACCTGGCGTTTGTCAGCGATTTTGCCGGATTTGCTGTCGCCCAGGTTCGCCTGCCGACACAAGCCGATGACCTCGCTGACTACCGTGACCGCAGCAAGGCGGCATACTCGAAGTTCGGTGGCAAGCTGAAGGGCCATGGCAAGAACCTGATCGCTGTATTGCGTGAAGTTCCGGGTCAAGTCAAAGATGCATTGTCTGAAGACGCTCCCGTTGCCAAGCCGAAAGCGGCCAAGCCGAAAGCCGCCAAGCCGAAAGCGGCCAAGCCGAAAGCGGCCAAGAAGAAAGTCGCCAGGAAGAAAGCCGCCAGGAAAGTAGCAGCGAAAAAGGCACCCGCGAAGAAGGCCGCTTAGGCTGCGTACGCGTGACAAACTGGTGTCAACGATAGATCCAGGGGCCGGTGGTATCATTCACCGGCCCTTTTTTTCCGGAGCATTGAGCCATGTCTGACGTCAGACTCTTAAAAAAACATGCGAATCGCCGCCTGTACGACACGCAAATCAAGAAGTATGTGTCGATGGAGGAGATACGCGATCTGATCAATGCTGGCACTGACGTCAAGATCGAGGATTCCAAATCCGGTGACGACATTACTCGGCCGATATTGCTGCAGATCATGGCTGAGTGCGAACAGGACGATCGTCCGATGTTGTCGTCTGACATGCTCATGGCATTGATTCGTCACTACGGGCACCCAATGCAGGACATAATCGGACCGTATCTCGAAAACAGCCTGACCTTTTACATGCGGCAGGAAGCGAGGCTTCGACAGCGCATGACAGGCATGTTCGAGTCGTTCGAAGCCAAGAAGGATGAGGGTGCCAAGTCTGGAAGCGACAGTTTCGCCGCAATGCGGGATAACCTGATAAAAGCGCTAAGCTCGAGCAAGAGCAAAGGCAAGTCAGACTGAGACGTGGGCGGCGCTAGACCACGCGCCGCACTACTGCAAATGCCGCATCCAGCGCCGCGATGATCTCGTCGATGTCGCTACGTGTGGCGATCAAAGCCGGGCTGAGCGTAATCGTATTGTTGTAACCGGTAATGCTTCTATTGGTGCGTCCAATGAGTACGCCGCGGGCCTGACAATCAGCGACGATCTTCATGAGCACAGTCTCATCTGCGGGCTCTTTGCTCAAGCGATTCTTGACAAGCTCGACACCGGCAAACAAGCCCTTGCCCCGAACGTCGCCGATACATTCGTGTTTTTCTTGAAGGCTGCGCAGGTGATCCATTAAATAGTCGCCCATGTCCGCCGCGTTCTGCATGAGGTTTTCTTCCTCGATAATACGCAGGTTCTCCAATGCGGCCGCCGGCCCTGCAGCACAACCTCCGAATGTGGAGATGTCGCGAAAGTAGCCCAGGCTGTCACCAGCATCGTTTTTGAATTGATCGAATACTTCTTCGGTCGTAACCGTGCAGGAAATTGCGGCATAGCCGGAGGCAACGCCCTTCGCCAGCGTCACGATGTCAGGTTTGATGCCATAGTGCTGGTAGCCGAACCATTTGCCGGTCCTGCCCATCCCGCAAACGACTTCGTCGATATGCAAGAGAATGTCGTATTTCTTGCAGATCTCCTGGATGGTTTCCCAGTAGCCTTCCGGCGGTGTAATAACGCCACCGCCGGCAGTGATCGGCTCCAACACGACGGCGCCGACCGTGTCCGGCCCCTCACTAATAATGACGTTTTCAAGCTCGCGCGCGGCGCGTACGCCGTAGTCGGTAGTGTCGTCGTACTGGCAGCGGTACTCGCAGCAGTGCGGCATCTCCACAAAGCCCGGCGTGTAGGGACCGTATTGTTCCTTGCGTTCGTTTTGACCACCCGAGCTCAATGCGGTAATCGTCGTGCCGTGATAGTCGCGCTCGCGATAGACGATCTTGTATTTCTTGCCGTCATACTTGCTATGCGCTATCTGGCGCACAAATTTGTAAGCCTTCTCATTCGCCTCCGAGCCGGAGTTCGAATAGTACACGCGGCTCAATCCTGGCATTTTCGAGAGTAATGCTTCCGCGAAGAGGGCGCCCGGAACGCTACCCGCGCTACCGGCGAAATAGCACATCTTGATGAGCTGATCGTGTACAGCTTTGGCAATTGACTCGCGGCCATACCCGACGTTAACGGTCCAGACTCCGCCAGAGGTCGCATCGAGGAATTCATTACCTTTGGAATCCCGGACGCGCATGCCCTGACCTTCGACGACGACCATCGGGTCGGCCGCGTCGAATTGCTGGTGCTGTGTCAAATGGTGCCAAACGTTGTGACGGTCGATCTCGACGATAGTCGGCTGGTTCAACTCGCTTTCTGCGCGCGACATGATGGACTCCGGTTTGGGCCTGCACCAAACTGTCCATTGTGCCAGCGACTGACATAGGTTTAAATCTTATTCTCTAGCCGCAATTTCCCACAGCACGAAAGGATCCACAGTATGCCCCGCATGACTCCCAGTGAAGCGTTTGTCGAAACTATGGCGACATACGGTGTCACCGACATTTTCGGAATTATGGGCTCCGCCTTCATGGACGCCATGGACATCTTCGAACCAGCCGGAATTCGGTTTATTCCCGTCGTTCACGAGCAGGGTGCCGCGCATATGGCTGACGGCTATTCGCGTGTCAGCGGGCGGCAGGGCGTGTGCACCGGTCAAAACGGACCCGGGATTAGCAACTGCGTCACGGGTATCGCTGCAGCCTATTGGGCGCATTCACCGGTGGTTATCGTTACACCTGAAACAGGAACGATGGGCTTGGGCCTGGGCGGATTCCAGGAGTGCAACCAATTGCCTATGTTTCAGGAATTTACCAAGTATCAGGCGCACCTGAATAATCCGGCCCGGATGGCTGAATTTACGGGCCGCTGCTTCGATCGGGCGCTTTCAGAGATGGGCCCGACACAGCTCAATATTCCGCGAGACATGTTCTACGGCGACATCGACGTCGAGATTCCGCAGCCGTCGCTTCTCGACCGCGGGCCGGGGGGCGAGAGAACGTTGGCTGAGGCTGCCGAACTGCTGGCCAGGGCCGAATTCCCGGTTATTGTCGCTGGCGGCGGTGTCGTCAATGCCGGCGCTATCGAGGAGTGCAAGGCACTCGCCGAGCGGCTGGGTGCGCCGGTCGTAAACAGCTACCTGCACAACGATTCTTTCCCAGCAAGTCACCCGCTCTGGTGCGGGCCGCTGGGTTATCAGGGTTCGAAAGCAGCCATGAAACTGATCAGCAAATCTGATGTGGTCTTGGCGCTGGGCACACGGCTCGGTCCGTTTGGAACGCTGCCGCAACATGGCATGGACTATTGGCCCCAGGATGCCAAAATCATCCAGGTCGACGCAGACCACAAGATGTTGGGTCTGGTTAAGAAGATCTCCGTTGGTATCTGCGGAGACGCCGGCGCCGCCGCAGAATCATTGTTGCGGCGACTCGACGGCAAGACCCTGGCTTGTGATGCGACCAGGGAGCAGCGTGCAGCCGATATAAAGCGCGAGAAAGACCGCTGGGAAAAAGAACTCGACGAATGGATACATGAGAAGGACGAGTTCAGTCTCGAGGCGATTGCGAGGGCCGGGGAGGGTTTCCTGCACCCGCGCCAGGTGTTACGCGAGCTGGAAAAGGCGTTGCCTGAGGACGCCATGGTTTCTACCGATATTGGCAACATCAACTCGGTGGCGAATAGTTATCTGCGCTTCGAAAAGCCGCGCAGTTTTTTTGCCGCGATGAGTTTCGGCAATTGCGGTTACGCGTTTCCGACGATTATCGGCGCCAAAGTCGCTGCCCCGGATCGTCCTGCGGTCTCTTATGCGGGGGACGGTGCCTGGGGCATGAGCATGGGCGAGACCATGACCTGCGTCCGTGAGGACATTCCAGTCACGGCCGTGGTGTTCAACAACGGCCAGTGGGGTGCAGAGAAGAAGAACCAGGTCGACTTCTACGGGCGACGCTTTGTTGCCGGAGAACTAGACAATCAGAGCTTTGCTGGCATTGCTAAAGCAATGGGCGCGGAAGGCGTGATCGTCGACAAGCTCGAGGACGTCGGTTTGGCACTCGAGAAAGCTGTCGATGCGCAGATGAATGATAGAAAAACAACAATCGTCGAAATAATGTGCACGCAGGAACTTGGCGATCCGTTTCGACGTGACGCATTGTCGAAACCCGTACGTCATTTGGATAAGTACAAGGCCTACGTCTAGCCGGTGCGCGCGATGGGTTCCTCCATTCTTGCAGTCAATGGTGGGTCATCAAGTCTGAAATGTACGTTGTTCGAGGTCGTCGCGGGTTGTCTCGAGCAGCGATCGAGTTTCAATATGACGCAAGTTTCGGGCGAACGAGATGGGCACGTCGGTTGTCTGCATGACGTGTTGGAGCAAGTTCGCGAGAAGGATGGATTGGCTCACTTGGCCGCGGTCGGGCACCGGATTGTTCACGGAGGTGATCTTTTCCAGGCGCCTGTATGGATCGATGCCGCCGTGTTGGCCGACCTGCATACCCTGGTGGCGCTGGCGCCGCTGCACCAGCCGGTCAACCTCGATCTTATCGAGGCCTGTATGCAGGAGTTTCCCGACATTCCGCAACTGGCGTGTTTCGACACCGCGTTCCACCAGCACATGCCGAAGGTTGCGCGCAACTATGCTTTGCCGCAGTCATTGACGGATGCTGGCGTGCACGCGTATGGGTTTCATGGTCTCTCCTACGAATTCGTGTGGGGCAGGCTACGGGCTCTGGACCAGGCTGCGACTAGCAAACGCGTGGTCATCGCGCATCTTGGGGCGGGCGCGAGTCTCTGCGCGATCAGGGCCGGTCAGAGTATCGCCACCACCATGGGATTTAGTACGGTCGACGGCATGCCGATGGCGACACGATCGGGCAGCGTCGACCCCGGTGTGCTGATACACCTGCTTCGCGAACATGGATTGACGCCGGATCAACTGGAGGATCTCCTGTATAAGAAGAGTGGCCTGCAGGGTATCTCCGGATTTTCGGGGGAAATGCGAGAATTATCGGCCTCCGACGACCCGCGCGCGAAGGCGGCGATCGACTATTTCGTGTATCGCTCGTCCAGAGAAATCGCCAGTCTTGCCGGTGCGCTCGGGGGTCTCGATACACTCGTGTTTACCGGCGGTATCGGGGCGAACAGTGCCACGATCAGGCAGGACATTTGCACGGCGTGCGAATGGTTGGGTATCGATATCGATGATGAGGCGAATCGCAATTCAGAAGAAACGATCAATACGCCCCGCGCAGCAGTCGATGTCCGGATAATCCCGACAGACGAAGAAGCTCAGATAGCCGAGCACGTGCTGCACTTCCTGGCCCTGGCCGAACAATCTCGAGGTCCCGCCTAATGAAGCTCAAGAACAACATAGTGTCTGCCGCGATCATCTTGTTCATGCTCTGGGCACCGGCGTGCCTCGCCGGTATCGATGACGCGATCGACGATGCCTTCCGTCCCATCGCGACTGCGATGGTCAATATCGTGTTCTACTCGGTGCCGATCGGTGAGTCACAGCTGCCGTTGATCGTCGTCTGGCTTATCGCTGGCGCGTTGTTCTTTACGATTCGTCTTCGTCTGATCAACATTCGCGGATTTGCGCATGCGATACGAATCGTCGCTGGCAAGGAAGACAAGGAACCGAAGGCGCCCGGTGAAGTAACGCATTTTCAAGCGTTGACTACAGCTGTGTCCGGTACAGTCGGAGTTGGCAATATCACGCATGTTGCCGTCGCTATTTCCATCGGTGGGCCGGGCGCCACGTTCTGGCTGATGGTTGCCGGTTTCCTCGGCATGGCGTCGAAGTTCGTCGAGTGCACGCTGGGTGTGAAATACCGGCAGATGAATGCCGATGGATCGGTCTCCGGGGGACCGATGTTTTATCT
>Ga0224508_10004559_pt1 | contig 11266 bp, 14 predicted proteins | sample SF_Jan12_sed_USG_4_FD_170157 | JGI IMG/M metagenome (GOLD analysis project Ga0224508, IMG submission 170157) | Sediment microbial communities from San Francisco Bay, California, United States - SF_Jan12_sed_USGS_21 | ecosystem: Environmental > Aquatic > Marine > Sediment | place: USA...
CTAACGGGTTGGAGCGGACCTTTCCCGTGCTGCGGACGGTGGAGTCGACACCGAACTGGCGCTGACCCCTGATTCCGGAGTGTGGTTTGGTTGTTGGTTCAGGATGCTCGACCGTTTATGTGGTCGTTGTATGCTTCGAACGGTGACCGCATCCCGATAGTTGTATGCCGCCGTTTCCGATTATACCAGGTCTCGATCCATTCGAATAGAGCCATATGAAGTTCTTTCGGATCGGTCCAATGATACCGGTGGATCAATTCTCGTTTAATAGTAGAGAAGAACGATTCCGCCGCGGCGTTGTCGAAACAGATCCCCGTTCTCCCCATCGACTGGCGAACCCCGAACCCTTTACACACCGCCCCGAACCCGCCCGAGGTGTACTGGGCTCCACGGTCGGTGTGGAAGATCACACCCGCCGCCGCATCGGGGCCCCGGCGGGCGACCGCCGCCCCCAACGCGTCAGCCACCAAAACGGTTTCCATATTGTCGGCGAACCGCCACCCGATCACTTCCTTGGTTGCGGCGTCGATAACCGTGGCCAGATACCAGAACCCCTAACCGACCCACACATAGGTGATGTCGCCGTACCACACCTCGTTCGGGCGTTCCGGGTTGAACAGTCGGTTGACCAGGTCAGGGAACGGGGCCGCCAGCCGGTCTCGGCGGGTGGTGGTCGTGGAGTGTTCCCGGCCTGACAGGCCCTGAATGTGGCCAGCGGCCATCAGTTCAGCCACCCGCCGCTTAGCTTAGGGAGGACGGGCTCCCCTACGATCCTGGCGGGTCGGTTGCCCCTCGGCCCCCAAGGGTTAGCAATCCGGTTAGCGGTGGCCCCCTGAGCCGCCTCCGGTCCGGTATATTCGCTGGTGGAGGTGTCCGAGCGCCTGGTGGGCTCCCCCGCCTTCAAAGGGATGGCAGCCTTGCCGAGGGGTGCTAGCGAGTGCTCCTGGAGCAGGTCGTGGTGCTTGGCGCCGCTGGTGGACGCCAGCGACGGTCGTACGGTGTGGCTGTCATTTGGGCTGCTCGGCCCGTCGCGGCCGTCGAGCCTCAACTGCGTTGCACTGTCACGAACAAACCGATGTCTGGGGGTCAGGTGCCGCTGAGCCCCGTCGTGGTCTGAGCATCATCTGGAGGGCGACAGGCCTCTGCAGTCGGCCCCGGCGGGGCTCACGTAGAACCGTTCTTCTTTGTCGAACAAGGCTCGCTCTGGGCCAGACCTGGTGGGGAGTGGGCCACCGGGTGGGAGATCCAGCAATCAGGCTGCTGGACCTTTGTCATCCAGCGCGGCGGTGCCTCGGCCGAGGTCAGCATTGAAGTGTGACATAGTCTGACAACCCCCGTCGGTGGCAGGCCCTCCTCTATCAGGCCGCCCGGCGATGTGCACGACTCCATCCGCAGCGGCACAACTCACGGCACCACCCGAGCGTCTGGACAAGTTTCGCCATGGACATGGCCGCCGGTCCCGCCTGTCACACGCCGTCGTCCTCTTGTAGCACCCCTGGCGGTCGGGTCCGCCCATACCAGCGCGGTCGCCATGGACCGTGGGGCCGATTGCTGACATCCTGTATCAACGGACGGAAGGGACACCGATGACGAAGTTCGTGATACTCATCAACTACCCCGGCGATGAGATCGAGCAGATCAAGGATTTGCCAGAGCGGCTCGCGTCTGGCCGTGAAGGCTCCGGCGGAGAGGGTGTCACCATCGAGTCCTACTACCTCACCTTCGGTCGTTTCGATGCGATCGCGATCATCGACGCGCCTGACGGACCCACTGCGGCCAAGTTCATCCTGAAGATGATCGGGGTTGGGAACGTACGAACAGAGACGATGACGGCATTCGGCGAAGAGCAGATCGACGCCATCGCCGACGGCCTTCTCGACTGAGCACGTGAGAGCAGAGCGTCCACAAGCTGGTCGTGCCTCTGTCCGATACTGGGCCAACGCCTCGTTCCTGGACGATGACCACCTCATCGACAACGCCCCGAAGCTGGCAGGCGTCCCAACGTTCCTCTCCCACGGCCGGCTCGGCATCAGCTCCCCCATGGACTTCCCCGTAGCCCTCGCCCAAGCGGTCCCCGACGCCGAGCTGTTCATCTCGGAACAGGACGGCCACGGCGGACTTGCGATGGTCGACAACACGCCCAAAGTGACCGACCAACTCGCAGCGACCTGGCACAACTAGACCACCAACTCCGAACGGGAGGGTGGGTTAGAGTCCGTGTGGAGCATCGCTGGGAACAGGTCCCGCTTCGTAACGTCGTGACTTGGGGGAGCTATGAAGAAGTGGTTGTTCGGTCTCGCCGTCCTGGCCGGAGTCGGGGCCGTTGTGAAAAAGATCCTGGGAGAGAGGACGGCCGAGTGGCAGGGTCTGACCGGGGCCGAGGTGCGTCAGAAGCTGGAAGATCGAATCCCGAGTCGGGTGCCTGACGACAGACGAACTGCGGTTGCCGACCGAGTCGTCGCCAAGATGCGAGACCGAGGTGCTCTGGTCGACGAGGACGACGAGCGACCGGGAGCGGAGTCTGACGCCGGTGGCACGACCGAAGAGCCCGAGCCGGGCGGCTCGACGGTGGATGCCGACGGCTCCAAGTCAGACGGCAAGACCTGAGGCTCCACCGGGTGAGGGCCGCCGTGTCCACCTGGCACGGCGCTCCGAGTTACTGACGTCGGTCAGGAGGCGGATGGTCTTTGATCGGCAAGGGTCGTGCGGACTGACTTGGCGGCGGACTCCAGAAGGCGCCCGATAGTAGCTGTAATGCCTTCATCGAGAGCGCCGCTCCACTCGTCCATGTAGATCTTCTTCATCTCGACGGCGATTGAGCATCCCCGAGCTCCGTACCGAGCGTTGATCCACCTCGTCATGTTGCCGCCCTTGAACTTGACGTTCGCCCGAACGTCGAGGTTGGCGTCGAAGAACGGCAGGTTACTCATCGTGGTCGCGAAGCTTGCAACGACCGGCTCCCACGACTCGGCCTCGATCGACTCGGTCCCGAGGTTGATCTCCGGGTTCAGCTCTGGATCGTCTACCGGTGCATCGGGACCACCGCGCCGGTGGTTGTAGGAGTGGAGATCGAGGACCACGACGTGGCCGTGCGCTTCGATCACTGCGTCACACAATTTCGTCAGGTCGGAGTAGAACGCATCGTAGACCTCGAGCGACCGGGCAATGAGATCGTCTGGCGGTCGCACTTTCCAGATCTCGAGCCCCCAGGCGTTCTCCGGCGTCACGAAGACAGCCTTCTCCCGTGGTCGGTTGAGGTCGACCTCGAAGCGCGATTGGTGCACGACGACGGTGTTCTTGGCGATGTTCACCCAATAATCGGTGAAAGGATCTTCCTCCCGCAGCCTGTCGGCCTCGGGCAGCTGCATGAGCTGGGCGATCTCGTCCCTGAGCTGGTGTCCGGCGTGAATGGCCGTGGCGACGATCGGGTCATCACCGGTGGTGATCGTCCACTCGCTGTGTGTCACAGCGTGTTCATCTCTGCGTTGTTGAAGTTGCGTCGGTAGAAGCCCATGTAGCTCACCTTTCGTTCCAACGCATCGATGACCGCATCGCTGAAGTTCACGCCCTCAAGCTTCTGCGATGACCCGAGGCCACCGGGGCTGAAGACGTTGATCTCCATCAGCTTGTCGCCGACGATGTCGAGGCCGACCAAGAACATGCCGTCCTGAACGAGTTTCGGTCGCACGATCTCAGCCAGCGTGAATGCGTCGTCGGTCAACTCTGCCTTGGCAAGTGAGCCCCCGGCGTGGAGGTTCGAGCGCATGTCGCCGCCTTGGCGGACGCGTCGGAACGCGGCATAGCGACCCTTGTGCCTGAGTGGCACGCCGTTCATCAAGAACAGCCGCGTGTCCCCGTTCTCCGCCTGGGGGAGATACTCCTGCACGATGACGTGACCGTCTCGCGCGACGGCATCGATCATCTGGTTCAAGTTCGATGCATCATCGGCTCGCACGAGGAACACCCCCTCGCCGCCAGAGCCTTGGAGCGGTTTCATGACGGCGCGCCCCTCGTCTTTCACGAAGGCCTTGATGGCGTCCCGATCACGGGTGATGAGGGTCCGAGGACGAACCTCCTCCGGGAAGAGTTGGAAGTACATCTTGTTCTCAGCCTTGGCCAGCCCGTTGGGATCGTTGAGCACGATCACACCGTGTCGCATTGCGACCCGACCGAAGTCGACGGCTGCCGTCTTCGCCCACTCCCGCTTCCCCTTCTCGTCCGAGGGGACGTTCCGCAGGAACAGGACGTCGAGGTCATCGACCGTCACTCGTTCCCGTATCGCCTTCTCGCTCCGAAGGTCGCGCAGGTAGCCACTGCCGTCCTTGTAGCGAGCCCTGGGCGGCCTCGTGGCCATCGCCCTGACCAGCTCATCCGGGTCGTACGACAGGTTGCCAACGTTGATCGTCCAGGCCTCGTGTCCTCGATTGGTAGCGGCCACGCAGAGGCGGGTTGTCGTGAAGCCAGGCTCCTCGGTGGCCAGATCGTTGACAACGAAACCAAACCGCATGCTTGCTCCAGTCACTGAACGTCGAGGTCAGAAGCTCGGGCGACGGTGACCGCAACCGTGCCGACACCGGGCCGGCACCCCGGAAAGGCACAACTTTAACTCATCCGCCACTTACGAGGACAGCTTGGGTCGGGCACTCCGAGGGTCCTCCAGCTACCTCCCGACGGATTGAGCCGTGCGTGAGATGATCACGGGGTGATTGCGCTCATTGCACTGCTCATACTCGTGACTCTGTTCTTGATGGCGTCACGGGTATCGGCGGTTGCGCTCGAGGCGACGGGCATGGCACGCCCCAGCGCTCAGTTCCAGGCCCGGTCAGCGCTGATGGGTGTCGGCTACACCACGGCCGAAGCCGAGTACGTGACGTCCCATCCAGCTCGGCGTCGGATCGTTCTCTTCTTGATGACCTTTGGCAACGCTGGAATTGTCACTGGCATCGGCGGCTTCATCCTGACGTTCATCGATACGGAGGCCACCCAGACCCTGCGCCGGTCGGCGATCCTCGTTGCTGGGATCCTGCTGATCCTCCTTGCCCTTCGCACGAGCGTCATCGATCGGCTGATCGGACGAGCGACTCGAGCGATTGTCCGTCGCTTCACGGCGCTTGACGTCCGTGACCACGCCGCGTTGCTGCCGCTCGAGAACGACTATGCGATCACCGAGATCCACGCTCGCGACGGCGACTGGATCGTGGGTCGACCGCTCGCCGATCTCGAGCTGACCAAAGACGGCGTGATGGTCCTGGGGATCCATAGGGCTAGCGGCGACTTCGTAGGGGCACCGAGAGGTGAGACCGTATTCGAAGACGGCGACGAGATCGTGACCTACGGGCGGACTCAGATACTGAAGGAGCTCACCAGCCGTCCCAGCTCGACCGGTGACCGAACCCACGACCGTGTCACCAAGGAGCAGCATCGGTTCATCAGTGAGGAGAAGCAGTCGAGTGCGAGCAAGATCGAGCGAGATACTCCCTGATCCGTGGTCGCGTCACGAGCCGACACCATCACGCCGCTCGAAACCAGGCACGTAGTCTTACGACCTACCGTCGGTCACCGCGACCGAACTTCTGAACTGCTTGCGCCACTGCTGGCCAACTCACACCGTCGAGATGCGGCACCTGGCTGGCGAAGTACGCCAACTCTCTGGTCTCAGCAGGGTGGTCCTCTGCTGACGGATTCGTCCCGTGTTCGATCAGTGATTGGAAGTAGCTAACCAGCTGGGGCTCAGCCGCCCCAGAAATCACTACCGCGTGCCAGGTGAACGTCTGAATGTCCCATTGAGCAGGTACCGGGCTCGGATCGGTGAGGTAGTCGATCAGCGCCCGCTCAACGGCGACACCGTTCATGGCGTGGCCCCCTTCACGCGGGATCGACGAGCTCGGCCAGGTCGGTCCCAGACCGAATCCGCTCGAGCCTGTAGTGCGAGTCGGGGTGGTCGAGGAAGCGGGGCCGCAGCGGTGGTGGGAGGAGAATCTCTCGTCGTTGCAGTTCCTCGACGACACCGGTGTGCTCTGGAGCGATCTTCCCGACGAGAAGCGTCTCGAGCCGTCCTCCTTCACCCACGTAATCGACCACTGCGCGCAGCCCGCGGAGATACGCAGCATCCTTCACGAAGCCTCCGCCCCGGTGCACCCTCATCGCAACGAAGAACGACGTTCTCTCGCCGAAGCCATACTCGTTTCGCAGCAGTCGATACACATCAAGGAACTCTGCACCGGCAGCAATCGCATGAGCAGCGAGGACGCGAGCGGCGAGCGTCCGCATGCGCACCGGCGTCAGCCCAGCGACGAGGTATTCAGCGAGCACCGCTAGTCCTTCCTGGAGCTCGTCGTGGTGCGCCAATCCTGATCCCAGCAAACGGAACGGCTGGGCGAGACCGTTCCAATAGGTGACGACGTGGGTCCCGATCTCATGCTGGAGGAGCGCGTCGACCCGAGTGGCGGGAATCCTCATCGAGCGTCCGACGAGAAGGTTCCCCGACGACACGGTCAGCGCAGAGATGTCGTCCCGGATCTCGACCCGAGGCGAGATCGACGAATCCATGGATCGGTAGTACTTGAGCTGCTCCTCCGCTGCGGCGGCGAAGGCAGCCGCCCCAACTCGACGCCCGCCGTCCCCCTGGGCGTCAAGCACCTCAGCCAACAGCTGGTGTGCCAGGCCGACGAGCTCCTCTTCAACTGCTCCATACAGAGCGATGCTTATCGGGAGGAAGCGGGGAGTGAGCCGATCGCTGATCAACGAAAGCTTCAACTCGAGCTCGCTTCGCTTCTCCCGGAACAGCATCTCGAGTGTGGGGTCCTCCACTCGCTCGATTTTGATATCGAAAAGCCTCCGCTTCAGCAGGGCCGGATCGGCAGTGGCCGGTCGATACTCGAACTGAGGCTCCTGCCCATTGCCAGCCCGACGGAACTGACGGAACGCCCGCTCTGCGTTCATCGGCGTAACGGTCAACAGCAAGTCAAAGGACTCGGCAACACTCGCCAGCTGGCCGTCGACCTCACGGACGGCCCGGACCACCGCCCGTCGACCCAACGCGTGATAGTGCAACGGCCTCGAAGTGGTCTCCTCGGTCGCGAACGCAAACGCCGCCTGCTGAATCGAGCGTGAGACCTGACGTACGAGCGCCCGCCGCACGAGTGGGAAAGTCTCACCCGATTCCGGGTCCTTCCAGGCCGGGCCCAAACCAATGCCAACGAGATGGATGTTGGACTCACGAGACGCAGCAGCGGTGACAACCCGCGACAATCCCGTAGGCGCCAATCGCCCTCCGGGACGCATTCGCACCACAGCTCGACGCCCCAGAATCTCCACGTGCTCCAGGCGCCGGACGAGCTCCGTGACGCTCGGCGTGGCAGCCAGATCCTTGTTGACCACGACATCGAAGGCCGGCTGGCCGGTTTCATGGTCGTTGGACTCTGCCGTGCTCTCCCAGAACTCGATGAGCAAGAACCCACCAAACACCTCGGCCTCGATCTCGGCGACGCGGCGAACCAAGTCCTGCACGAAAGTCGCCATGGCCGGGTCGGAGGGCGCAAGCAGGTACGACGCCTCGCTGCTGACCAACCGGCGCAGGGAGGGCTCCGCCCCTTGCACCAGCGGGCGATACAAGACCAAGAACGGCAGCTGCCGATCGATGTGGATCCGCCCATTCGGCGGCAACCGACGCCGGAGCTGAACGCCGCGCTGGACACGGTCGAGAATCGTGTCCAGCAACTGCTTTCGACGCACCGCGTCCACGCCAGCCCGTGTCATCACTCGATGCTAGACCGATTGGGTGCTGTCTACCGGCAGGGGCCGCCGCGGCCTACTCAGACTCCTCGAGTGCATCCGACGAATAAGCATGCAGGATGATCTTGTTCCCTTCGAGGGTCACCTCGGGACTGAGCCATGCCCCACCGGTATCCACCCAGAGCTCGCCCCGCCGGACCAGGCGGGCGACAACATCGATGTCCCGTGCGATGGCATCCGGCCTCGGAGTAGAATTCATAGGTAGAGTCTAGAAGCGGGGCGTCGGGGGATCATCGATTCTTCAGCTCCCAAGGCTCAGTGCATTCTCTAGGCCGAGCTGGGGCCGCACTGTTGCTGCTGAGCGGTCGGGCTCGGGTCGGCTGCGCTCTCTCGGTCCCGTCGAACGGGCTCCACAACGCTGTGGACATGCTCAGGGTCCGCCGCGGAATTGGTCGCGGGTTCATGGCGGGGTGAGGGTGTAGTTCCAGTCGCCGTGCCAGTCGTGGTGTTGGAGGGGCAGGGCGTTCATTTGGGTGTCGGTGATCTTGACGCCTTTGGGGTACCAGTTGGGGTCGTAGCTGGCGGTGACGGTGAGGCCGGTCTGGGTGGTGGTGGCCCCGATGAGTTCGATGATGGTGCGGATGGTGGTGAGGGGCCGTCCTCGCCAGTTGATTGAGATGAAGCTGAACAGGCGGTGTTCGATCTTGTTCCACTTCGAGGTGCCGGGCGGGCAGTGCAGCACGGTGATCGCGAGGCCGGTCTCGGCTGCGAGGGCAGCGAGGTGCCACTTCCAGGCTCGGACCCGGTAGCCGTTGGAACCACCGGCATCGGCGGTGATCGTGAGCGTCGTCGCTTCGGGGAACCGGTCCTTGCCGACGGTGTTCCACCACCGTCGGATCGACTCGACGGCGAACTCGGCGGTGTCGGCGACGTCACCGACGCTGACCCAGCCCTCGTCGTTGCCGATGTTGTAGATCCCATAGGGGATGGCCTTGGCCTGCTCCCCCAACGCCGGGTCGGCGAAGTCGTGCACGTTGACCCGCTCAGGGGTGCCCTCGGGCCGCCATTCCTTGCCTCCGTTGGCGTAGTTGCCGATCAGTTCCTTCTTCTTGATGTCCACCGAGATCACCGGCTCACCCGCCGCCAGCCGCTCGGCCATGGTCACGTTGAGGTAGTCGAACTGGGCGTCGCGGTCGGGGTGCGAAGCCCCCTCGACCTGCTTGGCTGGGGCCTGCAACGAGTAACCCATCTGGTGCAACAGGCGACGAACCAGCTCCGCGGAGACCTTGAACCCCTGGGCGGTGAGCTGGCGCGACAGCTCATAGGTCGAGCTCAACGTCCACCGCAACGGCGACATCGGATGACCACGGGTCTCGGGCCACACCAGCTCATCGAGCGCCTCCAACAAACCCGGCTGCTTGTCGATCGCCGGCTTGTCCCCCGCCCCCGGCGCCCGCTGACGATCCGAGGGCTCCACCCCCTCCCGGACCTGCTTCACCGCCTTGTACACCGTGTTCGAGCTCATCCCCGACGCCTCGACCACCCGGGCCTGCCCACCACGGCCGATCGCCTCGGCCATCGCCCCCACCACCACCCGCCGCTGACGCTCCCCCAAATGAGGCAACACCGTCACAAAGAACGACTCCAGACCAGCCTCCGACAACTCCACCCCACCACACCCCGCGCTTTATCTTGTGGCAGATCCTTGGCTGTCAGACCCGAGCCCGAAGTCTACATCATCGCACGTCAAAGCCAAGAAGAGCCGAGGGCCTGCCGAACTCGGAACCTTGCCGCCGTTGGGGAGTCCTCGTCAACGACTGGCGGGTGGAGCTCGGGCCCGGATCGATCAGGGCCTCTCCTACCCTGGGGCGTTCGACGCTGTGACCGTCTTGCATTCGACTTCAATCCGGGCCCGAGGACTGGTGGATCTCTCTCAAGGGTGGTGGGCCCTGGGGCCGGCGGGCGACTGTCCAGCCCGGGTATCCTGCGGATGGCACTCACCAAGCAGGACCGTGGTCTTTGTGGGTGAGTCCGTCGTGGTTGAACGGATGACGACGTACCGCGCTGAACTGAGTTCGATCGGATGCCCAGTCGGGTTCGAGGATGGCAGTTCCCTCGACGACCAGATCCGAGAGACGGGCATTGGTCGTCCAGGTGAGAGCCACGTCGATGTGGCCAGTGACCAGGGCATCGGTGTCCAGGTCGTAGCCGATGACGGGCACGCTTGCGGTGACGAGAGCTGAGCGGTCCTCGAATCGGACGGTTCGTCCCTCAACGGCCCCACCTGCCTCGAGGTTGCGGGCGTACAGGGTGAGTGCGACGCAGCCCTTGACGTCGACAGTGATCACGAGCTCACTCGCCGGGTCGTTGTCATCGAGCAGAACGGCTTCGAGGAGTGGGCGGTCTGGATTGGTCCATTTGGAGCGGGACTTGATCGTGGCGTAAGGCGCAACGAAGGCGCTCGGTGTGCCCACCGCACGGACCCCTTTGGTTTTGGAGTTCGGCTGTACGGTCGTACAGCTTGCTTCGACTAGCCTAACTGTATTACCGTACGACCGTCAAGCGAAGGTTTCCAAGGATATGGCCAAGCGAGGACGACAAGTCAATCGGCGTGAGGACCTTCTCGAAGCTGCGCTGGACGCGTTCGTCGACCGGGGATTCGAGGGGACCTCAGTGGCCGATCTTGCTCGAGCGACCGGTTTGAGCAAGGCGGCATTCGTTTATCACTTCTCGGCAAAGGAAGAGCTGCTCTTCGAGCTGTCAACTCCCCTGCTCCAGGAACTCGACGAAGTGCTCGATCGCCACGAGGATCAGAACGGCAACGGTTCGGTCTCAGGCATGCTGACGGAGTACCTGGAGGCCCTATGGCAGCACCGCGACGTCGCGGCATGGATCGACGGTGACAAGTCGATCCTCAACCACGGTGATCTCGGCGCCCGACTGGACGCCAACAACCGGCGGGCCCACCGACTCCTAGTAGGAGGACGGCCCTCAGCGGTGAAGCGGGCCAAGGCGTCGGCCATCCTCGGGATGTTGTGGCGACCCATCCGCAACGGGTACCTCGGGTCGAACCCTGACAACCGCCGAGCGATCGTCGAGCTCGCCAGTGGAGCGGCAGCATCGCTGTGACGACCAGTCCTCCAGATGCAGCTGTCCACGCGGTAGCGCCCCGAACCGTCCCGTACCGGTTTCCACACCGGCTGTCTGAGAGCTACAGGTACCGATGTCCATCAGCGTGACTCGCACAACAGTCGTCCGAATGCACCACGAACTCGATGCTGTCGGTTGCCAACAGCTCGAACGCATCCTCGACGACCTCATCGAACAGCAGGGGATAACGGATTTGATCCTTGATCTCTCGCACGCGGGACAAATCGATCCGGGACTCAAGGCGATCCTCGACCGGATCCAGAACCGAATCGAGTCCCTTGCTGGGTTACTCGAGCTTCGCACTCCAGCCGAGCCAACGACCGAGCTTCTCGAAATGGCCGACGAGATCCCGACTTTCATCCCGGTCGAACCAGCCACAGAG